>JACCEA010442824.1_pt1 | contig 16964 bp, 19 predicted proteins | sample 7449851 | NCBI WGS metagenome assembly JACCEA01 (sample SAMN15323453, study PRJNA562643) | freshwater metagenome | isolation source: river surface water | place: USA:Blue River Watershed | collected 2017-08-18 | reverse complement strand
TGGTGGATATCGCGACGTCTGCGGTGCTTGGCGTTGCGACGAGGCGCTCGATGTAATACTGCGACGAGACCACTTCGAAGCCGATGCCTGTGATCGATTCGCCAATCCAGGCCAGTTCCATCGTCCGCTGCGAGGATGATGCCGTGGTCGTGGTGAGGGCGATCGCTTCGGTCGCCGTAGGCTGAATGACCTCGACCCGCACCTGTGCGCCGGCGAGCGAATTGCCGTAGCTCGCCAGTTCCAAGTCGTAGAACACCAGATACGCCAGGCCACGCCACGCAGGCGCATTACCCACGCCGACGTCTGCCTGGATGCGCGGGTCGGGCTGTTGCGTGTTGGTACCGAGGTAAAGCACGAAGCCTTGCGCCGCTTCGTTGCTGGCAACGATAGTGTCTGGATCGGTCGCGCCGGCGTGATAGATCAGCTTCGGTCCTATCCAGATGCGCCGCACGCCTGCGATCGGACCCTGGCACAGCCCGACCGCAAACGTTGCGCTGTAACTGTAGTTGCGGGTGGTGGTCTTGCTCTTGCTGCCGCCCTTGCCGCCGCTCTTGGTCTTGGTCACCGACTCTTTCAGGCGGTTGCCTTCCAGCCAGATGAGGTTGCCGTTGAGCACGACCGTGCCGTAGACGCGAGGAATCGAAGCGCCGTAGTTGCTGGTCTGGACGGTGAGGTCGGACAGCCGCGGGCCTTCAACGGTCGGGCCCTTGGGTGGGTCGATGGCGCCGCCGGCCATCATTCCCAACTGCGCGCCGTAGAGCGCGCCCATCGGGTTGAAGCCGCTCAGGAAGAACCCGGCGACGGCGCCGACGACACCACCGACGATTTGCCCTGGGCTGCTCATGCGATGACTCCACGAAAGCGATAGACGCGCACGATGCGCGCTGCCCACAGGTCATTTAGCCGGTGTTCGCAACACTTGCCGGCTGCCTCGTAGGCATGGATGATGGTTTCGCTTGCGCAGATCGCGATGTGCTGTGGATCCGAAGCAAACCGCATCAGCAACACGTCGCCCGGCTGGCGATCGTCGATGAAGACGCGCTCCAGACAGGGCTGGCTGTCGAGCGATCGCTCCAACTGGCCATTGGCTGGGGTGCGGCCGTACCCGGAGACATCGATCACGCCAGCGCCGATCTCGCGGGCGACATGGATCGCCACGCCGGCGCAGTCCAGGCCGAAGGCGAGCATGCGTCCTTGGTGGCGAAACGGCGTGCCGATGCACTGCCGCGCCGCGGTCAGGATGTCATCGGCGGTCATGCTGCGCCGCCCTGCCCAACCTGAGAATACGTGCTGCCGGTCGGGATGTACGGGAAGCCGCCGAAGTTCACGACGTTGCTGTAGCCCTGGCAGTCTGCCAGGCGTTTGCGGCAGCCACGCACCATACTGTAGGCGTTGCCCGACACCGGAAGGTAGTAGAACGGTTCGAACGTGGTGATGACGCCTGCCGCAAAGCTCTTGATCTCCAGCGCCTTCAAGCCGGCATTCGGCCCGGTGGTAAACAGGATCGTGCCTGCGCCGAAGTAGTCTGCAGCCTCTGCGCGCGCAGAGTCAGTGAAGACCGACGCACTGCTGACGCTGGTCAGCGTGCCGGTCACCGTGTTGGCCGCCAGCGACACGCCGCAGCCCGCGTACTCGGTACCGCCGAACACCTTGGGGCACTGCGCACCATAGGTCTGCCCCACGCTCTGGTTGAGCACATCGACCAGAGACACGCCGCCGATCTGGAAGCGGTGATCGAGCAGTGTGGCGCTGCCGAAGATGCCAGCCACCACCGGCTCCTGGTCCTCGACGGGCGCCGACCAGGAAGTCGCGAAGACGTAGCAGCGTGCGCCGTCAAAAAGACCACTGCCGACGGCCGCGCGGGTCACGCCGGAGGCGCCGGCAATGCCCTCGATGTCGATGCTGGCGGGCGCGAAGCCGGCGGTGGCGGCGTAGCCGGTGAATTCGTAGCCCGCTGTCGAGAGGTACGTATGCCCGCTCATCACCAGGTCGCGCGGATGGTCGGTAAGGTAGATCGGAGATCCCACAGCAGGGATGATGCGCAGGCAGAGGACGCGATAGCGGTAATCGGCGACTGCTGATTTCATGGGGCGAGCAACTCGATGATGTCGATCGATCCGCAATCTCGCACGTCGCGCGAAAGCGAAGCAACGTCCAGAGCAGAGCCAAAGCGCGCTGGAATGTCAAACTCAAATCCGGCCGTGATGGTGTCTCCGACCAGTGGTGCCGGCGAGATCGTGATCTGCCCGGTAGCGTAATCAACGATCATGCCTGAGCTAATCAAGACTCCATTTTTTGCGGCAATCACGGTTCCGGATACCGGCTTATAGACTATCCGTGCCGGCCGTCCGATGCCCAACGGCGTGCCGCCGGCGCCGTATTCCTTGCGCAGTTGATAGATGCCGGCAGAAAGGCGCGTCAGCGTCTGATCGAGCATGGTGATGGCTGCGCGGCCGGTCGCGCTGCTGTTATAGTCATCCACATCGCGCACGCGGAATCCGGAGAACCGGCCGTAGGCACGGTGATACAGTGCCAGCACTCGGGCGGCCAGGTCGTCCCGCAGGAGGGTGAAATTGATCGTCCAGCGGCGCAAGGGGTACTGATGCACCAATTTGCGATACTCAGCGCCGCCTGCGGTTTGCGTGATCGTCACGGCGTAGTCATCCGAGTAACTGGCGCCCATGCGGATATCGATTGGGAGACGCTCTTCGAGAAATTCGGCCATTAGGCATATCTCCGAGAGGTGGACAATGCGCCGAGAACCTCTCGCGCTACCGCCCCTCCGGCGCGTCGCACATCTGCCGAATTTCCGTTACCTCCCATGTTGATGATCACAGACACAGAATGGCCGCTGCTACCCAATTGACGATTTTCTGCAGCGGGTACGATTCGTTCCCCCTTATGGATCTGAGCGACCATGTCTCGCGGGACGAAATCAGTACCGATGGCGAATGATGGGAGGAGCCCCTTAAGCCAATCAAATCCCTTACTGAACATCCCACCTATATCGATTTTTCCGCTAGAATCACCCGTGAGCCAGTCAAGACCTTTTCCGACGATCCCGCCAAGACCGCCTTTGCCGCCCAGGTCGCCAAAAAGCATTTTCCCGATTTCTGCTGATGCGGCATTTGCAATCATTCGACGAACAGTTTCTCCGAATGACTTCAGCATTCCCTTGGTGCCCTTTTCGAACGGATCAAAAAGGAAATCTGCAAATGCAGACTGGATATTCTTTGCCGCAGATTTTGCAAATGAATTCGAGCGATTCACGGTCTCCTCCATGTTACCGTCGAGTTCTTGCATCCGCTTTCCAGCCTGCTGCGCAGCACGACCGAACAGTTCTAATCCAGCCGCGCCTTCACCAAGAACGCCGCTATCGAGCAAAGTCATGAGCCGCTCTATTTCGATGTTGAGCGCTTCTGCCGGCGTTCTCGTGGCGTCAAAGATCCTCTGGAAATCCTCCAGGCTTTTTTTCCTGGCATCATCTTGTTTGCGCATTTCCTCGCTGGCAGCTTCAGACTCCTCCCGGAATGCCGAGATGTTGTCGAGTGTCTGTGCATATCCTCGGGCAATTTCTAGATTTGCCGCAGTAGCGCCCTTGTATTTTCCGTCCGCAATCGCGGCTTCCAATTTTTCGACCTCGGTCAGATTCTGTGTAGCCTGGATCCGGTCTCGAAGCTGCTGCAAAAGCTGTGACCCGTCGTCCAGTTCCTTTCCAGCCCTGCCACGGCCGACCTTACCTGATGATGATTCTCCACCATCTCCAACGAACGATATTTTCCGCTTCGTCGGATGTTCGATGGCGTTCAGCGCGGCTTTCCCGGACAGGAATCGATCGGTCGATGAGCGACCAAAAGCAGATTGCAATTTCTCTGAAAACAGGGTTGCAGGCTTCCGGTTTTCCTCCAGACGCCTTTCGATCCCCTCCATGATTTTTCGATTTTCCTCGCGCATGGCGCCAATCGCGCCGGCTTTTTCTTTCAGCGATCCACCTCCAAATGCTATTCCTGCGATCGTGCCAATGGAGTAAATGGTCCGACCCACCACTTCGAACGCCGAACCAACTTCAATTGCGATCTTCTTCGCGAGCTGAAACGAATCGATGAGATTCGCGACGGCCAACGCTCCTCCTCTTGCCCAGCTTTGAATCGATCCATCAGAAGCCAGCGATTTTACTGCCCCGTTTACGTCATTCGACTTGGTGATTAACTCTGCCAGCGTCTTGAGAAAAACTGACGCCACTGGAACGAGTTCTGCGGAGATCGTTTTTGATACCGCAGATTTCGCAGCGTCCAATTTGCGTAGGCTTTGTTCGTATTCCTTTGCGGCCTGGCCCTGCTCGTTCGTTACTTTTGCCGCAAGATCACCGCTGGTCGCGAGTTCGTTCAAAAACGGAATTAGCTCTGCTCCAGCTTTCCCGAACAACGATACCGCCAGGGCGGTTTTTGATGACCCTTCTTCGACCGTATAAAACGCCTTGGCCACTTCCTGCAGTGCTTCGGCCGTTCCCATGCCAATCAGCTTTTGAGAGTCCAGTCCAAGCGCAGAAAAAGCTTTTTCCGTTCCCTTGCCTTCTTCTCCCGCTTTGGACAGTGCTGCGGACAGGCGCACCATTCCCGATTCGAGCTGCCCGACATCCGTACCGGAAAGGCGTGCAACGGAATTCAGTGCACTGATTTTTTCCGTGGTCGTGCCGGTGATGACGGCGAGCTTTTGCATGCTCGCTGCGCCCTCAACGTATCTGTCAAACGCACTTTTTATACCCGCCAGAGAGAGCGCGCCTGCCAGGCCGGTGAATGTCAGCGCTACCCCTTTGAATGCAGATTGCATTTTAGAGGCAGACTGCTCTGCCATGCTGGTGGCCTGTTTCAGACCGCTTTCCAGTTTTGTGAGGCGCGCTTCCAGATCAATCGATAATTTTGCGATGGCCATTACTTGTCTCTCATGTGATCACGGATCACTGACATCTGGTAAATCAGACGCTCAACATCATGCACGCCAAGGATTTCTGCGACGATTGGAATCGCGCCCCATTCCATGCCTCCGCAAATATTCCAGGCTCGTATCGCCAGTGCGACATAATCATCCGGTCCCGATGTTGGTTTGAGCTGTTGCGGCAGGTCAATCGTCTCAAACCAACGTATCAGTTTTTTGCGTCGTCCTCGATTCGCCGCCGGTGCGCGTCATACGCATCGACCGCCGCCTGAGCGATCGGTCCAAGAAGGTCAACGCGATCACTGAGCCACTCGGCGCAGGCGTCCGCGTCAAACCCAACCGGCGCGCCGTCTCCCCCGGGGTACAGGTCCAACCCGGTGACGCCCTCCCAGCCAATGATGTGCGGCAGGATCGCGCGAGCTGCAGATTTCCCCTGCAGTTCGATCATGTCCATGGTCGTGGGGCGCAGGACGATGAAAACTTTTCCGCCCGCCTCCACGCGGATTTCTCGCGATCTCCGGATTTTCTCGGATAGCGCGCTCATGATGCGTAGTACGTCGGCGTTCCGTTCATGGTGATCACGGTCGAGGTCGTCACCAGTCCCTGCGCACTGCCGCCTGGCAGGAGCGTCGCACCGCAGTAGCCGTTGAATGTCGCGATCTGCCCGCCGGTGCCGAACGTAAATTTGAATGAGCGCTTCGCCTGCGCTTCCGCGGCAACTTTCATGGCGAGCAGGCCGGAGTCGGACACATCCCAAATGTTGTCAAAACTGAAAGTGGCTGGATTCGGCAACCCTGGAATTTGCGATTTTGCGTTTCCGTGAATCGTCGTTGTGTCGATAAAATCGAAATCTCCGCCTGAGGACGAAACGCTGGTTGCGGTCGTGATCGACGTACCAAACGTGATTTTGTTCGCCGTTCCGCTGGTGAAGGTGTCGAACATGGTGGTGTCGACTCCTTCCAGGGTGAATGCAGACCCGGAAGTCGATTTGACGCGTGCCACCCGGTCATTGAGCTGCCACATCCCGAGGATCGTCAAGACGACAAAATCGCCGTTTGACAGCGAGTTTGTCGCAGAACAGACCCCTTCTGATGCCTTGGTAATGGCGGTAATGGTGATGTCGGATCCCAGCGCCGACTGCATCGCTACCGCAATATTGGACCATTTACGTGCAGTTGCCATTATTCATTTCCTCAAAAAAAACCAGAAAAAACTCGCTTTCGCGGGTTGTTGTGATGCTGAAAACTGGATCAAAACGAATGCCACCAGTCACACTCGACCGTCACCGCATACAGCCCGCATTCCGGGTCATATCCCGTCGATCGGTCTGCATACGGATTCCCGACTCCTGCGATCGCCGCCGCAACTTGATCAGAAACAGACTCTGCTGATGCTCTCGTAGCCGCCCATGCAGTAATCGCGAATCGCACATCCTCTGCCAGCGTTACTCCTCCGATGGTGGTCACTGGCGCCGTGCTCGCGCGCTGATAGACGACAGCCGGCAATGCATCGCCTTCTGGTATGGCGTCCGGGAAAATGCGCGTGCTGACCAGCGCCGTTAATCCTGCGCGACTGGAGAGAGCGGTATATAGATCAGATTCGCTGCTCATGGATGGTCAAATTTCTCGATTGCTGGAACAACTTCGCGCTCGAATATCTCAAGCGCTTGCGGAAGAGCTGCGGCGCCGGCTTCCAGGAATTTGGCCGCGGGCAGTCTATTCCGCTTCTTCGTCCCGAAATTCACGAATCGCCAGTAGAACGGATCCAATGGGCTTCTGGCGCCCCGTTGAGACACGCGTTTGACCGTCTTGTATTTGACGCCCAAAATATTGTGCTTGGTGTATTGCGTCCCTTCGGCGGGCTTGATGTTCACAAAAACGCCGACATTGCCAGCCGCTTTCGACACTCTCGACACCCGCACAGACAGCTTTTTCCGGAGCAGTCCTTTGGTCCGGTACGGCGTTGGAGTCTGCAGGACAGGAGTCGCATCACGCGCGGCTTTGCGCACCACGGCCGCGCCTTTGCGCAGCGCAGACATGAGCACCTTTTTCCGCAGTTTATCAGGCAGGCTATTCAGCGACGCCTTGAGTGCGGACATGCCCTCGACGGTGGCGGTAATGCCTTCTGCATTTCGGCTAACGTCCATTGCGGATTCCGTGCGTGGCAAGAATTTCTGTCGTGTGATGCCGCGCCCCGACATCGATAATCTGCGTGATGTCGTACGCCTCTCCATTCCAGACGATGCGGTGCTCGCGCTGCAAAGCGGCGAGGTAGCGCATGCGGATGCGGATGTCGCAGGCATATTGCTCGCTGTTCGCGGCGAAGAATTCGCGCCCCCGCAGCGGGGTGACTTCGGCCCAGACGGCGTGATCCGGCGTGCTGGTGACGAGGTCGGTCCACGTGACGACCTCTTCGCCGATGCTGTTGCGGGTGACGGATTTCGACTGCGGCGTCACCCGTTCGCGCATGGCACCGGCGGCCAGGGTCACAGATAGACCCTTTCCGGATCGAGCAGGGAGTTGATGTATGGCGGCCGGGCCTGCGCGTGGTCGGTTGTGGCTTCGCGGAAGGCGTACATCGAGCCGATCATCAAAAGCATCCACTGCTTGATGCACTGCGGGACGTCCGCCGCTTCATCGCCATAGCCGGCGGTGAAGCGGATGCGGACGGAGTTGGCGAACGCGCGCGCACTCGGCCAGGAGGTGTTGTAGGCGGGATGCACCCAGCCGGGGACGGTGGCCGCGTCCAGGACGTAGGCCGATTCGGGCATATCCGCGTCGGTGCCGTTTTGGTCCAGATACGTGATGCTCTGGATCGCACGCGGGCGGAATTTTCCGAGCGCGATCGCAGACTGATCGGACGGGAACGATTCGTATGCCGCCTGCCAGGTCTGGGTGATCAGTGGACGCTGCAGCTCGTGCTCGGCAGCCAAGCGCGCGGCGGTGATCAGCGAGGTGATCAACGTGTCGTCGGCCCTGTGCTCGACGCGGCAATGCGCCTTTGCTTCGCTGAGCGTGATCGGCTCGGTATCCGGCGGGGTGATGAGGGTCAAGTTCATGGATCTATCGCGACGATGATTCCAGGCATGGCTGCGGCCAGGCGGGCGAGGATGGCGGTTTCGGTGTGCTCGATGCTCATATCATACTCATGATGCGTCTCTCGGGCGCCTGCCGATTACGAGTATTGCCCGATCGACGAGAATTGCGTGTGCGGCATTGGTCGTCGGAGTCGCAGACGTGTCGGCATAAATGAACGCTCGCAGAACGGTGGCATTGGCTGGCACCGTCACGGAGACGAATCGCCAGCTCCAAGCTCCTCGACCATAATCCGACGACGCTGACACATGCGACGGCGTACCGGTGCCGCTGGCGTAGAGCTGAATTTTTCCACAAGTATTTGGCGCGCCGACGGGCCTCCACATTCTGACAGCCAGCGTCACGATTCTGCCGACGCACGCCTGGAAATTCTCGATCGCCAGCTCTTGCCTGATCCAGGCTTGACCAGAACCGCTCGCCGCAAGCAGGGATATTGCCCGTGGCAAGGTCTCGCAGTTGACGCCCAGGGTTGTGCTATCCGTGACGGCTATGTTGTTTCCGGTCCAGTCAGTTGGGACGGCATTGGCCGATCCAGCGGCAAAATTTCCGTTATCCAGCATGTTGGCGGTATAGGTGTTCACCAAGCTGGGCGTCACGATGTACGAAGGCTTGTTATCAATGGCATCAAGGACGACATTCTTGATCAGCGTATGGCCATCCGGCACGGATGGGTGCACCTGATCCGGAAAATGCAGACTCGCCCCATTTCCGGCGGCCACGAAAGCAAGGTCGACATCTGCGGAAACAAACCCGCATTCTGTGGCGTATTTACGAGCGGCGGTCGCTTTCGTCTGATTTGACAAACCCATTTGCGGGTTCTGCGCAAGAATCATCACATGACACGGACCAACTATTGCCAGAGCACTCTCGACGTTTTCTTCGTATTGCGTGATGATTTTTTGAGCGTCTGGATAGTCGCTGTTGGAAATGTTGTGGCCGTGATTGAGAATCAACAATTCTGCGCCGACCTTACAGATTTTGAAGAAATCTGACCCTATGATCCAGTCTGGTTGCGAGCCGGCAATCGAGCAATTGTTGAGGATTATTACTCCTCCACTGCCGCTGCCCTGTTGCAAAATTGTGGTCGCAGGCCACCGCTTGTTAACGTTATCCCACAACGAATACTGCACTTGCGCATTGGGGTAGCGCGCCTGTAGGGCTTGCAACAGCAAATAGGCCCATTCCGTCGTCGCGTCAGCCGTCGAATCCCCGATCAGCAGGATCCTGAATAGGGCATCGGTATTCATGGCGCGCGCGATCGCGCCAGCAATCGTCGATCCGGCGATCGTCGCGTTGCAATAGTCGAGCGCTGTATCGGCTGTGTCGGCAACGGTCACCAGATCCGATTCCACTGCCGCCAGACGCTTGTCGATCGACGTGGGGACCGTGCTGCCGTTGACGCCGACCTTCGCCTGCAGCGCCTCGATGGCGTCGCAGACGTTGTTATGAAGAACGTGCCCCTCTTTTCCTGGCGCGTTGCGCAGATCGGTTGCGACCACGCGCTGAATTGCATCGAGCCCTGTTGGGAATGATGTTGCCATTTTCTATATCCTCACATTCACACGCACGGATGCGCGAAGATTCCCTGAAAGGCTCGCTGCTGAATCGCCGCCCCAAGCGTCGCCGGACTGCCATGCATGTCCGCCGCTCCATTGTGTGTAGTTGCCGAGCAACAACCCGTCCCAAGTACGCCCGTCGCTCCACATCTCTGCGCTTCCCCATGACGATGCAGCAACAGACACGACTTGAAAGCCGCGCTGTCGCAGCCTGACGGCTGGACCCAGCACGCAGCAGCAAATGACACTAGACACTTGTCGTAACCTCTGGCAGCACGGTCAGAGCCGATTCAGCAGAGCAGATCGCATCGACCGCTGTCGCATGGACCAGCTCGATGTCGAACACATAGTCGCGCGCACTCACAGTGTCTAGAGCGTCATCCGGCAGGCGAATCCACACCGTACTCGTCGCTTCCTCGATCTCCAGCGTCCCGTTCGTCGTATTGAGCGCCAAAATCACGTCGCCACCGACGCGCGTTTTGATGTCCATGCGCGCAGACGTGTAGCTGGCGAGGCTCATCGGCGCGTAGAACGCCAGGTATCCGCCGCTGGTGTAGGTCTTGAAGCTGGCCGAGCTGATGCCGTCGAAATCGACGGTGTTGGCGTCGATCCACGTGACGCGATGGAATTCGATGTCGAGTATCTCGTTGCTGTCAGCGGCGTTCAGTTCCGTCATGCCCTGCGCGTCGACGATCGCCACGTACCAGCCGTCTGGGATGTTGTGGCCGGTGGCGGTGACGCGCAATGGCGCAGAGTTTGTCATCGCCGAAATTGCGGCAAAAGACAGCGTTCCGGTTTCGATGCGCAGAGGTAGGTCTGCGGATGCGCCCTTGCGGACGGATAGCTTGAGCTTTGGCAGTTTCATTTCTGATCCATTTCGACCAAAGCATTCGGGTGGCTTGAGTGATCATAACGATCTTCGATTTCCGCAGCTTCCGGTAGCTTGTGGATCGGTTGCAGATCCACCGCAATTCCACCACCATCTTTCGGCCGCAGGGTTATCGCCAGCGTGTCGTACCCGTAGAATCGATCCTGCTGCGGGTAGATTCCGTCGAGCAGGGTGCTGGTTTTCGGCACGGTCAGCTTGATGCCTCTGGCGGTTGCGATGCCGAGCCAAAATTCAAGGCAGCCGCGCCCTTTTTCTGCGTCGTGAGAATTCGGGTACGTGTAATCGCACCCGAAAATACTGATATGACTAACGCCAATGAAAATTGCGTATGCCACCGCGTATGCTGCGGTGCTGTTGAAATACGCCTGCCCGAGATGGTTGAGCACATCCTGCAGGGGGAATGCGACAAGGCCAGGATAGTCCGGGTGCTCGCGACTGGTGATAATCGGTCCTGGATGCAGTCTCATCCATTCGAGCATGCGCGCGATGTTGCTGTCAGGCTGTGCTGCGGCGCGCAATTCCTGGATGCGAACGTCATCCATGTGAAAAATGCGATCGCACAGCAAAACGCCGCCAAGTGCGTTGATGCCCCACACCTCGTCGCAATAGGCGTGTTTACCGCCGAGCCGTTTGGTGATGTCGACATACTGCTCCAGCGACGGCCCAAGGCCCAGAATTGTGACGTGCGCTGGAACCGGATACGCGTCAACCATCGCCTCGTATGCCGTCTGCTCGCGCGGCTGATCTGTGTGCATGGGATTGTCGTGTCCTATGGCCAAGATTGGCGCCGAACGGTTGCCCGGCGCCAGGTGGATTACGGGTTAGCGGTCGGCATGACATGCGGGGAGTGCAGCAAAGCCTCGCAGGAGATCAACGTGCCGGCCGTGACGGTGCTCTTGATGTTTGCTTGGACGTACCGCTTGTTGCCACGGTACCCGACCCGCTTGACAACGTTTTTCGACGTGCCTGACGTTCGGGTAGCCGCAGCAGCGACGCCGGCAAGCAGTTCCGTTCCAAGCAAGTCCGCATCCGCAACGCTGGTCAAAGTGCCGGTCACGTCTCCTTCCTTGATGGTTACAGTGAAAACTGCGTTGGTAGCCGTGATCGAGCCATAGGCGCAAACAAATTCGACGCCCCGAAAACCCTGGCGGTCGATAATTTTGCCGGTTTGGCCGGTGCCGGTAGTGCCAACGGCAACCGGCGCGATTACCCGCAGCGCGCGGGATGAATTGTGAAGATCATGCATGTGTAATGTCCTTTCGATTTCAGGATGCGGCGAACTTCATCAGCTTGATCGCCTCGAAATTGTAGATTCCGCCACCGATACGGCGACGGAAGTTAAATTTGGTCGTGCCCTTGGCGGTCACGTTGTCGCGAATCAGCGTCGTGCCGGTGCGATTGACGATCAGGTATCCCCGTTGGAAATTCCCGTAGGCGATGCTCAAGCTGTTGGCCGCGACGGCCGGCATGTTGTCATCTACCTCGACGGGGGACCCCAAGAACCGGCCGCCGAAAGCGCCGGCAGGGTCCGGCTGCCAAAGGTAATAGCTGCCAGAGCCGTCCTTCATCTGCCGCGCCGTTCCGAGGGTGCTGTCCGACATCACCCATACCGCGCCGTTGCGATACTGCGCCTTGAGCGAGTGCTGCAGATCGACCAGCTTGTCAGCCGGGGCGACCGATGCGAAAGCACCCGACTTGCCGCTGGCGATGTAGCCGACGCTGCCGAACGCATAGCTGGAGTTGGCCACCGTGTTGTATGCCGTGATGCCGCGAGGTTTGCCAACGCCTGCGCCAGAGATGACCGCGGCGCCGATGCCCTCAGCAAAAGCGATGCCGGCCTCTTGCGCAAGATCGCCGGCCAAGTCAATGTCAGCGTCTTCCAACGTTTCGTTGAAAACCCACGGTTCGACTTCGGCAGGGTACGCAACCACTTCAATATTCGCGTACTTCGGCTCAGTCGTCTCCCCAGCCGTACCGCCCTCGCCAGGCCAGGCGCAAGCCATGCCAGCGGTCTTCACGCGCTTGTTGTAGCTGCGCGCCGACGTATTGACGACCCGTGCAATACGGTACAAAGCGCTATTGACCATCGCAATGCGGTCAATCTCACGCTCAATTTCCGGCAAGATCAGCACGCCGCCATCCACGTCAGACGTGGAATTCATGGCCTTGCGTTCGATCGACTTCAGTTCGCGGTCCTGGCCGGTGCGCAGGAATTTTTCAAATGCCTGCTTGTGCTCCTGGCTTGCGCCGTCCTTGCTCTCGCCGCCGGTACGCTGGCCGGCAAGCTGGATTTCCTGCACCATCTTACCGAGACGATCGATGTCGGCGTTGATCGCTGCCAGTTTGGCCAAGCTGTCGTCGCTCGCGTGGCATCGCTTTTCGATTTCAGCCAGGCGAGTGTCATTTACGCTCTTGAATTCGTCCCATGCCTTAGCCTGCTTTTCAAGCAGATCGGCCAGGTCTTTCATTTCCATTTTGATTATCCTTGATGAGTGAAATTGGTGATGATTCTCTGAGCCGCTGCATGCATGCGCTGCAAGTGCTGGTCTGCGTCGCGCAGATCGTGCCCCTTGATCCTGGCAATGATGCTCTTCGACTCAGCCCGACTAAAGCCTCCTGCGTCACGCAGGAGGTCCTCTAGCTCGGTGATACTGTCCATGTCCGCAATGCTCTTGATGGATGAGATGCGGGCGTTTCTGTTCGCCGGGAATGTCACTGGCGAGATTTCAATCAGATCGATTTGTGTGATGCGGCGCCGCGGGTCCTCCGGCTTGCTGCGAGGCTCGTAGCGCTTCGGGATATACCCGATGCTCAGACCGTCAATTGCCGGGCGCGGAGTCATGCGCATGAGCGTATCAATCTCGTTCCCGCGAGGCGTGTCCGCAAGCTGGCCAGTGACGCGCAGCCCTGATCCGTCCTCTGCAAGATCCTGCCAAACGCCGATCGGAGTCATGTCCTCGGATGTCATGGACATTCCGCCGTGCTGACTGAGCATTGACGGCCACGGAGATTTCCCGCTTTTGGCGTCAGAGAGGAATTCCGAAAACGCGCCAGGCATGATTACATCGCCGTATGCATCGACATTGTTGAACGCTGCGCCGTACCCGCTGAATGTGCGTGCTGACTGCGCAACTCCATCAGCAGGAGCGTCGAATTTTAGCTCTCGCAGCGGGAAAACGGATCGGATGGTATTCATTTCGGATTACTTTCTGAATCGGTGCTTGCTGGATCTGTGCTTTCTGGATCTGGACTTGAAGGATCTTCCATGTTCAAAGGCACCCGGTATTTTTCGCCTCCGTCATACGGATTCAAATCTTCGTAGGACCGGATCTCATTCGGTGCGAGAGCGCCGATGCCGTAGAGCGTGCGGTAAAATTCCGCACGGTCCCGATGCGAGCCGCGCAGTAGGCCAGCAACCGAAAATTTGCAGAAATACCCATCCGCACGCTCGGCATCTGTGAGCAACTGCAGATCGAGACGCTGCTCGATGCGAGCAAACCACGGCCCCATCGTATGCACGACATGAGCCAAGAACATTTGCTCAGAACTGGCATACGTCGCGGTATTCGCTGCCTCTCCGATCATGATCGGCAGCACGCGGAAAAACCGGCACACCTCCGCTACCTGGAATCGTCTTACCTCGATCCACTGCGCTTGATCGTTCTGCTGCGCCCTCGGCGTCCATTTCATCCCCCCCCAAAGCACGGCCGTCCGGTAGGCGTTTTTCAGCCCGATCTGCGAAGCTTCCCATGACTCGCGCAATTGCTTAGACTGCTCCGCGGACAGGATCGAATCCGTCGAGAGAATGCCGCCGAGAATCGCGCCGTTGGAAAATTGCCGTGCGCCGTGCTCCTCGGTGGCCAGCGCCAGGCCGATCGCTTCTCGCGCCAAGCGAATGCCGTCTAGCCCCTCGATGGCAGTCCAGCTAGGCCCCTTGAAGTGCAGGATCTGGTCGGCAGAGTACCTGCCATAATTCCCGTTGTCGAAATGCACGTCATATGTGATCGACCAATCCGGATTCCGAGTCGCGATTACCTGCTGTGGCGTCAGCGGCTGTAGCTCAATGCGCGACTGGCCGCGAAACGGTGCGGATCGATTGATCAGGCAATAGGCCCGATTTTGCATTGCCAGATGCAGCCCCATCGTCTCTCGCCACTCAAACGAGGTGATGCCAGGCGCTGGCGACGAATGCAGCACGGCATACAGCGGGTGATCTGTGGCGGCATCCGCGCCGCCGTCTGGACGGCGACGATACAGCTTGAGCGGGACTTGTGCGATGCCCTCCGCAATGACGCGGGCGCAGGCAATTGCACTTGCAGCCTGTAGAGCAGTCTCCCAGGTTACGGCTACTCCAGATTTCGCGCCGGCCGTGCCGAGCAGATCGAGCAACAGATCGGAGCGCGATACAGCGCTCTTTCGATCCATTCCGATCATGGACCGAAGCCTATCCAAACTGAATATTTTCACCAAACTTCGATCTCATAAACGGCCTCAACGACCTCTTTTTCCGTCACTGCGCCGAACGCCATCGCGAGCGCTGCCATGCCGTCGATACGACCAGTAGCTTTGTGTTTGTCCAGTTTCCGATTTCCTGCGGGATCACGCGACACCACGGCATTCGCCGCGCACATCGTCAATACCGGATGCGCTCCATGCGCCACTCGGCCGTTGAGCAACTCGCATTCGAGCGATTCAAGCGCCGGGCTCATGTCCTTGAAGCCCTGGCCAAACTCAACCAGCGGCAACGAGATTCCTTGCTCGTCAAATTCCTTTTGCAGCAGCGAGATCCGCCAGCGGTCGTACGCAATTGCTCTCACGTCCAACTCGCCGAGAATCGCGGCGATGTCCTGCGCGACGTACTCGTAATCGACCGTCGCCCCAGGCGTCGTGTGCAGATACCCCTGCCTAACCCATACGTCGTATGGCGCTCGGTCCCGCTTGCTGCGTTCGGCAAGGCCCTGTTCCGGTGTCCAGAAATGCGGCTTGACGTGCCAGACGCCGGCCACTTTGCCGACTATGACAAGCGCGGTAAGGTCCGTGCGCGACGACAAATCCAGCCCGCACCAGACGGGCGCGCTACCGTAGTCGAGCACTGCGCCTGCGCAGGATTTCCAGACGCCGACAGAAATGAATGGCGCAAAAGTCGAAACTCGTTGATTCAGGCAGAGATTCCGAAACGTGTTCTCGGCACTCGGCATGCGCGATGCCTGTTTTGCCTGTTCCTCAAGGTCGCCGAGATTTCTGAATACCCCAAGCGCCGGGTTGGCCGACTTCCACGCCTTCTTGTCCTGTAAATCGCAGTCCTTCGGCGCTTCATACACGTGCGAAACAATGCGCGGATCGCCACTTTTCTTGGAGTCGTCCAGCCAAATGCTGAATAAATCGGAATCTTCGGCAGCCTGCGTGCTGATCGCAATCAGCAGCGGTGATTCGTGCGCGCCCTGGCTGGTGGTGATCGCGTCTGTAAAATCGTCCTGCGCCCCTTTTACCTGCCCGACCTCATCCAAAATAGCCAAGATCGGCGATCGGCCGTGCGCCGTCCGGCCTTCTGCGCTGGATGCCTTGTACTCAACATTGAGTGGCAGCCCGATCAGCGATTTTGCCGACGGCAGGATTCTGACAACGCTGGACAGGTCAGGAGAAAGCTGAACCATTTTTGCGGCATAGTTGAATACCTGCGCGGCTTGGTCACGGCTGCGCGCGCCGCTGATAATCTGGCTGTTCTGCTTCGCTTCTGGACCGACCAGATGCGCCAACATGATTCCGGCGATCAACGCCGTTTTGCCGTTCTTCCTCGCAATGCTCAAATACGCACGGCGCGTTCCGTGCTTGTTGTCGTAGATCGCCTTGATAAATCGCTTTTGAAACGGCAACAACTTGATCGGCTTGCCAACGTGCTGGCCCTCGGGAGCCAGGCAGAAAGTTTCGATAAACGCCACCACCGCAGCGCCCCTGCTCATCGTGGCCACTGTTTTACCGGCGAAAAAAACCGCCCGTAGGCGGCATTGACGAGACAAGCATCGTTACTTGACTGCAGACAATCGAGGTATCAGCGCACTGTGCGCGGCAGACTGCGCGGCCTTCTCAGGCAATGCGCGCTTGGCTTGCTGCTCGCTTTTACCGCAAGTCGCCTCGGCATGGACATGCAAAATACGAGACAGATAGACGGCGCGCTTCATCAGCGTTTCAAGAAAGCGCTGTTTGCTTGTGGCATCAATCTCGCCCTCTTCGTCAATCTCGCTCTGCACTCGCTCAATGTCTGCATGACACCTGGCAAGCCTTGCCGCATGCACGAGATCCGCGCCGTTCCAGGACGACGATGCCCGAGCAGAAATAATGGCACGCCAGAATGGCATATCCACGTCTCGCAGTGACACATGCTCAGGAGGATTGATAATTGTTGGCGACTGCGCAGCAGCGATCGCCGCGGTAACGCTATCGCTTCGTGGGCGTCTCATGTGTTTTTCTCAAATAGCGTTAAAAAATAGG
>JACCEA011627004.1_pt1 | contig 16966 bp, 13 predicted proteins | sample 7449851 | NCBI WGS metagenome assembly JACCEA01 (sample SAMN15323453, study PRJNA562643) | freshwater metagenome | isolation source: river surface water | place: USA:Blue River Watershed | collected 2017-08-18 | reverse complement strand
TTTCGACGACTACATTGCGCACAAGGGCGAACATGGCGCGAAAGAGGCCGGCAAGATGCGCGCAGAAGGCAAGGAATACATCGTCAAGGATGGTGACGTGCTGAACTTCCTGTTCAACGTCTAAACAAGACAACGGATTCCGACGGATTCCCTCGGACAGACAAAACCCCGTATAGCATTGCACTTGCGGGGTTTTTTGCTCCATTCCTCTCCGGGTTGATCCGTTGCAAGCCGGGTATAAACCGGGTACGCTACCGGGTATGGAATCAAAACCCGGCATCAGAAAACCGGGTATGGCTAAAACCCGGAGAACTGGCCATGCTGACCGATACCCAATGCCGCACTGCCAAGCCCAAAGACAAGCCCTACAAGCTGTCAGACGGTAAGGGGCTATATCTGGAAATCAAACCCAACGGGGTGAAGGCGTGGCGTTACCGCTTCGAGTTGCGCGAAGGCGATGTCACCAAGGAAAGCGTCTTTGCCATCGGTGACTACGCCGTTGCACCCAGCGGCGAAACTCAGTACGAGGGGCAGGCAAGGCGGGCCGGGCGGCGATTTACCTTGGCCGAAGCGAGGGATGAACGTATCAAGGCGCGGTCGCTGGTCAAGCAGGGAATCAACCCGGCGCACAACCGGCAGCTTGAGCGCATCAAGCGAGAACAGGAAAGCGCTACAACCTTCGAGGCCGTAGCGAATGAATGGCTGGCCTTGAAAGATTGGGAACAAATCACCAAGAAGCGGCGGCTGGACATGCTTACCCGCGTGGTGTTCCCGAAGATCGGATCGCTGCCGGTCAAGAGCATTACCCCGGCGCACATTCTGGATGTACTGAACACGTCGGCAAAGAAGAACGGCTTGACCGTTGCAGCGGAAGCCAAGCGCACGATGTCTGGGGTCTTTGAATTGGCCGTATCCACTCTTCGGGCAGAGTCCGACCCGGTCTATCCGGTGCGCAAGGCATTGCCGGCCAACAAGACCCAGCACAAGCGCCCTCTCGATTCCGCCGAGATCGGCCAGTTGCTGCGTGACGTGGAGGGGCATGGTGGTCGCCATGAAACCATCACTGCGTTCCGCCTGATGTGGCTGACACTCTGCCGGCCGAGCGAAGCCGTTGAAGCGCGGTGGGATGAATTCGACCTCGACGCGGCAGTCTGGCGGATTCCGGCTGAGCGGATGAAAAAGCGCAAGGAACATGCGATGCCGCTGCCGACGCAAGCCGTCGAAATGCTGCGGGCGCTGCATGGACTCACCGGCCGCCATGTCCATCTGTTTCCGCATCGCGATGACAGGACAAAACCAATGGTCTCGGCATCATTCCGGCAAATGCTGAATGTGTTGGGCTGGGGCAAAAAGTACAGCCCACATGCCACCCGCACCACTGGCAGCACCCGGCTGAATGAGTTGGGGTTTTCCTCCGACTGGATCGAGCGTCAGCTAGCTCATGCCGAACCGAATGCCGTGCGGCGAACCTACAATCACGCTGAGTACTTGGGCGACCGTGCCAAGATGATGCAGCAATGGGCAGACATGCTGGATACCTGGAAGAAGGGCGACGATAACGTGACTCCGATCAAGCGGGCGGCAACATAAAGATTTGCCGCGCCTAGCCCGACGGAGCGAAAACCGGGAAACCCTTGTCCGGCTGGCGCGGCATCTTGTTCAAGGGCGTGAAAAGGGCGCAGCATGGAAAGTCTGGATTACTGGCGGCTATGTGATGAGTTGAGCATCATTCAGGCCGCGCTTTTGCTCACCGAGTGTGACCCAAGCAGCGGGGATGGATATGCCGAGAATTGGAACATGGATAAAAGACCAATGGGGTATGAAGCCGCCAAGACGGCAATAACCAATGCCTTCCGGCGGGGCGCGATCAAGGGGCGGCTGATCCCAATCTACGAATACGACATCAATGGAAACCAGTGCGGCGAAATCGAGGATTCGATAAACCTTGTTGAGTCGCGGGTGGAAGTTGAATCTCTACGGCAATGGCTGGAAACCAGAGGCATCCGCACTGGCTTTTTCTTCCCGACGGCGACCAATGCACCCGATTACCTTAACCCGAAAAATCCCCGCTATGCACCCAAGTTGGCGGCGGCGGTGCGGGCGTGGCAGTCCGTGATCGATGCGGGCGGCAAGCATCCAAAACAGGCGCTGGCAAAATGGCTTAGGGAACATGCGGCAGAATTCGGAATGACTGACGATGAAGGGAAGCCGAACGAAACCGGAATCGAGGAAGCCGCGAAAGTGGCGAACTGGCAACCCGGTGGCGGCGCACCCAAGACCCCCGGCGAATAATCCACCCGCCCCCAAGAGCCTCGCCAATACTAGCTTTCACGGGTGGCACGGCTTGGAATCTACCCACCCCTGACCGAGGGAATCTACCCATCCCACCCCCACTTTTTTGGGGCGGGTTTTCTGAACCTGCCCGGCTATTAGGATCGATGCCAGATACCTAGATTGCGTCTGTCGGCCAGCGATGGCCATACATGGACAGGAGCAATCAACAATGAACCAACTTCCGGAAACCGGATTTCTCCGGCTGCCGCAAATCATTGGCGACCCCAAAGCGGAACCGCCAATTCCCCCGATCATCCCGGTAAAAAAATCCTGCTGGTGGCAAGGAATTCGCGATGGCCGATTTCCGAAGCCGGTGAAACTTGGCCGATGCACCATGTGGCGGGTTGAGGACATCAAAACCCTTATTGCGTCAGCATAGGGGGCGGCGATGACTACAAAAACAAAGGGCCGGAACGGTGGCGACCGTCCGACCCAAAAGACCTCTGATAACCGTAATCCTACCGGAATCGACCCGCTTGCGGGGTGGTTCAGCCCCGCCAAATCGAGCCGCATCAACCGCCAGCGAAAGCGCGGATGGCAGAGAGGGGCGCGGCGATGATGAACGACATTGACCGAATCCGCGAAGCCCTGCAATTCATTCCAATCGGCGGACATGACGAGAGGTTTCGCGTCGGCTGCATGGTGAAGTCAGAACTGGGCGATACCGGCCGCGACCTGTGGGACGAATGGCGAGATGGCCGTGGCGACGATGAGGCAGCATCCGTCTGGAAGAGCATAAATGAAACCGGGGCGCTGAAGATCGGCACTCTGTTCCATGAGGCCAAAGCGAACGGCTGGCGAGACGATGGCCGCTACCAGAAACCGACCCCGGAAGAGCCTGCCGAGCGCAGGCGCATCGCGGCGGAACGGGCCGCACAAGAGGAAGCCGAGATGGCCCGCGAACGTGCCGACACGGCGAAGAAAGCGGCGGCGATCCTGAAAGCGGCGACCGAGGCGAAAGCCGATCATCCTTATCTGGAACGCAAGCGGGTTTCACCCGTGGTGACCCTACGAGAGATTGACGCGGGCGCAGCGGCGGCGATCTTGGGCTACGCGCCAAACTGTCGTGGCGACCTACTGACCGGGCGCTTGCTGGTGGTTCCAGTCAAGCAAGGCGATGGCATATCAACGCTGGAGCTGATTGACGGCGACAAGCGCAAGGCGGCGCTGGCCGGGCGCGGTAGCAAGGTGCGCGGGTATTGGGCAACCGAACGCCTGCCCGATGGCGACGGCGCGGGCCTGACCCTGCTGATCGGCGAAGGCGTGGCGACCGTGCTATCTGCATCGGCGGCGACCGGGCATCCCGGTACTGCGGCGCTATCGTCGGGCAACCTGCCAGCGGTGGCGAAGGCGATGCGCGAACGCTATCCGCAAGCGGTGATAGTGATTCTGGCTGATCTGGTGAAGGCGACCGGCGAGCCTGATCCCCATGCCATCGAGGCCGCAAAAGTCGGCGCTGGTAGGGCGGCAATCCCTGACTTCGGAAGCGGCCGCGATCTCGACATGACCGACTTCAACGACATGACGCAGATATGCGGCGCGGACGCTGTAGCGCAAGCCATAGCGAGCGCAACGGCAAGCGATGAGCATCACCGCGGCAACGATGATGTGTCAGCGGGCGATTCTGAGGGCAACAGCTGGCCTGATCCGCACCTACTGGCCGCGAAGGTGGAACCGGAACCCTATCCGCTGGATGCCCTGCCCCTGCCCATTCGTGCGGCGGTGGAAGAGGTAGCGGGCTTCGTCAAGGCACCTGTCCCGATGGTGGCGTCGTCGGCACTGGCTGCGCTGTCGCTGGCGATCCAAGCCCATGCCGATGCGAAGCGGCTTGAGAAACTGCACGGGCCTGTCGGGTTGTTCATTCTGGTGATTGCCGATTCCGGCGAGCGGAAATCAACTTGCGATGGTTTCTTTACCAAGACCATCGGCGACTATGAAGAAGCGCAGGCCGAGGCGGCGAAGCCAGCCCTGAAAGATCACCGGGCAGCCACCGAAGCATGGGAAGCCAAGCGCGGCGGCGTCAAGGAAAAAATCCGCCAACTCGCCAAAGAGCAAAAATCGACGGCGGGCATGGAATCAGCCTTGCGCGATCTGGAACACGACAAGCCGGAGCCGCCGCGAATCCCTCGTCTGCTCTATGCCGACGCGACCCCCGAAGCACTGGCCTATGGACTGGCGAAGCAATGGCCGTCGGGCGGCGTTGTCTCTGCCGAGGCGGGGGTCGTTTTCGGGTCGCATGGCATGAGCAAGGATTCGGTCATGCGGAACCTGGGTCTGCTGAATCAGCTATGGGACGGTAAGAGTTTGACCATCGACCGGCGATCAACGGAATCCTTCACCGTGCGCGGTGCGCGGCTAACCGTGGCCTTGCAGGTTCAGGAACCAACCTTGCGTGAATTCTTCACCCGATCCGGGGCGCTGGCGCGTGGCACCGGATTCCTCGCCCGCTTCCTTGTGGCGTGGCCGGAATCGACACAAGGGATGCGCCAGATCAACCCCGATGCACCAGACGGGCCTGCTACCTGGCCGCACCTTGCTGCATTCCATCGGCGCATTGCTGCGATTCTGGATCAACCCGTTCCCATTGGCGAAGACGGCGCACTGACTCCGCCCATTCTGCCCCTGACCCCGGAAGCCAAAGCGGCGTGGGTGGATTATCACAATGCCATTGAGAGTGAACTATCCAGTGGCGGCGAGCTTTATGACGTGCGAGACGTGGCAAGCAAATCTGCCGACAACGCGGCACGGCTGGCAGCGTTGTTCCAGATGTTCGAGGGGGCGGGCGGTGCTATTGGTCTTGCGGCATTCGAGAGTGCGAGCCTCATTACCGCATGGCACCTGCACGAATCCCGGCGTTTCTTCGGCGAGTTGGCGTTACCGGCAGAACTGGCGGACGCGGCAAGGCTGGATGGCTGGCTGATCGAGCATTGCCGGCGGGAGCGGACGCATCTTGTCTCGACCCGCGAAGCGCAACGACTCGGGCCCATCCGCGACAAGGAAAAGCTGGCAGCGGCACTGCGGGAACTGGAAGAGCTTGACCGCGTGAAGGTGACACAAGAGGGGCGGCGGAAAACCATCAAGGTGAATCCGGCGCTGATTGGGGTGGTGCCATGAGCCTGCTATCCAGACTTCGGGAGAAGCAGGCTGGCAAGGTTGCGACAGCGACAGTTGCGACACTTGCGACAGTTCGCCCCCTTTCTCCCTCATGTGTCGCAAAAGTCGCAGGTGTCGCTGTCGCAAAGTCCTCGCAAGGGCAAACCGCACCCTCGGCAAATGTCAGTCCCGGCAACACGGCGACCGCTTCCCGCTGGTGGCTGATTCATTTCACCGACCGCGATCCCGTGGAAGTGGCTTGCTGTCCCGAGGCGACCCATGCCGAGATTCTGGAACGACACCCGGACGCGGTAGCGGCGGAACCATTTACCCCGACCATCCGGCAACCATCGGCACCCCTGACCGCCAGCGAGGAATCAGCAATCCGGGCATGGCTGGCACTGATCGAGGAAACCGACCCGGCGACCATTGCCGAAGTGATCGGCCAGTGCCAGCAGGATGCGGATGCGCGGGGCTACTTCACCGAGCGAGCGGCGGCGGACAACTTGCAAAAAAATGAGGGCAACGCCGCCTTTGATGATGACCGGCGCACCTGCGACCAATGCGCGAACCTGATCGCCCGGCGCTGCCAAGCGGCGAAGCGTGGCGAGATTGTGGCGAGCCGGAACTATGAACCGATCCGCGATCTACCCCGGCGCTGTGAAGGCTATGCACCGGGGGCGGAAGACCCAGATCGGCGACATGGCCGGGAACGCTGGCCGGGAATTATCCAGAGAGGAAACGAATGATGCGAACCATCGAAGCGGAAACCGTGACCGACACGACGGTCATCACACGCGATGAATCGGCACCCGTGGCGACAGTCGGCAACTATGAGCCGGTGCGCTTCAACGCCATGAAGCACGGCATCCTTTCCCGGCTGGCGGTATTGGCGCATGAAGACCGCGCCGAGTTCGACGACCTGCTCGCGGCGCTGATTGACGAGCATCGACCGGCCGGCATGACCGAGCGGCACTTGGTCGAGGAGCTTGCCACCATCATCTGGCGCAAGCGGCGGGTGTTGCTAGCCGAGGGTGCGAAGATCAACGAGGGATTGAAAGGTGCGGTGAATAGCGCGGCGTCGATCATCAAGTCGGCGCTACCTTTCCAGCGTGGCCTGGGCGGCGAGAATGCCGACCTGCGGGAATTCATGGACGGCACCCCCGAAGAGATCGCGGAACGCCAGCGGGAAGCTGCACTTGATCTAGCAGCAACGCAAAAGGCGGCGGCGATACTTCGCAAGGGCGGGCCGAATGCCTACGCCAAAGCCCGGCGGGCGCTGATTCAGGAATCCCGCGACTGGTGGGATGAGCATGTCGAGGATGAGGAACACCCGGCAACTGCCGAAGGGCTGGCCGAATTCATCCGTGATTCACTGGAACCGATCTGCTATCGCATGGTGAAGGAAGCCGAATTCACTCCGGCAATCAAGGCGCAAACTTTGGGCGAAGGGCTGCGGGCGCACCTGTTGGAGAAGCTGAACCGCTACGAAACGCACCTTGACCGGAAATTCGAGCGCACTTTGGCGATGCTATTGAAGCTGAAAGACCTGCGGGGCGCATGAAACCGGACACCATCAAAACCGGCGCAATGCCAGCAACGGTAAGGGAGTCGGCAAGAATCGGCGAAAACGATACCGCAAACTTGCCAAATGATTTCGGCAAATCTCGGAAGGAAAAAGATCATGGGTGGCTTTGGTAGCGGGCGCGGGCAATGTGGGAAAGACACGACCAGCGACATGAGGGCGCTGGATGTTCGGCGGCTGCAACGCGATGGCCTGCTGACACCGGGGGGATACATCAACTGGCAATGGTCGATCAATGGCGAGAAAGTCGCGGATATCAATATTCGCACTGAAGCCAACCGCGTGATTCTCAACTACAGAAGCCGAAGCAACAGCGGCGAGTGGCAACCAATGGAATACCCCGCTTATCTGGAATGGACACCATGCAACCTGGGCGGGCGGCGGGCGTGGTTTCGTTGCCCCGCGAGAGGATGCGGACGGCGCGTGGCAATTCTCTTCGGCGGTTCAATCTTCGCCTGTCGGCACTGTCACAAGCTGGCCTATCAGTGCCAGCGGGAAACGGATGATGATCGAGCGATGCGGCGGGCGGACAACATCCGGCGGCGGCTTGGGTGGGAAGCCGGGATAGCGAACCCGGAAGGCGACAAGCCCAAGGGAATGCACTGGCGCACCTTTGAACGGCTGAAAGCCGAGCATGATGCTTTCGCCAATGCGTCATGGGCGGGCATGGCCGAACGGCTTGGGCTGATGAACCGGCGGCTGGTGGGCTTGGGCCTTGAACCGCTGGATGACATGGGCGCCTGAATCTGTTTCGCAAAACGAAAAGTCGGCGCTGGCATGACGCCGGCACAATCCGCCTTTGTCCGGAAAGGGCTTTCCAGTACAGTAACGGCTTCGGCAATAAGCCCTCGTCACCCCAAGAACAACAATGCTCAACGACATCAAGAAAACCCTCTGGGCCGCCGCCGACAAGCTGCGCGCCAACATGGATGCCGCCGAGTACAAGCACATCGTCCTTGGCCTCATCTTCCTGAAGTACATCTCCAACACCTTCACCGCTCGTCGTGATGAACTGACGCGGCGCTTTGCCGACAAAAACGACGAATACTTCCTGCCCGACGCCGATGCCGCCATGCTGGCCGAGGAACTGGAGGATCGGGACTACTACAAGGAAGCGAACGTCTTCTGGGTGCCGGAATCCTCCCGTTGGGAGACTATTCGAGCCGCGGCCAAGCAGACCGACATTGGAAAACGCATTGACGACGCTCTGACCGCCATCGAAGCCGAGAACCCCAAACTCAAGGGCATTCTCGACAAGCGCTATGGCCGCGCTCAGTTACCGGACGGCAAGCTCGGGGAACTGGTCGATCTAATTTCCACCATCGGCTTTGGCGATGACCCGGGCAAGGAGCGGGATGTCCTCGGGCAGGTCTATGAATACTTCCTCGGCCAGTTCGCTAGTGCCGAGGGCAAGAAGGGCGGGCAGTTCTACACCCCGACCAGCATCGTCAAGACACTGGTCGCCGTGCTGGCGCCCAACCAGGGCAAGGTCTATGACCCCTGCTGCGGGTCGAGCGGCATGTTCGTGCAGAGTGAGAAGTTCGTCGAGGCGCACGGCGGCAAGGTAGGCGATGTCTCCATCTACGGGCAGGAATCCAACCCGACGACATGGCGACTCTCGGCCATGAACCTGTCGATCCGTGGGCTGGACTTCAATCTTGGCCGCGAACCCGCCGACACCTTCACCCGCGACCAGCACCCCGATCTGCGCGCGGACTTCATCCTCGCCAATCCGCCGTTCAACGTCAGCGACTGGTGGCACGGCAGCCTTGAGGGCGACCCGCGCTGGGTCTATGGCACCCCGCCGCAAGGCAACGCCAACTATGCGTGGTTGCAGCACATCCTGTATCACCTGAAACCCACTGGACGCGCCGGCATCGTCTTGGCCAACGGTTCGATGAGTTCCAGCCAGAACAGCGAGGGCGAGATCCGCCGAGCGATGGTCGAGGCCGACGTTGTGGAGGTGATGATCGCGCTGCCGGGGCAGTTGTTCTTCAACACCCAGATTCCCGCCTGCCTGTGGTTCCTCACCAAGCAGAAGACCACGCGCAAGGGCGAAGTGCTGTTCATCGACGCCCGCAAGTTCGGCAGCATGATCAGCCGCGTGCAGGCCGAACTGACCGATGAGGTGATCGAGCGCATCGGCGCCACCGTCGAGGCATGGCGCCGTCCCGCCAGCGCCGACTTTTCAGATGTTCCCGGCTACTGCCGCAGTGTCAAGTTGGAAGAGATCGCCCAGCACGGCCATGTGCTGACGCCGGGGCGCTATGTGGGCGCGGAAGAGGTTGAGGACGACGACGACGCCTTCGCCGACAAGATGCAGTCGCTCACCGAGAAGCTGGGCGAACAGATGGCGAAGGGTGCGGAGCTTGACCAGTTGATCCGGCAGAAGCTAAGGGGGCTGGGGTATGAGTTCTGATTGGCACACGGTCGAATTTCAAGAGCTATGTGACATAACAAGAGGGGCATCGCCTAGACCGATTCATGACTTTTTAGGCGACGATGGCATGCCGTGGCTCAAGATAGCTGATGCAACAGCGCAGCCGTCAAGATTCATTTTTGGAACGAAGGAAAAGATCAAATTATCTGGTGTCCGCTCTAGTGTTGAAGTTTTTCCCGGCGATTTGATTGTTTCTAACAGCGCTACGCCGGGATTACCCAAATTCATGCGAATCCATGCTTGCATACATGACGGCTGGATGCTGCTCAGAAACTTCAGGAACCTGAGCAAGGATTTTGCATACTGGCTGCTTCTCTCGGAACGTACAAAGCTTGTTGCGCAAGGCAACGGTTCTGTCTTCACAAATTTGAAGACAGACATCCTCAAGAAGCATGTGGTAACAATCCCGCCTCTCGAACTTCAAGAAAAAATTGCAGCAACGCTCAACGCCCTCGACGACCGCATAACCCTCCTGCGCGAAACCAATACCACGCTGGAAGCCATCGCGCAGGCGATCTTCAAGTCGTGGTTTGTCGATTTCGACCCCGTCCGCGCCAAGCAGGAGGGCCGCGCCCCGGAAGGCATGGACGACGCCACCGCCGCGCTGTTTCCCGACAGCTTCGAGGAATCGGCGCTGGGGTTGGTTCCGAGGGGGTGGCGGGTTCGCGGGATCGACGAGACGTGCGAGCTTGGAAGAGGATCGTCACCTCGGCCAATTCAAAAATTCATGGGCGGCAATGTGCCTTGGATAAAGATCGCTGACGCGAGCGCATCTGACGGCATGTTTGTTTTTGAAACCAAAGAAATGATCCTTCAAGAAGGTGTGCGGAATAGTGTCGAGGTTCGCCCCGGTGATCTGATCATGTCGAACAGTGCGTCTTGTGGAATTACGGTTTTCGTTGAACTGGATGGGTGTATCCATGACGGATGGCTCTACTTCAAAAACTACCAACACATCAGCAAGTATTTCCTGTTCTTCTGGCTTCGGAAAATTGCGGATCACTTGGTGCATATCGCGGATGGTTCAGTTCAGAAAAATCTGAACATCGCCTTGGTGTCGTCGCAAAAGATAGTCTGCCCCTCATCGGATGTCGTGCGCAACTTCGATAAGTTGGCTGGGCCGCTACTGGATCGTGTTCGCGAGAACTGCGTCCAAGCCCAAACCCTCGCCACCCTCCGCGACACCCTGCTACCCCGCCTGATCTCCGGCCAGTTGCGGCTGCCGGATTCGTCAGACCTTAAGGCTTGTCTCGAAACATGAACGAGCAGCAACAAGCAAACGTCGAGGCCCGACAAAAGGAAAGGGCCGAGAGGCTGAATGCGGCAAGGACAAAGGTTCTTGCCGGAGAGGTCTCTGCGCTCTCAATCGACACCTGCATCTTCGATGAGAACGGCAAGCGCCTTACCGACGGAGTCTTCAAGCATCTTGAGCAATTCAAGGGAAACGCTTTCCGACTCGTGTTCTCCGAGGTAACGATCAAGGAAGTGCTTTCCCATATTTTCAAGGACGCAGAGGAAGCCAAGGAAAAAATGGGGAGCGCATTGCGGCGCGTTGGTTTCTTCTGGCATCTCGAAAAAAACCACAAGGCACTGACCGAGGAAATGCTTGGTGGTGAATCGCCGAAGTCCGTAGCATCGAAGCTGGTCAAGGACTTCGTCACCCGCTGTGGCGCTGAGATTATCGACGCCAAGACTTCTGTCGATCTGTCTATTATTCTAAGCCGCTACTTCAATGCTCAAGCGCCATTCGAAATGGCTGGCGAGAAAAAATCGGAATTCCCTGATGCTATCGCCTTACTATCGCTGGAAGCTTGGGCGACAAATCATAGTACGACTATCCTGCTCGTAACCAAGGACAAAGGTTGCAAGCGATTTTGCGATGAATCCGCCCGACTTGTCGCCATCGAAGACCTGACCGATGCCCTAACATTGGTTCAAGAGCGAGATCAACACTGCATCAACTTGTGTCAGTCACTAGAGGCTGCGATTGCAACAGGCAATTACCCGAGTCTGGTTAACGAAATCGAAGATGCAATCGCGAATGACTTCGACATCGACTGGGTGCCTGATGCAGACGCAGCATATTATTATGATGCGGATATGCAGGATGTTGAACTGATCAGCGCTCGATTCTCCGGCCCCGCTGGCAAGCCTGAGTTCAGGGCCGTAGATTATCGGGGCGACATGCTAGTCGTTCAGGTAGAAATGGAAATCACTGTTGAGGCCACCTGTAACTTTTCGTTTTCGGTTCGAGATGGGATCGACCGTGACATGGTCTGCATAGGGAGTAACGAGGTAACGACCAAGGCTGAGACGGTAGTTGATGTGCTGCTAACCTTCAGTCAGCTTGCAGACCAAACTCCTAAGGTTGATGGAATCGAACTGGTTTCGGATTACAGAACCATCGATTTTGGTACTGTGGAGCCGGACTTTGGCGACCCCAACAGTGAGTACTACTGATGACCGAAGATCAGCTAGAACAGGAAACACTCGGCTGGTTAGCTGAACTCGGCTACGCCCACCTCTACGGCCCCGACATCGCCTTCGACGGCACTGCTCCCGAGCGCAAGGACTACCGCGAGGTGCTGCTGATCCAGCGCCTAAGCGAGGCGATTGATCGCCTGAACCCCGGCATCCCCCTCCTGGCGCGGCAGGATGCCTTGCAGCAGGTGGTCAATCTCGGCATTCCCGCACAACTGTCGGCCAACCACCGCTTCCATCAATTGCTCGTGACCGGCGTGCCGGTGCATTACCACAAGGATGGCGACACACGGGGAGACTTTGTCCGGCTGATCGACTGGACAGATGCCTCCCAAAACGAATGGCTGGCGGTCAATCAATTCACTATAAAGGGTCATAACGGGAGTAACTCGCACACCCGCCGGCCGGACATCATCCTATTCATCAACGGCCTGCCGCTGGTGCTGCTGGAACTGAAGAACCCGGCCGATGAGGCGGCGGACATCTGGAAAGCCTACGACCAGATTCAGACCTACAAGGAGCAGATTCCCGACGTCTTCCAGTACAACGAGCTGCTGGTAATCTCGGATGGCACCGAGGCGCGGTTTGGCAGCCTTTCCAGCAATGCCGAGCGCTTCATGCAGTGGCGCACCATAGATGGTTTGACGCTCGACCCGCTGGGGCAGTTCAACGAGCTGGAGACGCTGATCCGGGGCTTGTGCAACCCCACTACCCTGCTCGACTACCTGCGCTATTTCGTGCTGTTTGAGGACGACGGCACCCTGATCAAGAAGGTTGCCGGGTATCACCAGTTCCATGCCGTTCTGGCCGCAATCCAGCAGACCGTGACGGCATCACGCCCGGGCGCAGATACCAAAATTCGACACAAGGGCGGCGTGGTCTGGCACACGCAGGGCAGCGGCAAGAGCATCACGATGACCTGCTTTGCGGCGATGGTCATGCAGGAAACGGCGATGGAGAACCCGACCATTGTCGTGATCACCGATCGCAACGATTTGGACGGGCAACTGTTCGGGGTGTTCTCGATGGCGCAGGACTTGTTGCGCGAGCAGCCTGTGCAGGCCAACACCCGCCAAGACCTCCGCGCCAAGCTGGGCAATCGACCCTCGGGCGGCATCGTCTTCGCCACCATCCAGAAGTTCATGCCGGGGGAGGATGAAGATACCTTCCCGATACTCTCCGACCGCCACAACATCGTCGTGATTGCCGACGAAGCGCACCGCACTCAATATGGCTTTGAGGCCACGCTGAAGGGCAAGCCGGGGCAGGAGAAGTATCAGGCAGGGTATGCCCAGCACCTGCGCGATGCGCTGCCCAATGCCACCTTCGTGGCCTTTACCGGCACCCCGGTTTCATCGGAGGACAAGGACACCCGCGCCGTCTTCGGCGATTACATCCACGTCTATGACATGCAGCAGGCCAAGGAGGATGGCGCCACCGTGGCCATCTACTTTGAGTCGCGGCTGGCCAAGCTGGCGCTCAAGGAAAGCGACCTGCCGCAGATCGACGCCGAGGTGGATGAACTCACCGAGGACGAAGAGGAAAGCCAGCAGGCCAAGCTTAAGAGCCGCTGGGCGGCATTGGAACGGGTGGTTGGCGCCGAACCCCGCGTACAGGCGGTGGCGGCGGATCTGGTCGCGCATTACGAGGAACGCAGCAAGGCCCAGACCGGCAAGGCGATGATCGTGGCGATGAGTCGCGACATCTGCGTACACCTCTACAACGAGATCATCAAGTTGCGCCCCGACTGGCACGACACCGACCCTGAGAAAGGGACCATCAAGATCGTGATGACCGGCTCGGCAAGCGACAAGGCCCTGCTGCGGCCCCATATCTACAACGCCCAGACCAAGAAGCGGCTGGAGAAGCGCTTTAAGAACCCCGACGACCCGCTGCGGCTGGTGATCGTGCGCGATATGTGGCTCACCGGCTTTGATGCGCCCTGTGTGCATACCCTGTATGTGGACAAGCCGATGAAGGGCCACAACCTGATGCAGGCCATCGCCCGGGTGAATCGCGTCTTCAAGGACAAGCAGGGCGGCTTGGTGGTGGATTACATCGGGATCGCCAACGAGCTACAGAGCGCCCTGAAGGAATACACGGCCAGCAAGGGCCGGGGCAGTCCGACAGTGGATGCCCGCGAAGCCTATGCGGTACTGGAAGAGAAGCTCGACATCCTGCGCGGCATGCTGCACGGCTTTGACTACAGCGGTTTCATTACCGGCGGGCATAAGACGCTAGCCGGCGCGGCGAACCATGTGCTTGGACTGGAGGACGGCAAGAAGCGTTTCGCCGATACCGCCCTCGCCATGACCAAGGCGTTCAGCCTGTGTTGCACGCTGGATGAAGCCAAGGCGGTGCGCGAGGAAGTGGCATTCATGCAGGGGGTGAAGGTCATCCTCACCAAGCGCGACATCAGCGAGCAGAAGAAAACAGACGAAGATCGCGAACTGGCGATCCGGCAGATCATTGGCTCGGCAGTAGTGTCTGAAGAGGTGGTCGATATTTTTGATGCGGTGGGATTGGACAAGCCGAACATCGGCATCCTCGACGACGCCTTTCTTGCCGAGGTGCGAAATCTACCCGAGCGTAACCTTGCCATCGAATTGCTGGAACGGCTCTTGGAGGGCCAGATCAAGACCCGGTTTGCCAAGAACGTTGCCAAGGTGAAGCAGTTCTCCGAACTGCTGCGCGATGTGATCAAGCGCTACCAGAACCGGGCGATTGAAACGGCGCAGGTGATCGAAGAGCTGATCGACATGGCGAAGAAGTTTCGCGAGGCGATCAAGCATGGTGAAGCGACCGGCCTGACGCCGGACGAGCTGTTATTCTACGATGCCTTGGCCGATAACGAGTCGGCGGTGCGGGAACTGGGCGACGAGACGCTGAAGAAGATCGCGCAGGAACTGACCGAGAGCCTGCGGAAGAACATCACCGTAGATTGGTCACAGCGGGAAAGCATCCGCGCCAAGCTGCGCATCATGGTCAAGAGGATTCTGCGCAAGTACAAATACCCGCCGGATCAGACCGAGGGCGCGGTGGAATTCGTGTTGCACCAGGCCCAGGAGATGGGAGAGGCGTGGGCGTAGGATGTGCCGCTAAAGAAGTTAATATGACCGCCGACAGCGACTTCCCAATTATCGCCATCACCAACGCCGATATTGCTGGTGAGGAACAACTTGGCAGCAAGGAGAAGTTCTGGTTTCGCCGCGAAGGACAACTCTGGCTTTTTAAGGAAGCCCGGACAATTAACGCACCCGCCGGCACATTCATCGCTGGTGAAGATTGGGCGGAGAAAATTGGTACTGAGATCGCACATCGGTTGAACATTCCGGCGGCGACCGTTGAACTGGCAGATTATGCGGGGCGACGCGGCTGTGCCTCTCTGAACTTCACCTCCTCCGCGCAGCAACTCATGCACGGCAATGAGGTTATGGCTGGGATGCTGGCAGACTATGACCCCGAGCTGCGCTATCGCCAAGCAAACCACACGGTGGATAACATCATTCAGGCGGTGTCTAAGATGTTCCCGAAGCCACGCGAGCATGTCGTGGTGCTGCGGCAACTGGCCAGCTACATGGTGCTCGATGCCCTGATCGGCAATACAGACCGACACCACGAGAATTGGGGATTCTTGTGGCAGGTTCGCGTCTATATCGATGAAGTGACCGAGATGGGCCGTGTCAGCAAGGAATATGACGTGGCCCCGACGTTCGATCTTGGTTCGTCGCTTGGCCGCGAACTGCTTGATGTGAAGCGCGAGCAAATCATGGCAAGGAACGGTATTGAAGCATGGCTGCGCAAAGGACGCGGTGGAATCTACCTCACTGGTGCGAGACATGGGGCCAGCCCCTTGGCCTTGGTAGAATCTATCGCTCGGCAATATCCGGACTTTTTTCGGCCCACTCTTGATGTTCTGCGGACGACGCCCTTGACTACACTTACCGATGTGGTCGACCGGATTCCCGACTTGCGAATGACCGCCACTGCCCGCATGTTTGCAAAGACAATGTTGGCTATGGCCTATGACAAATTGAGGAGCGTTGTTTGATGAGAACCTTGTTTCTAGCGTGGCAAGCACCCGCTGAGCGGGCGTGGTTTCCCATTGGCCGCCTCGATGCGGATACGGAACACTCCCACTATCGTTTTCACTACACGCGCGGTGCGAAGAGCGCGCAGCGCGAGGGGTTCCATCCGATGGTGTCGTTCCCGAACTTGGATGAAACCTACGAAGCGTCTGAACTGTTCCCGATGTTCCAGAACCGGCTACTTGGTCAGCAGCGGCGAGATTTTTCACACTACCTTGAGTCGCTGGCGCTGGATCGTCCCGACCCCATCGAGATTTTGGCCGTTACGGGTGGCGAGCGGCAGACGGATAGCTTCGAGGTTTTCCCGAAGATTGAGAAGCAGGCGGACGATTCTTTTGTCTGCCGGTTCTTCATCCATGGGCTGCGTCATGTAAGCCAGGCAGCGCAAGATCGGGCATTGCAATTATCGGCTAACGAAGCGCTTGGTGTTTCGTTGGAGTTGAATAACCCAAAGCATGGGCTGGCGATTCAGTTGACCAGCCACGACTATGAGTTCATCGGCTGGACGCCACGCTACATCGTGGGAGACCTGTTACAGGCCATCGCACGCACGCACAACGTCTCGGCTAAGGTGATTCGCGTTAATAACGACATTCCTATCAATCGCCGGGTATTAGTGGAGATGAGCGGATACTTACCGCACGATTTCGAGCCGATGGCGGCGGGGGATTTTCTTCTATTGTCCTAGCTCGGTAAGCTGACAGTACAGTATCGGCGCCGGTTATACGGAAAATCAAAACCGGGTATGAAAACGGGTATGAAATGAGTAGCAGAAATCACGCGCCCTGTATTTGTAAGGATTGCAGCGATCAATTGCGGTTCAACGTCTGATCTGGCCATCGGTCTTTCGCACTACCAGATCAGCGAAGCAGCGTCCCGACAAGGCCACCCCAAACGTGGCTTTGTCCTTCGCGGGATTCGCGCAAGCGCAAGCCGATCGCTGAA
>JACCEA011908862.1_pt1 | contig 16968 bp, 13 predicted proteins | sample 7449851 | NCBI WGS metagenome assembly JACCEA01 (sample SAMN15323453, study PRJNA562643) | freshwater metagenome | isolation source: river surface water | place: USA:Blue River Watershed | collected 2017-08-18 | reverse complement strand
AGCCTCGTCAAGCAACAGTAAAGGCTAAGGGTAAGCTGAAGGTCTTAGCTATTGACAGAGCAACTTTTACCCGCGTCCTTGGTCCAATGGAAGAAATTATGAAGAGAAACATGGAGCAGTATATCAAATATGCGACTCAAGCTATTTGATAGTGCTTCTGCCATTTGTAAAAAAGGCGAGGTGTAGAATGTTTGAAGTGTAATGTGAAGGCTTCGGGTGATCCTTCCCTTCAACGTACTAATGCATGTAATATTTTCCATTATGATTTGGGTGATACCCAAATTCTGAATAGTATTCTGCGTGTATTATTCCTTTTGTTTAACCGCAAAAGAATAATTTATTGTGTAACAATATTGCTAATTTACAATTTTCGGTGACCTTTACAATGTTCTCCACTTGTTGGGATGAAGATCTTCCTCATCATCCATCTGTTCGTCTGCTGGTACAAATTGTGAATCAGAATCTCCTACACTACCAGCACTACTTTCTTCCAAAATAGCATTTTCACTTTCCGAATTTGCCTCAACTATAGGGTCAAATGATTTGTAATATTCACCTTGTCCAAAATAATAACCTGATATTGATATCATAGTGTTCAGTGTAGCCAATTGGTTAGAATCAACATTTTGATCAAGCCGACAACGCATCTTACAACAGCATCGATACAATTGACGAATTAATGCAACTACATCTCTATGCAACGGCTTCTCCACTCTTGCAAGTAAACTGTATATCCATTCCCCTGTCTTCCGAGAAATGTTATCTTCTCCTTCCAAATGCTCTATCAAATACATTAAAACTTTTTGCGTGAGCACTTGATCGAATTGTAAGAGCAGCTTGAATGTAGGATCCACTCCTTTGCAGCCTTCCCAAACTGGAAAGGCTTCATCTTCTTCAATTGCACTTGGATCCAGTATTTGGTGATCCACCTCGAGAATATATTGATCTGTCTCTTCGCAGTATAAATCAATGCCAAAAGTGGTAGCAACTTCCCTTTTCCTTTTCTTCACATCTGCTCGAAGAGTTTCCTGGAAGCCCAATTCGGAGTCTGTACAATCTTTGGGAGTATCCAGGCCTAGGCAAAACATCAACCACCCCTTTTTATCCTTCATTTGCGGTACTGTCACCACCCGCTCTTTGAATTGTTCACTTTTTGTAGAGATAGTCTGTCGAATGAATGTATAAGACATCAATATCCAAGCGTTGTTCAATCAATGCACATACTGAACGAAGTTCTGAAAAACTGTGTATCACTTCTCTTTCCCAATTCGCCGACGGAAGAAGGGACACAGGACATTCCGGAATTTCCAAAATCATTGGGAACATGGTTGGTGCATTAGTGTGTCCAACCATTGCAATAGAAGACAATACATCATCACTTGCTCTGAAAAATGCTGGCATTTTGGAGCTTTGATCTCGCACCCATGAGAAATACTCCTCAGCCGACATGTTAGATATATCACCGGTATCCTCTACAGATTTGTCGTATGGAACATTTTGAAAAGGAAGAACAGGTTCCATTGTGGCGATACATGTGACCATTACATGAACAGAAAAATTGGAAATTGGAAATTGAGCGAGCATCCCACATACATCACACAGCAAAACTGGCGACTGGCGCGCCCACGGCCACCCACACCCACCAGTAATAATAATAATTTGGTATTGTATACACATAGGAACATAAGTATTTATTGTACAAGTGCTTGTATTGTATTATTTGCTCATTTTTTGTCTTTCACTTTTTCATGAGTTCGATTCTCTTTCTCACCGTCGTTCAATTGTTTGGTAGGTTAACACAGATTTCTCCCTCAAAATGTGAATCATTGTCGCAACACGAAACGTCGAATGCTTGCGATTATATATGTCATCCAAAACCAAACTATTCACCCTCTCAAGGTCGAGTCGTATTTGCTAGCGAATTATATCGCAGTCCATCAGAAGTTTCTGAGCAAAAAACTCAATATGTTGCGCCCAAGTTGACGGATTGTGTCTATGACGTTGCAATAGTTGGTGCCGGAGTGGTTGGATGTGCTATTGCCTATCGCCTTAGTATGCTTCATGGTCTACGGACAATTTTATTTGATGAAAATGTGGATGTCGGTGAAGGGACTTCAAAAGCAAATAGTGCAATTATTCACACTGGCTTCGATGCTGAACCTGGCTCATTGGAATCTGTTCTTCTTCATGAAGCCTCGTCTGAGTGGCCGCAACTAGCGCAGAAATTAAAAATTCCTTACAAAGTGGTTGGGGCCATGGTTGTTGCAACCAATGAGGAGGAGGAAAAGAAGCTGTCTGAAGTGCTGTTAAAGGCAAAAGAAAATAATGTATTTGATTGTGTTCATTTATCCAAACAGCAGATTAGATTGTTGGAAAAAAACGTGTCAAACAATATTTGTGGTGGAGTATTTGTTCCACGAGAGGCCATCGTCGATCCATTTGCTGTACCAATAGCATTTGCAGAGGTTGCGCTAAAAAATGGTGCCGACATTTGTCTTGGTGCAAAAATTCACACCATTCGGACATATAAGAAGGATTATCGGGGAAAACCTAATGAGATTATTTTCCGACCTTCTCATAAAGATTGTCCATCCATATCATTATCAGAGAAAGATATTGTTGTCAGAGCAAAGCATGTCATCAATGCATCAGGACTTGGTAGTCGAAAATTGGCTGAAAGTTACGATCCAAATACTGCCGAATTGTTGGACATCAATCCTCGACGTGGAGAGTTCATGATTCTCAAAGATGGAGATTTGGTGAATCGCATAATTTTACCAATGCCCAATAAAGTAACAAAGGGCATACTTGTGACTCCAACAATATTTGGTAACACCCTCTGTGGACCTACTGCAGAAGATTTGCCCTCATCTGCCATCCACGATACTCCAGTGGTAACAAGAAGTGGACTTGATGCTGTCCTTCGTGATTCAGCATTACTAGTTCCAAAAGTTATTAATGCTGAAGTTGTCACCACTTATGCTGGTCATAGGTGCAATCGTAAGGGAGGTTCATATTTTGTATATCATGACCAAGAGATGGGTATATCTACGATCTCCGGGGTACGCTCAACAGGGCTTTCGACGTCACCAGCTTTTTCTAAATTAATTGTTAACCAGTTGTTCCCTCATGTGCCCATCAAGCAGGATGCTGTTGACAATCGAGAGCGCTATCCGCCTTGGTACAACCGCACTGAAGGAGAGGGTATAATTGTTTGTTCCCACGAAAATGTTTTTGAAGAAACTATAAGGGAATCACTCAGAAGCCCATTAAGGATCCATACACTAGACTCTGTCAAGAGAAGAACACGAGCGTTGATGGGAATATGTCAAGGTTTGGACTGTCAAGAACGAGTTGCTGAAATTGTTCGTGAAGAAACTGGCGTAGAAAAAGTAACCAAACGTGGTTGTGACAGCTTTTCCTTGCAAAAAGATTCATAGTAGAGAAGAATATCTGGATATGGTAGAAGAGTATTGCTTTGTTGGACATTCTGTTTGTAGATAGGAGGTGATAATGTAAGGTAGATAATGTGGAAACTAATAAGACTTTATTTTATTATTCAAAAATGTATTTGGAAGAAGATTCTAATGAAATGTCCCGAAACCCTTTATTTGTGTTCCGTGTTCTGTTTTCACTCCCCTTTGCCCCGGGGCTTTTCTTTCCTTAATAATACGTGCGTTCGAGAGTCCGGTAACCTCGCGCCGGAATATGGTATACTGAGCGAGGAAGTTTCTATTTTTATACTGTGTGTTTCAATTGTGTAAATAATTTCGATTAGAGAATGTCTGCAGCGCAAGATTTGAGTGAGGATCAGACAGACTATGGAGAATATTCTCCAGATGGAATGGAGGAGGAATTTTATGAAGAAGAAATTGGAGAGCAAACCGACACTGATGAAATGATGAAGCGAATGGCTGAGATGGACGAAGAGCTTAAACAGACAGAACACGACGGTCAAAAAGTTAGTGAACAGCTCGCTTCAATCAGTGATCAAATTGATGAAAAGTCGATGTATGAGCGTGTCCTTTTGTAAAAAAAATTTTTTCCTGATGCAGTTGACATTTTATCAGATATGTCGGACAAGTAGATTACGATGCTTCTCCAGAAGAACTACAGGCACACTTTGCTCCTTGTGGCGAAGTCGAAAGAGTAACAATAATGTGCGATAAAATTACTGGTCAATCAAAAGGGTCAGTGAATTTTTAAGTTAGAGTCAACGATTCTTAATTCATTCTTAGGTATGCATACATTCAGTTTGTGGAAAAAGATTCTGTAGAAAAAGCATTGACTCTAGATAGTAGTACATTCAAGGGAAGACAACTTAAAGTATATCCCAAGCGACATAATTTGCCGACTTTTATCAGAGGCGGTCGAGGACGGGGCAGGGGTGGGTACTCTGGTCGCGGAGGTCGAATCCCTGGAGGAGGAAGAGGTTATTATGTGGGAGGTGGTCGTTTTGGAAGTGGTAGAGGAGGTAGATTTCCCGGAAGATATCCTGGGAGAGCTCCTGGGAGAGGACGCGGTAGAAGTGGATATTTCTTCAGTCCATATTAGTTGGAGTTTGTTGATGGCCCATTGGTTGCTTGAATTGTTCTAGTATATACAGAGAATGACGGTATGCACTGGAATTTTAATATTACTAATCAATATCATCATTCATGTCTAACGTTTGTGTCACTTTCACCAAACTCCTCAATCGATGAATTTCTAGTTGTTGTAGCCTCAATCTTTCTTCCATCAGAGTCATTTCTAACACAAAATTGTTTATTTCGGTGTCTCGGGCATCCATTTTCTCAACCAAATAGTGCATCATTTCTTCACTTGTGGTTTTGTCCAGCGATACTATTTCTGTAAAATATGGGATTATTTGCTTTGGTGCTGCACTGTGCTGATGGAGTTGCAGGTTTGAGGTGAAAGGAACCAAGATATCGCTTTGAGGATTATCAAAGAATTTCACATCTTGTTCTTCTTCACCACTTCCCCTATCTTTTTCGTTAAGCGATCCCATAGCAGAAAACTTTAATGACCTCAACCCATTTATGGAAGATGATCCATGCCCAACAAGGACGCCGTTTCTTGAGTCTAGATCTTGACCTCCCCGGCTTCCTGATCGAGAAACTTCTCCCATGTAGGTAGGCACTTGCGAAATTATCTCATTCATTCCTTTGAGAGGTGATTCAACCACCCGATCTCGATCCTTATACAAATAGCTTTGAGTTTTACTGTTGAACTCAGGAGATGGAATCCTTGAATTCAGCAATTTTTGAAACGCACTTGTTTGTGGTCTGGAAAAGCTGAGTTGATTGAATCCACCTGCAGTGCTTGGTTTACTGATAAAACCAAGCTTCCCAAAATTTCCAAGTTTTTGGTGCAGAGCAGAGCACAGATCCACCGTAACAGTTTCCAGAGCCACTTTCTTAGTACCTTGAACATGGATGGTTGGCATTTGCAAAATATGCTGAAACAATTCTCTAATGGACATATGCGGAAAATGAAGTTTGCCAAAACCATACTTTTGCAAGTAATGGGAAGCATAAGCTTCAAGATCTTCAACTACAACATCGGGTAATTTGCTAGGAAAAGCATTTCCTGATGAGAGAGTCATATCTTGCTGAAAGTGCTGAAAGAACGGTTGATAAACCCATTCACTAGGGTTAGTCACAATGCCAATTGAATCGTGTTCATGCAGCGATTCGACACTACCTGTATATGAATCGGGTGTGAGATCACCAAAAGCGACATTTAACAATCCGCTTTCAATACATCCCCGGCTAATAAGCTCCATCACTACCCTCAATTCAAACAAAAAAATGTTGCAGAGGGATTTTTTATTCAATTCGGCAATGCATAATGCATCGCAATTTACGGCGAATCTTGATAGCAGAATTACCACTAGCTTTGCATGAGTGAGGGTGCGAAATATCGCATCGTATTGATCATCGTTAAACTTTTCTACACTTTGTTCATCCACAACATTTTCTAGTTTAGGCAGGCATTTAGTACTGGTCATAACGGAAAAACGAGTTGATAGCATAATAGCTTCTTCAATATGCTGACAATGAAGTGCGTCATCAATCAAGTATTGCTCAATCCCTTTGCTGTTCTTGATATGTTTCAACCGTCCATTGTTAAGGAGTTCCAATTCCCCTGCTGTGCGATTTAATGGGGTATGCCGAAATGAAATAAAAATATCAAACTTGTTTGGCATGCCGACGTACCGAATCTCAAGTTTGTCATTTTTATGCTTGTCTTCATTGAATACTTGGTCGTTGAAAAATGGATGAGATAAGCATTCATCAACATTCGGTCGCAGACGAACTTCAATGCTCAGTAACTGTTCAATCAAGTTCCTGGCAGAGGGATCTTTGATCTTCTTCATCCTCTTCACTTTAGCATAGAGGGGCCATTTGACCAGCAGATCAAGTTGGTCACTATCAATTGACCTCTCAAAGGACGTCAAAAATAGTTCCTCACCAGTGCATAAATAGAATAATATGGCACCAAATGACCACATATCCATGGAAGTTGATGCAGTAAGAGTGCTGTATCCATCTGTTTCAACTGTGCTACGCTGTTTTAAAAGATAAAGTTGAGCGATTTCGGGTGCACAATAACCTAATGCTCGTCGTCCATAAGAAATTTTTACAGTTTCGTGGATCTTAACCCAAGATCCGAATGCAAAATCGATTATCTTTAGCATTCCATCGCAATCGATAATATGTCCAGCTGATAAAAACAGTAATTAACACGATCATTGATTGTACAAATCAAATTACTCACGATGTAAATTGGTGTGCACAATCCCCAAACCATGAAGATTGCGTAGAGCTAGCAAGATTTGGCGACCATATTCTTTGATGGAAATTATTCGATCGTCAGATGGACTTGGTGCGTTGATGCTCGATGGTGACGCCAAGCTGTGATCTACATAAGTTGGACATATGTTGCTATGACAAATCATATCCTCCAATGACTGATGACCAGCTTTCACCACAATCAAATACCGAAAGTCATGAAATCGTTTTTGAATGCTTTCCTGACGATAATTATAGTCCTCATCTCCGTTATGACTCTCAATTAGTGGGACAATGAAACGATCATCCAGCATCACATTCTCTCTCAACTTAATCTCATTCATGAAAGATTGAACACAAGAAATAAACTTCAACACTACTGGAACTTTTTTCCCTTGAAAATGATCGATTCCCCTCTTAAGCATCGATATATTCGTAGCATGAAACGATTTAATCGTAGGAAGCTCATAACGCGCATAGTAGTGTAACTTGTACAAAATAACTCGATGACACAACGGAGTGGCAATGTCGATAGCCCTTTGCTGATGTTCATCCATAAATTCACTGAGGAGTGAAACAACACTGGATGGGTACAAATCCAACACCAATTCAACACTTTTCCAAAAAATATCATTGGTATGTGCTAAAATATGCGTCCATGTATAATAATGATCATGAACGTAACCATGATTCTCCGGATCAAAAGGCATGGTAAATTTTAAAATTTCTGCAACATTCTCTGGTGAAGTACCCTCGTCAATTGCGAAGTGCAACAACAAACGATTCCCTTTGCAGCAAACATTATTGAATGGTGCATCTTCCCTGTAGGTTTGTAACATATGCAAATGGAAATGATTTAAGCGAGTTAGTGCTGGGTTATTACGTAGCAATCGATAAATAAGCTGAGAATCTGTCTTCATTTTTATCGCGTAGTGTACAGGGAAAAAACCATCCATGTCGGATATTTTTGCCACGTCAGGATATTCTTGTTCAATAGATATCAATGAGTGAATAGGTAATGGCCTCAATATTGCTAAATGCAATGCTAATTTCCCAGTTTTCGGTTGAACTACCTTGCATCCGTCTGGATATGCCTTACACAGAAAATCTATAACTTCATGATCTCGTTGGAATTCAATGGCTTGATGCAATGGCAATTTACCTTGTTCAAAACTGAGTGGATCAGGTGGAAATAATTCCATGCATAATTTGTCAGATGCAACTAACAGCTCATAGTATTCCAAACCGCCATTATTTTCTACGATATAATTAAGAGGGGTAAATTGATATTTGTCCAATGCTCGAGCTCCTTGTCGAAAGCGATCAAGGAGTAAACGAAGCAAATGAATCGAGCACAAGCGAATTGCTGCTAAATGTAAAGGAATTTGATTGTTCCGATCGGACTTGGATACTCCCATAGGATAGGAGCTGATCAACGCATCGACAAGTACGATTGGAGTATCACGCGATGCCGCATAATGAAGAGCAACTCTACCATGTTCATCAGTCTCGCTTGCTGCATCTGGATACGAATCGAGAATTGATAGAATAACTTCCAAATGCGCCTTTTCACGAATGGCACTTCGCAATGGAAACATCCCAAATACTGTCTTCTGCTTGGTGGCAGCTGGATAAATTCGAATCAATTCAAGAATAACCGAAGGGGATATTGACTTTTCAATTGCCATTGCTAAGGGATAATTTCCTGGCGTTCCTCTTCCACGAAAGCTTGCTGATTGGGGTGCTTTTTCCATTATTAGAAGCAATATTTCGTCGTTAACTCTGTGTTCTATCGCATAATGAATGGGCATTCTCCCTGTTTTGTCTCGATGCAGCAAAGCATCTTCATTCAACTCGATCAATTTATGAATGATGTCGATGCAGCATTTATTTGCAACCGCAAAATGCAATACCGGCTTGCTCTCCTCCCCATAACAATTCACCGCATTTTCATTGTAAGAAAGTAATAATTCAAATACTTCGAGGGAACATTTGTGTCGACATGCAACATGCAATGGTAAGTTAGAATTGAATGATTGTTTAGTGGTCTCTGGATTTTGCTCGATTAAAAACTTAATGACTGCTAATGAACATCTGCCTTCCAACGCAAGATGCAAAGGAAAAGCACCTGCTTTTGTACGCATCTTGATGCTAACCGGATAGTTCACCACCAAATATTGGATGATGTCCAGTTCATTGCCAGCAAGCAGAGCAATGTGTAATGGCAGTCGACCAAATGAATCAACCTTTTCAATGGCTTTTCCATCATACTTAACAATAATATGTAGAATTTCTATCATGTTCTTATTCCTCACAGCATAATGAATTGCCTCGAAGCCTTTCTCTTCGCCAAAATCAATATTTCTTTCGACACATGCGGGGTCAATTGAGAGTATTGTCTCTATGATAAAATAGGGGGCATTCACTCCAAGGGCATAATGCAAGGGGTGCTTTCCTGCAATCAAGCAACCTTCACCAGATGATGTCGGAGAGCGCAACCATTCTTTGTTGTCTTGAATAATTTGTTGTAGACCCCGCCAATCTTGCCGCTCAATCAGCAATTTAACTGTTGTGACATCCGGTAGCAAAGAGGGAACCGTGGTTCTATCCGGACTATTGTAGGAAAATACTTTGGCGTTTCTGGGGGAAAGCAAGTTATTGCCCATTTGTTCCTATCTCGCTTATCGACGAGATGTTGCGAGTGAATTCATCGAATGATGTCCTCATGTGATCAAACAAAAGGAACTGATTTGATCCCTTTTGAATAACTGTTAAGATAATGGGAAAATGGGCAAATCTTTTTATACAATATGGAATACAATGTATAAGTACGTTCTTGATACACTTCAAAGTTTTTTTATTTTATGTATAAACTGTGCTTGAAACGCATGCTTTTTTATATGACCAAAAAGTCGCATAAAATAGCTCCAAATTCATTTTAATGGTTAATTAACGCATCGAAAGAACTGTTGCCACCAATCCCAAATTAACGCAGTTTAATTTGAGAACTGCACGAAAGTCCTGTGAACTAAGTAACATATAATATAATGATCTAATGTATATAAAATATAATGAAAAACATCACACAGGAACATATGTTGTTGTTTTCGCACTTTAATCAGTTCGGATTTGCCTGCGGGTTAGCGAAATTCCCTATTTTCTATAGATCCAAACTAATAAGGACCTTAATCATAAACAAGATTGCTAAGAGGTAGCACACACTTCTAACTATTGGAAACAAACAGACGAGTATGACCACGATATGGTGTAGCACCAGGAATGCCGCACACAGAGATAATAACTTTCATAGGCTTAAAAATTTTGTGTATTGTTCTAAAGCTTTTGGCTCATGGATAATCCTCTCACAGAGTTGCTTCTATCCACCACGCTCTGCAGTCATTTGCAATTTCACCAAAGCAGTACGTTATTGAGGATAAACTGCCTTCACCACTCCGTTCTAAATCAGTATTCAGTAACATAGTGAGAAACACCAGGTCGTGTTTGGATTACAATATCATCAGTAATGAACTCCTCTTAATTTTCTGAGCATCTGTCGATAGATTCCATCGATTTTCACAAACATATCTTTGGGAAGCGGTGGTCAAGAGTGAGATTCCTTGGGGGAAGACTTGGAGATACGAAGGGTTCTCGACCCAGAGGATGCATCACGTCCTCTACCAAATAAACAGTAATATAGGATGCAATCAATAGCAAAATAGTCAACTTCAAGACACCATTTGACTTCATTCACAAACCAACCCAGAAATTTTGCCCTTAAACCAAGCTTCCAAGCTAGCACTATGAGGTGGATTCTTCAGTGCTTGTCAATTCAATGTATATCTGCTGGATTATTAAGTGATGACATCAACAACCAGTGAGTCAGAGTTTGACATTTTAACTTGTATTTCCAACATCCACAAACGATGTCCATTTTGAGGTCTAATACTCTCTCTCTCTCCACGATCATGTCAAACTAGATGCAATACTATCGAAAATTCTCAGGAAATTACGCAGTGTAAGATATGCTTGCTAACAGGAAATGGCAAAACGAAGTGCTTTGGCCAATGCTAAGGGGAAGAGTAGCTAATCAGCGACGACAGGTGCGGTAGCTGCTGAGCGACAGCAGGAGTGTCGTAAACCTCTCTATCAAGGAATAACGCTTCTTCATCAGACTGTGATGGAGTTTTGTCACAAAAGCAGATGACACGGGAGGTAGGGAGATTACTTAACCAGCGATAGACAAATCTAATTGGTCTTTTCACCGTCCTGTTCATCAACTGAACCGTAGCCTTCATCACCTTCTTGTACCGAAGGAGCGCTAGCAGCAGTGCCAACTCTGAACTCTGTCAGCTCCACCAACTTACACACCAAATGTAGAATAGAGCGAAGCAGTAAATACTTCAGAGTACCATCGAGGCCTACAGTGATTGTCTCTAAAGAATCCAAACGCTTCGTGTTGGAGCTACAACAGCAAGAGCAACAAGTGCAACTACAAAACCAGCAGCAATAGTGGCAATGGCTGATGCAACGACAGGAGCAGCAACAACGGGTGTGGTTACTGGAGAGAACTGAACAGATCATCAGATCATATGATAGAATAATACCCAACAAATTGGAACTAAGAAATATGTGAAGTATCATTGCCGGGAGGCATTTTCGTTAATCTTACTCTTTCCGAGTAGACATAATGCAGCAATCTTCACGAATCTGTTAAAAGATTGCACGTATTTCAGAGATATACAACCATAGGTTTCCGATCGGCGAACATTTGTTTGTAGTTCCACAGATAGAGCTAAGGTTAGAGGTACGTTGAGACTACTTGATTGTTATACTCTGTATATGGAATATTTTTTATGCTTGCGATACTTCCAGTACACCCGCTAATAGGGGCATTTTGATTGGTCACTTGAAATTGTCTAAAAAGGTCACTGGCCGAACACTGATCAACTATCCAAGTTACTACGTGCTGAACAAACTCTACTCTGCTATCTACCATTGATAATCACTCAACACTTCTTAGTCCCACATCATTATGAGCTATGGCTCCGTAACGCTGTTGGGCTGATGACCATACCACCAGAAACACACATTATGCAATAATTATCGTCAAGGACAGTAGTGCGGCGAATTATAGCATGCATCAAAAAGCGTATAATGCTTGTGGGGTAGTACTTCACCTTCATAAAATTCAACATCCGTCTCACACACGACGGTTTCACCCACCCAAATGCCCAACTACACAAGGAGATGTCAAGTTCCGTTTATGACATATCCCACTTTTAATTGCTTCATGTGACAATAACGGTATTGAAACAATATTTGGGAATTCAAATAAACAGTTCAGTTTGGAATGGTGAAGTTTTGCAATCGTTACGAAATTTCATCGCATTCGAACGAATGCATGTTGGATTCTGTCAACCCTTCCCCATCATTGAACACCATCTTGCCTCAATAGCGCTATCGCAGTACAAGAGCTGAAACTTCTACCATTTGCAAATTGGCATCCAACTTTTAAACTTGCATTTCCCTCTATCTGTAATTATCCTCTCAAGATTCTGTGGTTCGGCTGTTGGACCATTCCAGGTTTCGACACATAATATAAAAATGTTTGCTAAAAAAATGAAATAAACAATTTTTCTTTATCAAACTCTATTGTTCAGAAGCAAAAACGCGTACGCAATAATCTTTTTTGGGAATATTCATTCATAGGATCAAGAGAATCCTGGACCACTCTTATCCCTTTGCCTGCTCTTTCGTCCCTTCGCTGAATTGTCTCCTGTATTGCTCAGACAGCCACTACTTCGGAAGTATCTCCAGATCCACTAAAAGCAGATCGACTGGTTACTGTTACATGCGAAGTAGCGATTTGTACGTTTTTCCGTATCTTGATGATAAAAGACCACTATCTGAAACTGACGCTCTTGCGATGTCGTCGGTTGCAATGGCTTCATACTGTAGATCTGCTTCTTCCTCGATGTACGTTGCACTATCCATTAGGAGTGTTGGTGTATTTTTCACTTCTGCTTCAAAAGTCCTCCATTGCTACCCAGGACTTCTGCCATCACCAATGGTTCAACCATTAGATTTCGCTGTATCAAACCACTTCTCTCCAGTTGATAATGTAGAAATGGCGGGCCGATGAAAACGACTTGCAAAGAAGGGAGGACTCTTGTGGCAGTTGTAATAGCACCATTACTGTCCAATTCACGCGCTCTCTGGTCTGCAATATTTGTTATTGTATTGAGAGATGCGTTTGGAGCGTCATGAGGAAGATCGATAGCTTGGCCAACAAAGCCCTTGATGAGCTTTGGGATTACTTGATTTTTAATATTATCTATATGTATTCTATGCTTTGCGATGCAGACCTTTTCTACCAATGATAGAAAACCTGTTCTATCTGAAAGAAATCTTGAAAGTACTCCAAAATCGTATCCCTTGGCGATTGAAAACTTTGGAAGCTTGTCACTTTGTATCGCATGAACGCAAGATGGACACAGTAGACAGTGGTAAGCATTTTGTTCCACATCATGTTCCACCAATTCTTGATAAAGATGGTAATAATCAGCTTCTCCATCATCTGAACGGTTATATTCAAATACACTTCTGATACGCCTCGTTTTTTCATTTTGTCTTACTAATCTTTCTTTTTGCTCCGCATTCAATTTCAATTTCTCCAAGACTGACAAAGGGCGACCCTAATCTGGCTCGTCAGAAGGAAGTGATTTACCCCGCATGATGAACAAGCAGGGGGGGGGTCTTTTCAGGATTGATGATGTTTTCGAAGTGCAAAACCATATGAAGATGTACTACGTCAGAAGGAAGGACAATTGTTTCAAACATGTCACAGATTGATTGGACCGAATCTTGATAAGAGAGTTCGCTTGCTCTCTCTTCCTCGTTCAGCATGATGCTGTAGTTGCGCTTCCAATTCTTTTATTCGGCTCATAGGAGAAAACCACTTTTCGATACCACTATATAGAAGAGATAATTACGATTTCTTATCTGGAAGCACTTGCTTTCATGCGTACCATCGGTCTTGAGAGTGGCTATGGGAACAACCACATCGCCCCTGTCATGAACCAAAGCCACACATTCAACAGATAGTACCTTCACAACTTCTTCAGTCGATAACAAAAGACCACTTCCTTAGTTGATGGCTTGCTAATGAGGGTTTGTTGGTTGGTATGTACGGTTGGACCTGCCTGAAAGCATGATTTCTGATGTATCAAATGTGTATAAAATAGTACTACGAGGTGGGAGAATGGGAGTAACTCGGACAAAGTATCCCATATCATCATTTTTGATTGATTGGAAGTCACTCCAGGGGCAGAATTCTGATTTGAGAATTTGAGTAGTGAACCCTCTAATTTCGCACACTATATAATGCATTTATTATTATTACATACATTAATTTTCTCACCACCATCTGGTGATTGGAATGAAAAAGAATTAGAAACAAAAACAATGAACAGCAAACCTTCTATCAACAACAACCCCCTTTACTTGAATTAGGTTTAGGGTTTTTAGAGGAATTATTCGTTGCTCTAATCACGTTAGTATCTGGAGTTTGTGGGGCGGGAAGTTTATAACCTAACAATAATTATATATCAACAAATATATTAGTGTCAACAAGTGTTCCTATGACTTACTGAGCTCTGTAAAAATCTTTTGAACATTCAAATCTTCTTTAGCGCTAGTTTCCAAATAGATTGCACCGATTCGTTCAGCATATTCAAATGCTGTATTTCTATCCACTTCCTGTTTGAATAATTAACAGCAATAAATTATAAAAACTACGCAAAATCTCGTGATAATATCTTACCCTGTTTTCCTCCAAATCCGCTTTGTTACCAGCTATTGCTAATGCAATATCTTTCGGTCCTTTGCTCTTTAGTTCCTCAACCCAAGTTTGAAGGGTTTTGAATGTTGAAGACCTTGTTATATCATATACTAAAATAGCGGCAGCGGCACCACGATAATACATGGCTACAAGACCACGAAAAGAATTTATGCTAACATACATGACTCATACGAAAAAATTATGCTTACGAGCTAAGCTGTGATACTTTTCTTGACCGGCTGTATCCCAAATTTGAAACTTAATTGGTTTGGAATTAACAGTAATTAATTTGCTCATAAAAGACGCTCCAATCTGAAATGATGAAATATGATTCAGTTCGAATTTATTTTACACTGTCGTTCGTTGAAACTCACCGTCGATTCACTGTAGGGTTTAAAATTATTAGTGACGAACCTCAATACTAAAGACGATTTCCCCACGCCAGTATCTCCCAGTAGAACAACCTGATATATTGTTCAAACGATTCAAAAATACCATTTAAAATATCCTACCTTCACTTCTCTTGGCTTGACTTCACTCATTTTGATGGTTCTTCTATGCTTCTATGAACAGGTCTTCCAATTATACCTGATTGTAATAATGATTCCTTCAAAGTTATGTGGCATAAAAATTAAATCGGACAATTTAGGGCACACACAAACGGTGGATGAAATGTATATTTGTCGGATTTATTTCAATTTTTGCTAATAGATTCTCTTGCGCTGACATTTATTATTATAGGATTTTGGATTTCTGCAAAACCCCATTTGGTAAGTGGACTAAACGTAGATTTTTTCATTATTCTATCTAAAGTATGTTCTAACCCACAAATTGTTGCACATATGGCATACAGTATAAGCTTGTACTTCTATTCTCTACTATTGTACAATTCTGCCGTGATATTGTAGGAGTACTGGTGTACGTAATAAAAGGCGCATGATGTATCTAGTGATACAACAGTAATAATAGTGACAGATGGATTTCCTTCCTTTGGACCCTCCTCATCAAGATTTAGTCAACGATATATCCTTTGATTATTATGGTAAAAGATTTGCATCCTGTTCTAGCGACAAGCACATTAAGGTCTGGACGTTGGATGAAGTAAAGGGCACATGGTCTTCTGATGACATTCAACAACGAGCTCATCAAGATAGCATTTGGCGATTGTCTTGGGCTCATCCAGAGTTTGGTCAGTTAATTGCATCTTGTTCGGAAGATAACACTATAAGAATATGGGAAGAACAAGGTTCGATGGGTGAAATAAGCTGTAAATGGGTTCGTAAAGCTCTATTGAGTCATTCGAACCATCCTGTCCGGGATGTAAAATTTTCACATCGTGGTCTTGGTCTCACGCTCGCATCCGCCTGCGCCGCTGGATTTGTCCGTATATACGAAGCGAGAGATGTTTTTGATCTAAGCAAATGGGAAATGAAGGTTAGTTTGGTGGTTATATACTTGATGACTGTTTATTTTGATTACTTTGTTGTAGATCCAGTTTCAAGTGGAGAATACCCTAACACCCTCTGGTGAAGCCACTGGTAGACCCCCTTACTCAGAACACGGACTGTCATCGTTAGCTTGGAATGATTGTCCTTTCGAACCTGGAAGGCTAGCTGTGGGGGGTTATTCCAAAAGGGTTGTAATATACTCAGTAGCAGAAACTACTTTGATTGAGGTATGCTCTTTTATATTTTTATTTTACTGCAGTAAACATTATCTTTCTTTGGTATTAGGAGTGCATGATTTTGCATCACAATCCTATTAGTGATATTGCATGGGCACCAGCTATGGGCAGATCATATCATGTTATTGCTGTGGCAAGCAGAGAAACAAAAATAAAAGTAAGAAATTTGTTTTGGGGGATGTTCTATCGTACTGACAGATCTGATTAGATATATACATTGAAAAGAAGAGAAAATGGATCGCTTGAGCATGATGCAACCTCCATAGGAGTCATAGAACATTCTTCCAATGTTTGGCGGGTTACATGGAATGCAACTGGGACAGTGCTCGCTGCTTCTGCAGAAGACGGTAGTATCAGTTTATGGAGAAATGACTATTCCGGACGTTGGACCAATATTCAGAATGTTCCAACCGAAAACAAGATAAGCTACTTCTATGGTAGCAAAGTATAAAACATATAGGGTGAGATGTATGCGGATAAAGTTATTGTAATTAATTGTAAAGTAATTGTAGCGGGCATTGATTATAATATTATTTTGTGCATTTTATTCCGACAAATTCCCACGTCGAACTTACTTTTTTTTTTTTTTTTTTTTTTTTTTTTTTTTTTTTTTTTTTTTTTTTTTTTTTTTTTTTTTTTTTTTTTTTTTT
>JACCEA011567395.1_pt1 | contig 16969 bp, 19 predicted proteins | sample 7449851 | NCBI WGS metagenome assembly JACCEA01 (sample SAMN15323453, study PRJNA562643) | freshwater metagenome | isolation source: river surface water | place: USA:Blue River Watershed | collected 2017-08-18 | reverse complement strand
TTTGGCCGCGCGGGGGAACGATCAAAGCGCCGCGCCTTTGCCCTTGTCCGCCGCGCGGGCCGGTGGCTTGGTTCGGGTTCATCCTTGGGTGCCCGTAGCTCAGCTGGATAGAGCAGCCGCCTTCTAAAAGAGAAACGGGATTTTTGGAGAGTTTCGTTCTGCTCTAAGTTGTTCTAAAATAAAGGTATTACGGCGATTTGAGTTCTGTTGAGATTGGTTGAGATTCGTTAAATTTCACAGTTTTTAGGGCAAAAACTGTGAAATTCACTGTGAAATTTCGCCGTATCCATCCGGCAACTACGGAGGCCGGTTTTAGGGGTCGAGAGCAGCAAAGAAAACAGCCCGCCCCGTGGTGACAGGGCGGGCCGTTGGTTGGTGCGAATTTCAGGCCGCAAGGGCGGGGGCCGTGAGCGCGGCTTGTTCTGGGGTCACTACGCGGACCCCTAGGCATTCGACGCCAGCGGAGGGCAAGCGGGGCCAAGTCGATAAGATGGCAGGCCAGCGCGATTCCGGCAGGTCTTGCCCGTCCACCCTAAGCGCGCGGAAGCGATCCGGGAAGACCGTCCCGAGATAGGCGAACCATTCCCGGGTATTGGAACCGAGAGCGAGCACGCGGTAAAATGCCGGGTCATGCTGAAAGCGGCGTGGAATTTCGACGAATGAGACGAGGCGCGAGTCGCCTGCGTCGAGTTCCACCGTGAGGCGCGCCCGCGCTTTCTCGGGGTAGAGAACCCCCGCGCGGACTAGGCGGGCGGGGTCGCTTTCCTTCGTGAGGCTGGGGCCGATCATGCCGACGGTCGGGGTAAGCGGCACGTCCCCGCGAGAAAGGCCGGTTTGCAGAATGGAAGGTAGAAACTCGCGTCGAGTGTAGTGATAGAAAATTACGGAAGCCATGAGACGGATTGCCCGCCCCAGTCTCACGGGGCGGGCGGTTGGTTGGTGGTCGGGTCGGTCTTTACTTGGCGGCGAGTAACGACCCGCCACGGTAGCGCCGGACGCGGGCGGCGAGTTGTTCAATTCGCGGTATCAGTTTTTCCCCTGCATCTGCGGCGGCGTTGAGGGCGCCCAATGTGGTCGCCTCGGTCACGTCCTTTGAAGTGACTTTGATAAGGGCCGCCAGCTCCGGGCCGCCCCGCGCAATCGCGATTTCCAGCAGTTCACCGAAGAGCGATTCCAGTTCGGCGAGGCGTTCTCGGGCCTCCGTGAGCGTGCGCGGCTCTAGTAGGTCGGACAGCTTGCAGGATGTTAAGGGCGTGCCCGGGGTGCGGGCTTCCGTGGTTTGGGCGGCCTGTTGGCCGGCGTGGGTGTCGGTGGTGGGAACGGATGCGGTTTGCATTTGTTTTTGGTTTTCCCTCTCCCGGCTACGTGCCGGGAGGTCGGGGAAAGGGTCAGGCGTATCGACTCCGCCACTACGAGGAGTCGGTTACGGGTATCGGTGAAATTGAACTGGCAAGGCAGTAGCCCCGCCCGCGTGGCTGCGGCGTTTTCGTGCAAAGCTCCGCCCGGGTCGTCGGGCGGGTGAAAAGTGAGGTTTTGCCGATTGCTCGGCGGATACGGTATCCGGGGACTCGCAAGGTCTGCGGCTCCGCCCCGGGGCGTGGAATCGGTTGGCCGGTGTCGGCTCCGATCTGACTAGGGCCTAGGAGACGGAGAGGGCGCTAGGCTTGGCGTAGTGGTTTATTGAATACTTTTATTTTTATGGCGGTGGTTCGCCTAAATTGGGCGATAGGCGAAAAGAAGAATCCGTCAAAGGATTTTATGCGGAGGCTTTAGAATTCTTTGACGGTGGGAGTAAGTGCTGGATTTTAAGAGGTTTGGGAAAGTGAAGGGCGCGAAAAAAGTTTTGTAATCGGGTGCGTTTGTCTGCGGATTTTTCGAGGCGAGCGGCGGTCTTTCGCGCTCATTCTATCGCGGTCTGCCTTCCTCCGCACTCGCGGAAACGAGGCCGCAACGTGTTCCGCTTGAACGCGGAGCGGGTATTTAGCGCGCTTCGCGCTTCCTGCTGTCTCTAGAAGGCGAGCGTTCACCCCATCGCGATCTCTAGGAGGGGAGCGATTAACTTATCTTGCGCGAACGTGCGCGGATTGCACCCGCTCCCCTTAGCGGTTGCTCCTCTGCTTACGTTATCTTGCACCCGCGCCGACGGGAGTTTCAGCGGCTCCGCATAAGCTCGCCCGCCCGCTCCGCCCTTCGCTATCCTGCCAACCAATGACGACGCTAGAGCGCCAGGTCTTAGGGAAGCAGGTTCAAGGGTGGACGGAGAAAAACGGCCTCACGCCGGCCGTTTGGGACCGTTTCCCCGAGTTTCCACCGGCAGAGGCCGCGCCGGTCTGGGTAGCAAAAGAGCCACCCCACTACGCCCATTTCCCGAACCCCGATCCGATCTTGCGGGCCTTGTCTTTGGACCGTGCTTATGTGCCGGAAGACGACACGGGTTTTATCTGGGCCTTCGTGCCCGGTGCCGATGGGGCCGTTTGGCTTGTGAAGGTGAAGGCCGGGAAGGCCGTCGGGCTCAACTAAGCGCCTCACTTGTTCCCGCCGTCAGCTAGCCTTGCCCTCCCGCTTCAGGGACGCGCCAACAAGTGCGAGGCCGCAAACAAGTCCGCCAAGACCCCAGACAAGGAGAGCGTTAGAAGCATTTGCGCGATACTTCGCGGCTTCCGCCCTAGAATCTCGCTCGGCGTCTTTGTCGAATTGTTGAAGGTCAGGGAAAGGGCGATCCGCCCGCGCCTTGGCCTGATACTCTTCCGCCGTGCGGGTGAAACCTGCGGCGATTCGCTCCGCCTCTTCCTTCTTTTTCGCGCCTAGCAGGAAACCGGCGACGATTACCACGATGCCGATTCCGCGGAGCAGCATTTTGGGATTCATGGTCTTACGGTTCGCGAACCTGCGCGAACGGTCGAGATTTTAACTAGTTGCCCGCCCCGGCGGTGGTATCGCGTTAAAGTCGCGCGCCGGGCGGGCGTGTCGCAGGGCGAGCCGTCGCAACGGTCTCGCCCCGCAAAGGGTCAAAGGCGCGAGACGATCCGGGTCGGAAGCTTCACGCTTCGCCGTTTCTGCTTCCACTCTTCCAGCGGGCCGCGCTCAAAACGAATCACTCGGGCATTAAGCCGGATGTGCGGCACGTTCTTTTTGCGAACGAAGTCCCAAAAGCTCTTCCGGTCCTTATAACCGAACATCGCCATAACCTCGTTAGAACTCAGCATGTCGTCAGCGTTCACGCGAACACCCCCACGGCTTGGCGGACGTTGCAGAGGACAGGGAGCCCGGCCGCGAGCTCGGCGGCGCGGCGGACCGCGCGAACAAGGGACACGGGCCAAGCGGCAAATCGGTCTCCGGTGCGGCGGACTCGAGCGAGCAGGGCCGCGCGAACGTCCACGCGGACGAAGCGGGCGCGGCGGGCCAGCCATGCGGCGAGCGCGTCGGCTGCGGCCGTGGCGACGTTCGCGCGGAAGGCGGCACCCCGCGCCCATGCACCGGACAGGATAAGCGCGCGCTCGGTGATCCCGGCGAGGAAGTCTTGGGACACCGTGGCGAATGTGACGGCGGGCGTGGGGTCGAACTCCACGCGCGGCGCGGCCTTCGACTGATCGAGCAGCGCGAGCCGACGCGCGGCGGCGTCGAGTGCGCATTGCCAAGCGGAGCGCGGGGCGCGGAGGAAGAGGCGAGACGAGGCGCGCCACTCGCCACGGATGCGAACGAGGCCGTTGCGGCAACGATGGCGGCGCGGATGCACGGTGCCCCTGTGCAAAGTTTCCACGTCGGCGCGGCAGCAAAGGGCGAGCATGGCGGCGACGGCGTCCCACTTGGCGAAGCGGGGCGATCCGTCGGCGCGAAGCGGGCCGGCGGCAGCCCATGTCAGCAAGGAAGACTCGGCTTCCTGTCGAATGTCGCGGAGCAGGTGCGGCGGGGTGCCGACGCGGCGGGCGACGAAGTCGGCGAAGGTGGCGAAGGCCTGCGCCTGCCGGATTGATGAGAACCCGTTGCGCGGGTGAATTTCAGAGGAAGGCGAGCCGGTGCGGCGGGGCGAGTGTTTCGTGGTAGGCATGCGCCGGATACCCCGCCCCGCAACAGCCGACAAGACGAGACAACTAACCGCTTCTTCGCGTTTTTGATTTGTCGTCAATCCGGGCTAATGAAATAACGCTAGTTATTGAAGCGTATGTAATAACAGGTCTTGTTATCCGCCACGCTGGCGCCTGTCTGTCGTATCCGAAAAATAAATACGCCGGGAGCTTTCGCCCCCGGCGTAACCTGTCCCCTGTCTCCATTCCTTCGCGCCCAAGCGCGAAGGAAAAACATTGTCGAGCGGGGGAGTCTTTCACCCCCGCCCGACACCCGCGCCGTCGCATGAATCCACGAAGCTAGCCCAAAACACGGCGCGGGAAATTGGTCTCAATCGTCGCCCTTCATGCCGTCGCGAATCTCGCGGAGCAGGGCGGCGGACGCGGCGGTTTCGCGCGCGGTCTGTTCCTGCGCCCGTTGCGCCCGCTCTATGGCGGCGGCGATGGGGTCGCGGCCTTGGAAAACCCCGCCGCCGCCACCGACGGAAGCGAGGGAGCTCGAAACCGTCCCCGGCATTTTCTCGGCGGCACCGGCGAGCAAGGCCGCGCGAAAGTCGGCGTCGGCTTCCTTGGCGGAGAAGCCAAGCGAGGCGTATCGTTCACGCTGGGCTTGCATGGCGGCGGCGTCTTCGAGCGCGGCCGCGCCCTTTCGGTCTCCACGAGCGAGCGCGGAGGTTCGCGCGCGCTCGCGCAGCACGTCACGGCGCCCCGCCTCGCGCTCGGCCTTCAATGTGTCGATCTCGTTTTGCGCGGCCTGCTTTTCCTCGGGCGTCCGGGCGTCGCTTCGTTTCACCTCGGCGAGGGAAAGAGCTTTGTCGAACTCGAGCCCGCCAGCGGGGAGGCCGGCGCGCCGGGCCGTGGCGATCCGGGCGTCAAACTGGTTGGCGACGCTCAGGGCGACGCGGGCGCGGAGCATCTCGCGGCCGTCCTGTTCGAGCTGGGCGGACACCTCGGCAAGTTCGTTCTCTGCATCGGCGAGGCCGGCGACGGCGGCTTTCGCGTCTTCGAGCGCGCGAGTAAGTCGCTCAACCTCGGCGGGGCCCGCGCCGGTGCGCAAAGCCTCGTCTAGTCGCGCCTGTGCGCGGGCGGTGGGGGACTTGGATTTCAGGCCGATGCGGCGAATCTGGGCCTCCACCGGGTCGAGCTCGGCCGCGCGTTGCTTCGCGAGCGCGCGAAGGTCTTCGTCTGCGCGGGTCTGAAGGTTGCTGCGGGTGACGGGGCCCGCGCCTTCCATCGCCTTGTCGCGCTTCACCTCAATCATGCCGGCGCGCTGGTCGTATTTCGCCCGGATGTCGGCGGCCTTTTGCTCAAGGCGGACGCGCGCGGCGGATTCACCGTTGCGCAGGGCGGAGAACTCGGCGGCCTTGGCCGCGCGGCCGTCGCGAACACGGTTTGCGAGGTCCGCCTTGCGCGATTCCAAAACCGCGAGCTTCGCCTCCGGGGTTTCGGCGTTCGCGTAGGAAATGCGAAAGTCCCGGTCGGACGCGGCGCGGCGCTGCGCTTGGTCTGCGCGAATGGCCTCGGTTTCGGCGTCGGAAAGGCCAAGGCCGCTCGTGTTGCGGCGAAGCTCTTTGTCCAAGGCGTCCCGGTAGGCGACGCGGTTTCGGACGTTGCGCGCGTTCGCGTTGATCTCCTCGCGCGTCGGCTCCTCGCCCGACTCCACTTTTTTGTGGAAGGCGATAATCGCGGCCGTGGCTTCGTCGTATTTTTGGCGGAGCCGCTCAACCTGCGTTTGCCAATCGGTGAGCGTCTTTACGGCGGAGGACTGTTCGGAGAGTTGCTTGTTCGTGTCCCGGATGCTGTCGGCGAGCTCGCGGGCATCTTGCGCTGCCTGTCGTGCGGCGGTGCCCCACTTGTAGAGACCGGCGGCGAGCGTGAGCACGGCGGCGGCGCCGGCCGTCCACGGATTTGTGACGAAGGCGACGGCGGCACCTCGAACAAGCCCCAGCAGCAGGCCGAGACCCTTGGCGGCAATCTTGACGGCGCCACCGAAGCCGGCGACGGCGAGGCCGGCGACGTGGCTTGCGACGGAGTATGCGGACGTGCCCGCGCCCGCGAGGCGAGCGGCGGCGGCGTTGGCCGCAAGCGCGCGGGTCTTGGCCGCGATCCAGAGGCTTTCAACCTTCAGCGTCGCGGCGGAAACCATGCTTCCGGCGGCGAAGGCATTCGTCGCGGCGGTCGAAAGCTCCGTCGCCAGGGCGAGGCCTGCTTGCGCCTTGGCTGCGGCGAGCGCGGCGGAGTAGCCGGCGCGCATGGCGGACGCGGTGGCGAGCGTGGCGGAGCCAAGGCCGGCGAGATTGCGCGCGGCGGCGACGAGCGTCGCGCCCGCGAGCCCGACAAAAAGGGAAACCGCGATCCGATACGTGACGCGGAGGGCGTCGGCGAAACCGCGCGAGGCGGCGACGGTGTCGAGAAGCGAGTTTTTGGCCTCGCGGATGAAATTGGGGAGGACGGCGAAGTCCTGCCCGATCTCGGCGATAACCGGCGTAAGGTTTTCCGTCGCCGCAATCATCGCCTTCATCGCTTGGACTTGGGCGTCGAGATACGGCTCCGCGAAGGCTTGGGCGAAGCGCGCGTTCGCTTGGTCGAGTCGGGTCTTCAGCGCGTCGAGAGTCTCCATCTCGTTGCGCATGGCTCCGGAGGTGCGGGCCAACACCTTTTCCACCTCCGACCATTTCGAGGAGAACGAAGCGCCGGACGCTTCCAAGGCCGCGAGCTTCGCGGCGAGTTCGTCGGTCACTACGCCGGTCCCCTGAAACTGAAAAAGGAGACGGTCGATAGAACGGCCGCGCGAAAGGGCGTCATAAAGTCGCCCGATGATGTGAGCCATTTCGGAGGCGCTGTTGCCCGTGGCGGCGGCGGCGTCGCCTACCATCTCCATTGCCCGCGTCCCGGTGAACGCGCCACGGGTGAGCTTCTCGAGTTCAAGCGCGGCCTGTGCCACGTCCTTAAACTCAAAGGGCGAGTTCGCGGTGAACTTGTAAAGCTCCTCCATTTTCGCCTTCGCGGCGGTTGCGGAGCGAAGCAGGGTCTCGAACTTGCCCGTGATCCCTTGGACGCTCGCGATCCGGACGAGGCCGCGTTCGAGGATCTGCGATTCCCGGACGATGCTGCGGACGGTGCGCAGCACGCCAACCAGACCGCCCGCGAAAACGGCGGTCGGTCCCAAGAGCTTGTCGAGCATCGCACCTTTCAGCGCGTTCGTCGCGGCCTGCATCGCGCTCGCGCCCTGTGCCATGTCGAGAGCCGGGCCGGCGAGCGCGGCCGCGCTGTCTTTAAGCTGAGAGCTGAGACGCTGCCGTCCTGTTTCGAGTTCGGAGGGCATGGCGTCAGGCATGCCGGCTGCGGCGGAGTTCGCGGCCGAAGGTGCGGAGCAGGTGGCGAGCGCGGGCCGGGGTGAGGTCGGCGGCGGCGAAGTTGCTAGGGGCGACGGCAAGCGGCTTGCCCGCGAGACGAGCCGCGCCCCGCTTCAGCAGGGCGGACACGGCGGAGCCCGCCTTGTTGATGTCGGCGACGTTCGCGGCGTTGCCCGCGCGGAGACGGCCAAGGAAGCCCGACGCGCCCGCCTGTCGGCCGCGCATGTAAGCAAGCCCGCCATAAGCGGCGCCCGCGAGCGCGGCGCCCTTCACGAGGCGCGAGCCCCAGCCGGGGCGGTCTTCCTCATCTCGCGCAGCAAACTCCGTCGCGGCCTTCGCCGCGCCCTTTTTGTATGACGTGAGGGCGAGTTGAGCGGCGAGAGTGATGGCCTTCGGGTCTCCGGTCTCATCGGAATCAATCACCTGTTGAACGATCTCGGCGAGCAATCGGCGGCGGGTCTCTTCCAACTGGGCGGAGTCGAACGAAAGCGGGCCGGTGGGGTCGTCTTTTCGGACGGGGCGGAAGTCGAGCGCACCCGTAGAGAGCAGCGCGGGGACCGCGTGCGGGTCGATGTGCAAGGCCTTCGCGAGCGTCTCGGGCGTATGAGAGACGCGACGGCCTCCGGTCTTCATGCTGGGGGCGTGGCGGTCGAGAAGCGCGGTAAGGTCGCGGGTGAGCTGGTCGGGTTTGGTCTTCATCTTGTTCAAAGGGTTTGGAGTTTGGCGGCGCGAGTGAGCCCAACGCGGACGGCGGCGCGGGCCTGTGATTGAAAGAGCAGCCCGGCGAGCGCGCCCGTGGTCGCACCGGCTGCGGTGCCAAGGCGTCGCCCGACGTAGGCGCCACCGGCCGCACCGATCCCGATCTTCGCGGCGCGAATCAGGGCGCGGCGTTTCAGCGAGGGGCGCGACGGCTTGATGATGACGGTCCGCACCGGCTGCGCGGCCTCGTCCTTTTGGATGGCGGCGGCGAGTTCGCGGGCGAGCGGGACCGCGTCGGCGCGGCCGAAATGGCGAAGGGCGGCGGCAAGATCCGCCTGCATCTCGTTAAGGTTCGCGTAATCGGGGCGGCGGCGACGCTGGGCGACGGCCCGGGCGGCGTTCGCGGCGCCAAGGGCGGCAGCGGCACCGATAATGCCGGCGCGGACTTTGGGCGAGGGCGTGAGGCCCTTAACACCGATCCCGGCGAGACGATCCACGCCACGAGCGGCGAGCCCGGCGGCACCGGCCGCGCCGAGCGCACCGGCTCCGACTACTTTCGCCACGCGGGCGACGGCTGCCTTGCGGCGGGCGGTGGCGGGGTCTTCCACGCGAGCGGAGAAAAGCCCGGTCGGGTTCGCGGCGGGGAGTGTGACGTAGTCCACGGAAAGGAGTTCGCCGCAACGGGCCTTCCCCGCCTCCGGCTTGTCGGGGGGAAGGAAGGAAGCGGACAAGCCGACGCCGGACGGCATCCGCTCCGCCACTTCCATGATTTGCGCGGTCTGCGGGTGCGAGTGCAGCAAGTGCCAGTCGGCTTTCAGCTTTTGGCCTTCGATCCGGAAGTTATCGAGATAGCCGCACACGGACGCGGCGCCGCTCTTGTGGTCGACCTTGACCGGGATTTGCCCCTTCGCCTCGGCGGCGGCGAGCATCTGCTCTAGGGTGGTGGCGTCGACCGTGAGATCGTGCCCGCGAGCGACTACCCCGGAGGTGCAAACGGATACGCCATAGATGGCGGCGTTTTTCGTATCCACGCCGGAATTACTGAGGGCGAGCGCGGCGAAGGTGATAGGGCGGAGGGTCATAAAGTCAGGCGCGGGGCGCGTTCAGGGCGGCGGCGAGCGAGGCCGTGAAGGCGGCGCGGGCGTTGCGGGGAGCGAGGGCGGCAGGCGCGATCCGATCCGGGAGCACGCGCGGGCCGCTCCATGCCTTACGCAAAATGCCCGGGGTGACGGTGCCTCGGGCTGTAAAAGCGCCCGTGGTCGGGTCGCGACGCGGAACGGCGCCGAGTTCGAGCAAAGTCCGATCCGCGCGAGCGGACAGGGTGACGAGACGAGCGAAGGCGGAGCGGCGAGGCATAAAGGGAGCGGGGCCGGCTGTTACCACGTGGACGCGGCGGGCGTCGGAGCCGCGTCGGGGACGACGGGAAGCGGGGCGCGGAGCAGGTCGAGAAGCTCGTTAAAAGGGCGGTGGACCACCCGTTGCCCGGTGCGGCGGGACTCGGCGTAGCCCTTCGCGACGAGCGCGGCGGAGGTCGCGTTGTCGATTGAGTCGGCGGCCTCGCGGGCCGCGCGAACGGCGGGGAGTTCGTCCACTAGTAGCGGATGCACCTCGCCCGCCTCCGTCGCCTCGGCGCGGCGGGCCGCGAGGGCGCGAAGGGCGGGCTTGCGCAGGTCGTTCAGGGCGGCGACGCGGGCGTCAAAGCCGGCGACGAAATGGGCGTAGGCGTCGGGCGATTCGAGGGCGGCGAGACGCAGGGCCTCGGGACCGCCAGCGGCGTCCACGGTGCCGACGGCGAGCGTCAGCCTGTGCAAGTCGGCGTCCGCCTCGGCGAGTGCGGCCGCACCCTTGGCGTCGAGAGTGTCGAGAAAGGCGTTTTGCGCGGCGCGGCGGGTAGCCTGCGCGGTGTCGAGCAGGGACGCCCAGCGGGCGGCGTCGGCGGCGATCTTGTCGGCGCGGGCGGCGTGCTTTTCGAGGGCGGAAATCTGATTTTGGGACGGATTTTTCATGCAGTGTTCACCCATAGGGAAAACGGATACTTTGCCCTGTAAGGGTGCCCCGGATACGGGCGCGGCGTCCGCCAGGTCATGCCTCCGCTAGGTCGCCCCACTGTTCCGCCATGGCGGCGGCGATCCCGGCATAAGTCCGGCTCCGGTCTTTCCATCGGTCCCGACGCTCAGGGACCGCGTTTTGTCCCTTCGCGGTTTGATTCGTCCACCGTCCCGACGCCGGGAGCGGCAGCACGTTGGACGGGCGAAGCGGCGGGAGGCCTTTCAGCCAAAGACACGTCGCCTTGCTTTCCGGGTGCCCAAATTGCCACGGCTGCAAGATTTGATCCGGCTTTCGGATGCGGGTCGAAACGCAGCCCACCGGGTTCTCGAGCGCGATCCGCGGCACCGGGGCGGAGAGCAGAAGACGCACAAACGCTAAGGCTTCCTCGGTGAGCGCAGCGCGCTCCGGCCGGCGCGTGTTCCAGTGAAGGCCGGACGCGGCGAGGTAGGTGCAAGGCGGGCAAGCGATCAGGATGTCCCAGCCCTCGGAGAGCAGCGCGCGGACGTCGCCCCGGTGGTGCGGGCCGGGTCGTTCAGACGGGAGCAGGTCGCAGGAAAGGGCGGAGTGTCCACGGGCCGCGAACGCGTCGCGAACGATCCCGGAGAACTCACACGCCACGAGGACGCGGAGCGGGCGAGGCATGCACCCCGCCAGGCGTCAACCTCTCCGCCAGGGCGCGCCTCCCGAGCTATGCCCGGAGGTGTAAGCCTCTCTTAGAAATCTTTGACGCCAAAGCGGGCGGCGGACGTATCAGCGTATCCGCATCCACTGATGGGAACCCGTTTTCGGGGTGAATTTCAGAGGCAAAGCGGGGTGGTGACCCTGCGGAGCGTAACCCGTTGTAAATAGATTCCTTAGCCCATGGCGGGCTTTGTCTTTCGCCCTACCGTTCGCGCAAGTCGGCTTCGATCTCGTCCCACAGACGCTCAACGTAGAGACAGACTACCCCGCGCATTGTCTCTTCCAGCCCCGCACACGAGCGCGCCTCTTCCTCGTCTCCGTCGAGTATCGCGTCGATCTCCCCGGACACCTGCTTTCGCCAAATCCGGGCGCGGGCGTCGAGTTCGTGCCACGCTTCCCCGGCTGGGGTGGCGGAGCATGCGACGTTTCGCCGCACGAGCTTCGCGTGAGTCTCTTCCAGAATGCCCCGGAACTTATCGCACTCCGCCAAGCGCAGGCGGGCGCGGTCGAGACGGGAAACGGTGTCGGGTGAAAGGGAAGGCTTTGGCGTCATGCGATTCTGAAGCGGTGTTTCGGCCTTGGGTGGCGCAGGTGGCGCGCTTCCCCATACTTTTCCATACGCGTGTATGTTTAGAAAGGTTTGGGGAACCGCGCCACCTGCGCCACCCGCTCGCCTAGGCGGCGGCCGAGTTGGTCGGCAGGTTGGCCGGTGCGGGGGCGATGCTCGGGGTTTTCGTCCAAAAGCTTTCGGCGTCCATTTGCACGCCTCGCCAGCAGCGCACCCCCTTGGCTCCCTTCACCTCTTCCAGTCCTTTGGAGCGGAGGAACTCGGCGAAGCGGACGAGCGTAACCGCGCGCTCCCCGTTATCCTGCGCCCACTCATCGTAGTGGTGGCGGAGCTCCTTGGCGGTAGCACGGCCCGCCGCGTTCAATGTTGCTTCAGACGCAAGCAAGTCCTCCCACCATGCGCCGAGCACGTCTTGCTTTTTTCGATAAGCCTCCGTCTCCGCCTCCACTGAGGCCGGAGCCGCAAGACCGATCCGCCCGCCGCCGCGCGCCTGCCAGTCGAGACACCCCGCGAGCGCCCAAGCGAGCAGCGCGGAGCGCGCGGCGTCGTCTCGGGTGAGGGTGCGTTTGACGGTGGGGTCGCGTTGCTCGGCGGGGATGACGGGGAACGGGATCTTGAGCATCCGGCGCCATATGCCGGTGTCGTCACTGTCGGCGCGCGGTTCGTAGTTGGACACGAGCCAAAGCTTCCACGTCTGCGCGAAGGTGATTTGTCTCGAGAACACCTCGCGCGCGGTGACGCTTTCCCCGCCGGTCAACGCCTTCACCATACCGGCGTCGAGTCGCGCGGACTTGTCGCCCTCACTGGCATACGCAAGACGCGCCCCGCGCAGCGTCATAAGGTCGGACCGAGCTCCACCGGGAGAGGTGCCCCGGCGACTGAGGACGAAACTTTCAAACGGGAGCTTCGCGGCGTAGTCGCCAAGCATCTCGGCAACGGCCTCCGTCAGCGTCGTCTTGCCCGATCCGCCCTCGCCCTGAAGCAGAAACAGAGACTCCGGCGACGCGTCACCCGTGAGCGCGGCGCCGAAGCAGCGCGCGAGAAACGCAGCCATGCCCGGCAAGTGCCCCTCAAGATGGTCGAGATACTTTGCCAGCGTCGGATGGGTCGCGCCCGCCACGTAGTCCACCGGCGCGAGCTTCGTAATCAGGTCTTCGCGACGATGCGGGCGAAGTTGGCCGGTGCGAAGGTCGAGAGTGCCGTTTTGCACGTTCAGCAAGTAGGCGTCCCGGTCGAGACGATCCGCCGTGAGCACGAGGCGCGGGTCGGTCTTGGCCAGCTCAACCGCGCCCTTGACGTGCCCTGCGCTTTCGAGGGCGAGGGCGGACTTGATCCGGCGCGCCCGCGCGTCCCCGTCGGCGGTGGCGCTTTCGCTTCGCACCCAATCGCGCGCGGCCTGTTTCGAGAGTTCAACGGCGCGCCCCTCGGCGTCTTGCGCCCACCGTTTCCCGTCCCAAAAGAGCCAGCCAAGGCCGGGCGAGTAACGGAGCTTGTCGGCGTGCGCCTTGGCGAAGCGCGCGGAGGCGTCCAAATCGGTAGCGAAGCCGGCAGCTTCCACCGGCGCACCTGCGAGCGGGCGCAGGTAGCGAAAGGGCGGTTTGTCGGGTGACGGGTCGCGCGAGGTCGCGAGCTTATGCTCTAGCTCCGCCACCGTCCACGGCGGCGAGCATCGGGCGTTAAACTCTTCCAGAAGCGGCAACGCGGTGGCGTCGTTGAACCCAAAGCCCCACGTCAGCGCGAGCGCGGCCTTGAACGTGGCGTCGTGTCCACCGTCGCCAGACACGGCGGGCGGCATGGCGGCGAGGTAGGCGCGAGCGCGGGCGACTGATTCCGGGTCTCCGTCGTCTCCCTCCGTGTCCACGGTGGCGGCCTCGGCGCCATCGTCATCAAAGCCGGACATGGAGCCGAGCGGGGCGGGGTCGAGTAGCGGCACGGCCTCGGGGTCGGGCGCAAGGTAGGCCTCGGGGTCATGCGACACGAAGCAAAGGCGCGACACGTCTTTGCACTTTGGGTCTATCTCGCGCCCGGTGAGCGCCAGCACGTGAGCGCGTGCCGCGTGGAATGTGTCGGGGTAGTGCGGTCGCGATAGGTCGCAGCGGAAAACGGCCTTTAGACCGTTCCCACCGGGCGACACGAAGAGCGCCAGCGTGCGCGGGTCCGCTTGGATTGCGGCGCGAACGTGCGCTAGGTCTTCCCCCAGCTTGTCGAGGTCCGCACAAATCAGGCCGGAACGGGTGGCGGGTGCGTCCTTTCCCCGTTGCCCATGGAACCGGGCCGAGAACGTGACGCCGGGAAGCGTCTTTTTTATGGCGTCCACTTCGTCCTTGCTCGCTCCGCTTTGGTAGGCTGCGCGAACGGCCGCGACGCGTGCGCCCCACGTCCCGCCACGGATGGCGATGACGACGGCGGCGAGCGTGGTTTGCGTGCCTTGGACGGCCTCGGCGGCGTGTGCGTATTGCGAAAAAACTACGGTAGCGGGGTTCAAGATGCACCTCCGGTGCGGGGATTGGATTTCGTGTGAGAGTTGCCCGGCACGCGGAGCGGGAGCCCTAGGTTCGTGCGAATGCGTCGCAGGGTCTTGCCGACGGCGGCGCGCGTGACGCCGAAGCGGCGCGCGATCTCCGCGTCAGACTCCGTCAGGGTGCCGGACAGGTCCGCATAAGCGGCCGCGCCCATGTCGGGGCCGAGGGCGGCGGAAAGCCCGATCTGGATTCCGATGACGGCCATGTCGTCGGCGTCGGCTTTGAGCTCGGCGATTATGTCGTCAGCAACAGCCTCGGAGGTGCGGCCGTCGGCGCGGGTGAGAACGTGCGCGACGGTGTCGGCGATCTTGGCGCGGAAGGCCTCGCGGGCGTGAAGGTCGAGACGATCACTCATGGCGCTTGCCCTCCATGAGAACACCCCATGCGGAGCGACGACGCAGGGCCGCGCGAAGCGCGTTCTGGTCAATCGGACAGGTGGCGAGCTTGCGGACCGCGTCGGCGACTTCACCGGGAAGCGCGCGACGGGTCTTGCCCGTCAGCGTGTCCACCATGAGGGACCGTTGCCCGACGACGCGGGCGCGGGGAAGGGCCGGGAGGAAACGCGCGTCGAAAATGGCGAAGACGAGGGGGCTTGCGGGGTGAGTCGAGACGGCCTCTTGCCAAGGGCGGAGCACCTGAAGGGCGGTGGCGGCAAGGGTGGTGCGGTAGCGTTGGCCCTTATTCATTGCTGAAGTCCTCCAAGGCCATGCCGATGGCGCGGATTGAGGCTGGGCCATGCCAGCGGCGGAGCCGACGCAGGGCCTTGCGCTCTTGGTTCGCGTGCCGGGCGTTCAGGCGAAGGTGTTTCGTGAACGTGTGCCGGGCGACGTTGGCGGGCGGGGTGGGGCGGGTCTTCATTAAGCCGCTCCTCCGGCGCGGGGGAGCCTCAGGAACCGCTCCACCTCTTCGCGAGGGTAGAGCTTGCGACGCATACCGGGAACGGCGCGGATGCGTCCCAGCTTTTCGAGCGTCCAAAGGGTGGTCGAGCAGATGCCTAGGAAGGCGAGAAGTTCAGACCGGCTAAAGGGGGCGCGGCAGTCGTCCCCGGTGTTTTTCGTTTCGGTGCGGGTTGGTTGGTTGTGGTCCATCGCCGCTCGGGACGTGTCAACCAAAGCAGCCCCAGCGGCCTAGGCGGGCCGCGTTCCCGTCGTCGGATAAAATTGGGCACTACACGCTTGACGCTCCCTCTTCGTGCGGCGTCTGTCGCCTTCGTGTTCATTCGCGTAAAGACACGCAAAACGAAGACCGGCGAGACGTGGGATTTTCGCTTGGTTGAGTCTGTGCGGGTGCCGGGAATGAAGACGCCACGGCAAAGGGTGGTCGTTTCTCTCGGCTCCCTTCGCGCCAAGGGCGGCGGCAACAGCAGGGAAGAGGGGCTTTGGTTCCGGGGGCGCGCCCTTGCAGCAATTCAGGCCAAGGGAATCATTCCATCTAAGGTAATGACGGAGCAACTTGACGCCCTGATCCAAAAACGAAACGGCACCCTTGCGAGCGAGCCAAGCGAGAGCGGCGGCAAGATTGGGTGGGGTGAGCTATTGTCGGGCCTTCGCCACTCCGGGGCCGTCTCCGCCCCGGCGTTTCGCAAGCGGCCGGGGATGCCTGCAACAACTCCGGCGATCTCGTTTCGAGGCTTTAGGGCGCGCCAAACGTCACTTTCGCGGCCTGCGTGACGGAGTGCGCGCGGCGGTGGTGAGCATAGACCCGCATAAGCAGCGCGCCCCCGTCGGCGTGCCCCAGCCATGCGGCGACGGTGGGAACGTCCACCCCGGCTTCAATGCACGCGGTTGCGAAGGCGTCGCGCAAGTCGTGGTGCGTCAGACGCGGCACCCCCACCTTGGCGCAAGCGCGGTCGAGACTGCGTTGCGCCTCACTGACGACGAAAACGCGCGATTCCGGGGCGACGGCGTCGGTTCCGTGCGCCCGCTCGCGTCGGGCGCGAATCTTGGCGAATAGGGCGCGGGCGGCAGGGATAAGCGGCACCTCGCGGGCGGCTGCCTCCGTCTTCGTGCCTGCCACGCGAACGATTCCGCGCCCTTCGTCTATGTCCTGCCAGCGGAGCCCCGCCGCTTCGTTCAGGCGGCAGCCCGTGTAAGCGATCCCACGGCAAAACTCGCCCGTAGTAGTCCCGCGCCCGCCTGCGGCTTCGATCTCGGCGAACACCCGTTCAAGGTCTGCGGCCTCGGGGAGCTTCGGCTTGTGGGGGCGGTCGGGCGCCTTGATCCCACGCCGGCCGGCAAGCGGATTGCCAGAGATTGCGCCCATGTCGGCGGCTACGTCCAACATGCGGCGGAGCATGTCGATTGCCTTGTTCACAGAGGACGCGGAAGCGCCCTTGCGTGCCTCCGTCTTGGCTCCGGGCGGGCGAAAGCCGGTGCCGACGTTCAAGGCATGGTCCCGCCACTTGGCGACGGCGTCGGCGGTAACGTCGGTGGGGCGAAGCTTGGCGAAGCCGTCCCACGTCTTTTCGAGGAAGGCCACGGCCTGCCGGTTCAAGTCCTTCGTGTGGTCGGACACGGTGCGGGCGGCAATCCGGTCCCGCATGAGGGTTGCAAGGTCGCCCATGCTCGCCACGCCTCCGGCCGTCTTCCGGGCCGATTTGCGGGTCCGCTCAACCTTGGCCTTTTCCTCTGCGAAGCGGATGCGGGCGATCTCGGCGAGGTCGGTTTTGAGAGCTACAAACCGGGTCTTGCCCGCGAGGGTAAAGCGGGCGTAGTAACGCCCGGTCCGGTGCCTCAAGAGCCCCGGCGTCTTCGTTCTTTCCCACGTTTTCGGGGTGTCGGTGGCGTCAGTCGTCTCTGTGTCGGTTTTCATAGGCTTGCGGGTTGGTTCCTTGCGAAACTGTGAAACAGACTGTGAAACGGCCCGCAAGCTGAGAGTCCTAAAGCGTTGGTTTCCCCGTGTTTGTGCCCGTAGCTCAGCTGGATAGAGCAGCCGCCTTCTAAGCGGCTGGTCGTGGGTTCGAATCCCGCCGGGCACGCCAGGAGCGCGTCAGGCGGCTTGCCATCAGTCCGCGGGAAGGAAAACCTGCCC
>JACCEA010444463.1_pt1 | contig 16969 bp, 15 predicted proteins | sample 7449851 | NCBI WGS metagenome assembly JACCEA01 (sample SAMN15323453, study PRJNA562643) | freshwater metagenome | isolation source: river surface water | place: USA:Blue River Watershed | collected 2017-08-18 | reverse complement strand
GGATGCTCGTAGCCACAGGCATGTGCGATATCCGCAATTTCTTTGACCAAGGTTTGATGATATTGATAGAATCGTTCGCTCTTTAGAGTGATATCTATGCCACTTTGTAACCATTTGCTCGAGGTGGCGATACCCGTTGGACATGTATTTGTATGGCATTTTTGTGCTTGAATACATCCAATGGACATCATTGCTTCCCTTGCTATATTAACAGAATCAGCCCCCATGGCAAATGCCATCAAAGCTTTTTCCGGGAATCCTAGTTTCCCAGATGCAATGAAAAATATCTTATCTGTTAGTTCATGGCGTTGAAAAATTTGATACACTTTGGCAAATGCAAAGGTAAAAGGCATGGAAACGTGATCCGCAAACGCATGCGGAGCTGCTCCCGTTCCTCCTTCACCGCCATCAATGGTAATGAAATCGGGTCCTTGATTATGCTTTTTCATGTAGGTGGCTAATTCCTCCCATTGTTCTAATTTTCCGATAGCGGATTTAATGCCAACGGGCAATCCGGTGGCTGTTGCCATGCGTTCGATGAAATCGATCAGTTCTGGAATCGTCTTAAATTCGGAATGGAATGCAGGAGAGAAGGCATCTTTGCCGATTTCAATGCCACGAATCTCGGCGATCTCCTTACTTACTTTGGATGCCGGTAACATACCGCCTTTGCCAGGTTTCGCTCCTTGGGAAAGTTTAAGTTCAATGGCTTTTAGTTGGGGATTCTCTTGAACCTTTTGAACCAATTTCTCCATTGAAAACGAACCGTCCAATTCTCTCACACCAAAATAAGCTGTACCAATATTTAGTACCACATCAGCTCCCATTTGATGATATGGCGATAATGAACCTTCACCGGTATTATGAAAACAGCCGGCTAGTTTGGCTCCAATATTTAGGGATTCAATGGCTTTAGCTGATAACGAGCCAAAACTCATCCCAGAAATATTGACTATGGAATAAGGACGGTACGGTTTTGCCCGATTATGGTGTACTCCGATGACTTTATTGGCAGGTACTGCACCCGGATTTTTTCTAGAAAAATGGTCTGCAGGAGCATTATAGCCCATCATGGCATTCTTAATGAAGATGTAACCCGGGGCATTAAAATCTTGGTCGGAACCAAAACCCTGAAGATTGTTTTCCTTTTTTGATGAAGCATAAATCCATGACCTTTCTTGCCGATTAAAGGGAAGTTCTTCGCGGTTATTGGCTACAATATATTGCCTTAATTCGGGGCCAATTTGCTCTAACCAATATCTTAAATGTCCTACTAAGGGAAAATTGTGTGAGATGGTGTGTTTTTTCTGAATAAATACATCTCGTATAATAACTACTACTAGGATACAAACGATCCAGAACCAAATTGAATTTATGATTGTCATTTGTTGATGATTTTGCGCAAAATTGCATAATTTTTCCCAATTCTTATTTTTATCTTTGTCGTTTATTTTATCCATGCAAGCAGATTTTTTTCAGTTAAAGCAATTCGTCATTTCTGTCTTTACAGCCATTGGTTGTTCAGATGCAGATGCTGAATTAGCCGCCGATGTCTTAGTGTCTGCGGATGCTCGGGGAATTGATTCCCATGGGGTAGCTCGATTAGCTGGATATGTTCGATTATTCGATCATGGCCGACTGAACACCAAACCAAACATCAAAATTCTTCATGAGTCACCCTCAACTGCTTTGTTAGATGGTGATCGCGGGTTAGGATTAGTTGTCGCCCCCAAAGCGATGGAAATAGCTTGTGAAAAAGCGGCTTTCGCTGGAACGGGCTGGGTTGCGGTTCAAAATTCAAATCACTTTGGCATTGCCGGCTATCATGCGATGAAGGCGGTGCCCCAACAAATGATAGGTTGGGCCATGACGCATGCAGCTCCTTTAGTCACGCCTACCTTTTCAAAAGAAAAATTATTGGGAACTAATCCAATTGCGGTAGCGATTCCTGCGAAGGAAGAACCTGCGTTTTTGGCTGACTTTGCATCCACTGCGGTGGCGTATGGTAAGTTGGAGATTTTACAACGAAAAGGACTAGATACGCCAGATGGATGGGTTCAAGATAAAGATGGAAATCCATGCAATGATGCATTTGCCATCAAAAATGGCGGTGCACTTTTACCTTTAGGTGGTGATCGTGAGCACGGCTCACATAAAGGGTATGGTTTGGGTGCTGTCGTAGATATCTTATCTGGTGTTTTGTCTGGGGCTAATTTTGGTCCTTGGGTTCCTCCTTTTGCGACGGCAGGATTTATGCAAGCTGGTGAAACTGTGGGTAATGGAACAGGTCATTTCTTAGGTGCGATGCGTGTAGATGCTTTTCGTCCTACGGAGGATTTTTTACAGGATATGGATACTTGGATTCGCCGCTTTAAAAGTGCTGAGGCAGTAGAAGGAAAACAGGTATTAATTCCTGGTGACCCAGAAAGATTATTAGAAATTGAACGTAAACGAGATGGTATTCCATTATTGGAACCCGTAGTAGCAGATTTGTCGGCCTTAGCCTCTCGCTTTCATATAGACTTTAAACTAGATTAATATGGTGCCTAATAAGCGTATAAAGATTTTCATTTTGGGTTTCTCCTTGGTTTCGGCCATGTTTTCCTATTATGTATGGCAAGTATTTAAAACACCAAATTTTAATGTTTCAGAAAAAAAGAGCTTTGCTTTATTGATTCCGGCAGGTTCAGATTTTAATGTGGTGTTGGATACCTTGAAGAAGCATGATTTGGTGCGAGACCAATTAAGCTTTCGATTTTTGGCGAAGGTGATGGGCGTGGCTTCGCGAGTTCGTCCAGGTCGATACCTCATTTCTAGTGAAACAGGAAATTTCGAGTTGTTGCGAAAAATGCGAAATGGGAAACAAGATGCCATTAAAGTCGTGATTAATAATTTTAGGTTGAAAGAGGATATTGCTGGGAAATTAGGTCGCCAACTGAGATTTGATTCAACCTACATCTATCGCATGCTGGATTCTAATGCATTTGTAGCTTCTTATGGATACACCAAAGAGACTATTCCATGTTTGTTTATTCCTGATACCTATGAGGTTTTTTGGACATCGTCATTTGAAGATTTGATGAAAAAAATGCAGCAGGCGAACAATCGGTTTTGGACAGATAAGCGTATTAAGCAAGCAGCAGCATTGAATTTGACGCCAGTTCAAGCAGGAATTTTGGCTTCCATAGTCTATGGTGAAAGTAAAGAATCGAGTGAGCAAGCGCGTATTGCTGGGGTATATTGGAATCGTTTTCGCACAGGAATGCCACTTCAAGCAGATCCTACAATCGTTTTTGCTTGGAAGGATTTTACCATTAAGCGTGTGACGGGTAAGTATACAGCGATTAATTCCCCTTATAACACGTATCGTAACCTAGGTTTACCTCCGGGTCCGATATCCATTCCACCCCGTGATGTCATTGACAAAGTCCTGAATTTGGAGAAACATGAATTCCTTTATTTTTGCGCGAAGGAAGATTTTTCGGGTATGCATAATTTTGCTGTCACGTATGAAGAGCATCTAGTGAATGCCGCAAAATATCAATCGGCCTTAGATGGTTTAAAAATTCATTAATATGTATGCACACGCCATTAAATACCGTGTTTGTTATGCGGATACGGATCAAATGGGCTACGTATATTACGGAAATTATGCTCGTTTGTATGAAATTGCGCGGGTGGAAACCTTGCGTAGTTTAGGCGTAAGCTATCGCGATTTAGAGAATAATGGAATTGGTTTGCCAGTCATTGAGCATTACACCAAATTTCATGCACCAGGTTTATATGATGATGAATTAACGGTTATTTGTCAAGTGGAAGAGATGCCTGCCGCTCGGATTAGATTTAGTTATCGTATTAAAAATGAAGCTGGAGAGTTAATAAATGAGGGAAATACGACGCTAGTTTTTATGACGTTGGCGAACAAAAAGGTGATTAAAGCACCTGAGTTTGTGTTAAATGCCTTACGTCCTTACTTTGAATTATGAGACAGAATTTCATCAAAGAACTTAAGTTGATTTGGCGTGAGTACGAGGAGCATTATGTGCTCGTTCGTGTGATTTCTATTTTGTATCAAAAGATTTTTCAGTTTGACATTGACGTTCGTGCGGCTGCAGTTGCGTACAACTTTACATTAGCTGTCTTCCCCACAATCATCTTTTTATTCAGTTTGTTGCCCTACATGCCCATTGAGCATCTTGATTACAAGATGATATCCTTCATCAAGGCGACTGTACCTAAGAATTTACAGGCTGATTTAACGGAGTTAATAACGGAGATTGTGAATAAGAAAAGGGGAGGTGTGCTCTCGTTTGGTTTCATTTTTGCCTTATATGCATCCACAAGTGGTATTATGGCCTTAATTCGTTCGTTTAATTTGACTTATAAGACGAATGACAATCGAGGTTTTTTTAAAGAGCGCGCAGTGGCTGTTGGCCTTAACTTTTTATTGACCTTTGTCTTAATTACGTCGTTTGTGGTCTTTATCATGGGTAACTTCATCGTGAAGTATCTCGCCAAAGAAGGTATTTTAGAGTATAACTTCACGTTTTACCTGACGAAGGTGCTGACCTACCTAATCATCTTCTCCGTCTTCTTTTTTACGATTTCGATCATATATTATTACGCTCCAGCGATTCATAAGCGTTGGAAATTTTTCAATGCAGGCTCGATTACAGCCTCTATTTTGACGATTTTAATTACCAATGTGTTCTCTTATTATTTGGTCAATTTTGCAACGTATCATAAAATTTATGGGTCGATTGGTTCGCTGATCGCCTTAATGGTATGGTTGTATTTTATCTCACTTATTTTGATTGTGGGTTTTGAAATTAATGCCAGTATAGATCAAGTGAAGACGGAGGAACAAGACGAGGTGGAAGCAAAGGATGACTTCTTTATAAATTATTAATAGGGATGTCTGCAGAAATCAAACGTATTTACGACAAAAACAATTCGGCTGAATTAATTGATTCAGTTGTTCAAGTCTTACTAAAAGGCGGGGTAATCATTTATCCGACGGATACCATGTATGCGATGGGTTGTAGTATTCAATCTCAGCAAGCGGTCAATCGGATTTGTGAGATTCGGCAGATTAAGCCTTCTAAAAACAGATTTTCATTTATTTGTGCGGATCTAAGTGCGATTTCAAACTTTGCCAAAGTCAGTGATTTTGCCTTTAAAATCCTGAAGAGGTATTTGCCTGGAGCCTACACATTTGTTTTGCCAGCCAGTTCAAAGGTGCCGTCGATATTAGTTCAGAGTAAAAAGACGGTGGGTATTCGGATCCCCGATTATGCTCCTATATTAGAAATTGTTCAACAACTAGGGCATCCCATTTTGACGAGTTCGTTGCCCACGGACGGTTTGGATGTGGAAGATTACACAGATCCTAGTTTAATTGCGGAGCAGTATGGCAATCAAGTAGATTTGATATTGGATGGTGGAAATGGGGGATTAATACCGTCAACGGTTATTGACCTTCAAGATGACTTGATTGAAATTATTCGGGAAGGAGCAGGGGATTGCGCTGATTTTAACTAATTACCATTTGATGTGAATTTCAGCTGGTTTGGTATGTTTCCAGCGTCTGTGAGACCATAAATATTGATCTGGGTATGCAATGATGGATTTCTCTAGTCTGCGGGCAAATCGTTCGATTATTTCCCCTTTTTCCATCTTGTCATAAGTTTCTGGGCTAGCTAGTGACTCAAAACTCATGGCGTATTCTCCTCTAGAAGTACGAATAAGTTCCACAAAAATGACGGGGTAATTATAGTCTCTGGCGAAACGTTCCATCCCTGTAAAGAAGGCGGTATCCTGATTTAAAAAAGTGGTCCAATAGGCTGATTCTGGCTTTTGCGGTGCTTGATCGGCAGCTAAACAAATAGCTCTGGGAATATCTTTTCGTTCACGTGAAGCCACAATGGACTCTCTTTTTTCCAAAAGAGTTACGCCTTGAAAGCGACTGCGCACTTCCATGGTGAATTCATTAAAATCTTTATTGTTCAATCGCTGGTACACCACATCATATGCATTTCCTGATAAACCAAGACGATGAATCGCCCATTCCCAATTTCCTTGATGTCCGGCTACTAAGACAACGGGTTGATTATTGTTTAGGTGTGAGGTGATTATCTCTTCGTTGACGAAGCGCATGCGTTGTATCATTTCGGCAGGACTGATGCGAACCCCATAGAAAAATTCAACTAATTGGTCCGTTAAATACCCATAGAATTTGTTTCGGAGAGTCCTGATTTCGGCATCTGATTTCGTTGGAAATGAATTTTTCAAGTTGGCCTCAATCACTTTCTTCCGGTAAGCCAACATATAATTGAAAATGAAACGAACACTGCTAGCGAGCCCATAGAGAACAGAAAGAGGTAATTTGCCGAGTAAGCGATAAAAAAACATAGCCTGTTTTCTAAGGGTTAATGAGTTTAATCTAGTAGTTTTGCAAATATCCGATTTATTTTTGGAATGCGCATTGAGATTCATTATTTACCCTCAATTGAATATATGGCATTAGTTTATGCCGCTTCTGAGGTTCAGTTTGAGGTTTTTGAAAATTTTCCAAAGCAAACATTTAGGAATCGTACGCGTATTTTAGGCGCAAATGGTATCGAAACGTTGACAGTGCCTATTCTTCATGCCTCAGGAGGAAAGCAATTAACCAAAGATGTTCAGATTGATTATGGACAAGATTGGATTCGCAGGCACAAAGGAGCTATTAAAGCAGCTTATGGAAATGCACCATTCTACGAACATTTCGAACCATTTATTCAGCAGATATTTGCAAAAAAAACAAAATATTTAGTAGATTTAAATATCCATTATTTTATGTTTTTAACTAAGGTATTGGGAAAGACGATACCTCATTCCTTGACAGATACGTTTGTACTAGATGTAGTTGATTCTAAGTGGAATCAGATACAAGCAAAAGAAAGCTGGGAAGAGCGATCTAATTACAGGGTTACACCTTACCGTCAATGTTTTGGGGATCATTTTGAACCAAATTTGTCGGTATTGGATTTAGTGATGAATCATGGGAATGAATCTTATGATATTTTAATGCAAAGTTTGAACAAATAGCGGCTTTAACGTGTTTTCGCTCAAAATTAATTAGGGATTTATGGAGGCCAAATTTTCGAATAAAGTAAAAGAAGTCATTGCCTTAGCACGTGAAGAAGCGTTGCGTTTGGGTCACGATTACATCGGAACAGAGCATTTGATGCTTGGGATGATTCGTGATGGAGAGGGTCCCGGTGTAGATTTATTGCACAAATCAGGCGTGTCATTGGATCAATTACGTCAAAGTATTGAGCATTCGACCGCATCGACCAGTCGGTCTACTTTTGATAAGCAAAGCATGTTGAATATTCCGTTGACCAAGCAAGCCGAAAAGGTGTTGCGGTTAACGTATTTAGAAGCAAAGTATTTTAAGACCAATACAGTCGAGACAGATCATTTGTTGATGGCTATTTTGCGTGATGAGGATAATGTGGCGACCCAGATCTTGGAGAAATATCAAGTTTATTATGATTTGATTAAGGAAATGGTTGAGTTTCAATCAGACGGAAGTCAAGGTCATGGGCCCAAAGCAAGTTCGGATACAGACGATAATGATGATGACTCGCGTTTATATTCGGGCGGAAATCAGGGACCTTCTGGTTCTGCTGGAAACGCAACATCTTCGGCCAAAGGTACGGAGAAAAGTAAGACGCCTGTGTTAGATAATTTTGGTCGTGATTTGACCAAGATTGCTGAAAATGGTAAGCTAGATGCGATTGTTGGCCGTGAAAAAGAAATCGAGCGTGTCGCTCAAATTTTATCACGTCGTAAGAAAAACAACCCAATCTTAATTGGTGAGCCAGGTGTAGGTAAAACGGCTATAGCAGAAGGTTTGGCTTTACGAATTATTCAAAAGAAAGTTTCGCGCGTCTTATTTGGTAAGCGTGTGGTTACCTTAGATATTGCTTCGTTGGTCGCTGGTACTAAATACCGGGGTCAATTCGAGGAGCGTATGAAGGCAGTCATGAACGAATTAGAAAAGTCGACAGACGTGATTTTGTTTATCGACGAATTACATACGATAGTAGGCGCTGGTGGTGCTTCTGGTTCATTAGATGCCTCTAATATGTTTAAACCAGCCTTAGCGCGAGGTGATATACAAGTTATTGGGGCTACTACGCTGGATGAATATCGTCAATACATTGAGAAGGATGGTGCATTAGCACGTCGTTTCCAAACGGTGATGGTCGATGCCACGAGCATCGATGAGACGATTGAAATTCTACATAATATCAAGGATAAGTATGAGGAGCATCATCATGTGATTTATACGCCTGAGTCGATTATTTCAGCAGTTAAATTGTCGGATCGCTATATTTCAGATCGTTTCTTGCCAGATAAGGCGATTGATGTCATGGATGAGGTAGGTGCGCGTGTGCACATTGCTAACATTCAAGTTCCGGCTGATATTGTTGCCTTAGAAAATCAAATTGAGATTGTTAAGAAAGAAAAAAATCAAGTTGTTAAGTCTCAAAAATATGAAGAAGCTGCGCAATTGCGTGATCGTGAAAAGAAATTAATCGATCAATTAGAGCAAGCCAAGCAGATTTGGGAGGAAGAATCTAAGAAGCAAAAATTTACGGTCAACGAGGAGAATGTTGCTGAGGTGATTGCACAAATGACTGGTATTCCAGTTAATCGTGTGGCAGCCAAAGAAGGTGAGAAATTGCTTCAAATGGAGGCTGAATTGACGAAGCATGTGATTGGTCAGGGTGATGCGGTTAAGAAATTAGTGAAAGCAATTCAACGGACACGTGTCGGCTTAAAGGATCCACAAAAACCAATTGGTTCATTCATTTTCCTAGGCCCTACGGGTGTTGGAAAAACAGAAATGGCTAAGGTTTTGGCCACTTATTTATTTGATAAAGAGGATTCGCTTGTACGTATTGATATGAGTGAGTACATGGAGAAATTTAGTGTTTCTCGTTTAGTGGGAGCGCCTCCAGGATATGTTGGCTATGAAGAAGGTGGTCAGTTGACAGAGAAAATTCGTCGCAAGCCATATTCAGTAGTCCTATTGGATGAAATTGAAAAGGCACATCCGGATGTATTTAATTTACTATTGCAAGTATTAGATGATGGTATTTTGACGGATGGTTTGGGCCGAAGAGTTGATTTCCGCAACACGATTATCATTATGACATCAAATATTGGTGCGCGTGATTTGAAAGATTTTGGCTCTGGCATTGGATTCTCGACGAAGTCTCGTGTAGATAATATGGAGGAAGCGGCGCGTGCTACGATTCAAAATGCACTGAAGAAGGCTTTTGCTCCTGAGTTCATTAATCGCTTAGATGATATCATTATTTTCAATTCATTAGAGCGTACGGATTTACATCAAATTATAGATTTGTTACTGGTGAAGCTATTCACGCGTTTAACGAATTTAGGTTTTGCGGTTACGTTGACGGATGCGGCGAAAGACTTTATTGCGGATAAAGGTTATGATCCACAATATGGCGCAAGACCATTAAATCGTGCGATTCAAAAATATTTGGAGGATCCATTAGCGGAAGAGATTTTAAAAGGAGAATTAGCGTCAGATGAAGTGATCGAAGCGGATTATATCAAAGATGAAGAAGTAATACAATTGAAACGAATCAAAAAATAATGAGTAGCATGCAATTAGTGAAAGATAAAGTAGTTTTAGTTACAGGAGCATCCCGAGGAATAGGTCGTGCGATTGCACTTCAGTTTGCTCAATCTGGGGCGCATGTGGCATTTACGTATTTGTCTTCTGTGGAAAAAGGTGAATCGCTTGTTAAAGAGCTGGAGTCTTTTGGAATTAAAGCCAAAGGGTATCGTTCAGATGCCTCAATGTTTGAAGCAGCAGAGGAATTAGCGGATGCTGTGGTTAATGACTTTGGTCAAATTGATATTCTGATTAACAATGCGGGAATAACCCGTGATGGTTTATTGATGCGTATGAGTGAAGAGCAATGGGATGAAGTTATTCGAGTGAATTTAAAGTCGGTGTTTAATCTTACCAAAGCGGTTAGTAAGCCGATGATGAAGGCAAGATCTGGCTCCATAATCAACATGACTTCGGTAGTTGGCGTTAAAGGAAATGCTGGTCAAGCAAATTACGCAGCATCTAAAGCAGGAATTATAGGTTTTACGAAGTCGGTGGCTTTGGAATTAGGTTCGCGTAACATTCGTTGTAATGCGATAGCACCAGGTTTTATTGAAACAGAGATGACTGAGGAATTAAACGAGGCTGCCATCGAAGAGTGGAAGAAGGCAATTCCATTAAAGCGTGGGGGAGATGCGAAAGAGGTAGCTGATGTATGTCTATTTTTAGGTTCCGATTTATCTACTTATGTAACGGGTCAAACGATTCATGTAAATGGAGGTTTGTATACCTAGGATTTATTGACTTAGCTGTAGCCTCAATTTCTTCCTGAGATTGAGGCTTTTTTTCTGATTTTATGCGGTATTTTTTTCTATTTCTTGTGCTCTTTGTTGCGGGTTGCAAATCCATTCCGCAGCCAAAAGGAGTGGTTGCACAGTATAAATCCCAATTGTCAGAGCCAGCGCTTTCTACGATTCGTGTCAAAACGTTTATTAGTTATGATAGTTTGTTTGGTCGATTTTTGCGCGTAGGTCAACGCGTTATTTCGGCTAACGAGACGAGTTCTTTAGGTTTTCCTTATTCGGGAACTTTGGAGCAATCTATTCGTTATAAGCTAATCGGTGCAAATCAATTGCAAGTTGTTTTTCCAATGAAATGGGAAGCTAAACCGCAAATTGCTGGGATTTCAGCCGGTGTTCTCAATGCTAAATCCATCGCTGGTATCAGCTTGCATTTGCAAGGAAAATCTTTTGGCAACTACCAAATTGATGATGTGCAATTGAATAATCAATGGACAGAAAAGCCAAGTGTTAAGGTATTGGGTTTTCCAGTTCAAGTAGGAGGTGTAGTTGACCAATTGTTAATCCCTAAATATCCCGTACTAGCTTCGGAACTAAAAAGCCAACTGAATCAATGGATTCATCCAGATAAATTGAATAGCATTTTTGGGTCTGGAATATTGTTACCCCAAGGGTTGAATATGAGCTCCCTTGCCGTGGATTTACATGATTTGCAATTCGCGCAGCTTGGTTTACAAGGCGATTTGGTGATTCAAACTCGTTTACAAGTAGGGGCAAATTTGGCAGCTCGGTCGGTAAAACCTATTATAAAACCTTTAAATGTTGTTGATAATTCGGTGGCCTTTGGTGTATATATGACGTTGGATGAAATTCGGGGTATGTTGGCAAGCCAACTAAAAACCGATGCCTCTCATGTAGCTTTAAAGATTAATTCTCAACAGCAGGAGTTTGAATGTGAGGTGGTAGATCGGAATGCGTCACGGATGCGTATTCATTTTGTACCTGTTTTGATGGAGGATGATGCGATTGGAATCCAAGTTAATTCGATGGAATTAGGGTCGATGGGATTGATAAAATCGTTATTCTCCAATAGTATTAAACGTAAAATTACGAATAGTATACATGGTCAACGGATGCGGGCCGACCAGTTGGTTAGTCGGCTTCCCACAGATTTCCAAGGTGTTCAAGGAGCAAATATTCGTATGCATTTAGAGTCGATTCATTATACTCAGGATACCGTTCTGGTATTAGGTAGGATATCAGGAGATTGGACGCTCCGTAAATAGTTGTACTTTTGCATCGAGAAAATAAATCATCTTATCGCTTTTTTAAAGAGGAAAGTCCGAACAACATAGAGCAGTGTGCTTCCTAACAGGAAGGGGAATTCTAGGATTCTACAGCAAGTGCCACAGAAAATTACCGCCTTTCGGGGTAAGGGTGAAAAGGTGGGGTAAGAGCCCACCGCTAGTTTGGTGACAAATTAGGCTTAGGTAAACCTCACGCGTTGCAAGATCAAATAGGCTGACTGTCGCAAGACAAAAGGGTTGCTCGTCCGATGTCAGTGGGTAGATTGCTAGAGTGTTTTAGTGATGAAACACCAAGATAAATGATAAGAGGGTAGGGAAACCTACTTACAGAATTCGGCTTATCGATTTATTTTCTCATTTTCTTTGTTTGTATTGTTGGCAGAAAATCGTATTTTTGCAGACATTTTTATAAACCCGAGGGACGAGATCCCTCACAAACCCATGTATAATGGCTGTTAAAATTAGATTAGCGCGTCGTGGACGCAAGAAGTTAGCAATGTTTGATGTAGTCGTTTCTGATGCGCGTGCGCCTCGTGACGGTAAGTTTGTAGAGAAACTTGGAACATACAATCCTAACACAAATCCAGCAACAATCGTATTGAATGAAAAACAATCGATTCAATGGGTTATGAATGGTGCACAACCAACAGATACGGTTCGTGCGATTCTTTCTTTAAAAGGTATTTTATACGCAAAGCACTTACAAGTAGGTGTAATTAAAGGTGCGTTAACTCAAGAGCAAGCAGATGCTAAATTTGAGGCTTGGAAAGTAGAAAAAGCGAAGCAAATCGAAGCGAATGCAACGAAAATCGCTCAATCGAAAGCTAAATCAAAAGCATCTCGTTTAGAAGCAGAAACTAAAGTTTCAAATGCGCGTGCTGAGTCTATTTTGGCTAAGAATAAAGTAGCTGATGAGGCTTTAGTAGCTAGCGTAGTAGAAGCAATCAATGCTACAGATGAAGAAGAAATAGAAGATGCTCCAGTAGCAGAAGCGGCGGTTGAAGAGGCTCCAGTAGCTGAAGCAGCAGTTGAAGATGCTCCAGTAGCTGAAGCAGCAGTTGAAGAGGCTCCAGCAGCAGAAGCAGCGGTTGAAGAAGCTCCAGCAGCAGAAGAAGCAGCTGAAGAAGCTCCAGCAGCAGAAGAAGCAGCTGAGGAAGCTCCAGCAGCAGAATAATTTTTAAAATTGTAAAGAATCATACAAATTTGGTCTTCAAGTTTGTATGATTTTTTTTTGTACCTATGGCAAAGACCGAATATTTTGAATTAGGAACCATTTCAAAACCACATGGTTTGAAGGGAGCTGTACATGTATTTTTGGATGTAGATGATCCATACGAATATGAGGAATTGGATGCTGTGTTTGTTCAGCGTGGCAATGAGATGGTGCCTTATTTTATAGATGATTTACAGATTCGCGACAATTTGAATTTGATGTCACTGGAAGGTATTGATTCTGTGGATATGGCGCGCGAGCTGGTTGGCTTAAAATTGTTTCTGCCTATCGCAATGCTCCCAAAACTACGAGATGATCAGTTTTATTACCATGAAATCATTGATTACCAAGTAGAAGATGAAGTTTTAGGTACTTTAGGTACAGTAAAGGAAGTTTATTCCACGGGTGCGCAGGATGTGGTGATTATGATTTATAAAGGCCATGAGGTATTGATCCCTTTATTGGATGAAATTATTCCAAAGGTGGATAAGCAAGCCAAAGTCGTACATAGTCGATTACCTGATGGATTATTAGATGTTTATTTGAATGAATCCTATGATGCGGATTGATATCATTTCGGTAGTGCCTAATTTAATGGCGAGTTTCTTCAAACATTCCATTTGTAAGCGTGCTGCAAATGCCGGATTAGTTGAAGTTGTACTTCATGATTTGCATGACTTTTCCGAAAAGAAGCATAAGCAGGTAGATGATTACCCGTTTGGGGGTGGGGCAGGAATGGTTATTGCTATTGAGCCATTAACCAAATGTTTGGATACTTTGATGGCTGAGCGTACGTATGATGAAGTTATTTTCTTTAGTCCAGACGGGCTTGTGTTTAAACAAGGACTAGCGAATCAGTTGAGTCTGTGTACCAACATGATATTTATTTGTGGACATTACAAAGGGATCGATGAGCGTGTGCGTGAAAAATATGTGACCAAAGAAATATCCATTGGCGATTACGTGCTATCTGGCGGTGAATTAGCTGCTGCTGTATGTGCAGATGCTATTATTCGTTTAATTCCAGGAGCCATTGGTGATGAGATGTCGGCCTTAACTGATTCTTTTCAAGATGGATTATTAGCTCCTCCTGTGTATACCCGACCAGCTTCTTTTCAAGGTATGGATGTTCCTGAAATATTACGCTCAGGAAATGATAAATTGATTGAGGCATGGAGACACGAGCAGGCGGTCCAACGGACCATGCAGCGTAGACCAGATTTATTAACGGATTAATATGAAGCCCACGAATACACTAAGTCCTAAAGTGCTGATATCCTTAGGGTTATTGTATTTGATTTGGGGGTCAACTTTTCTAAGCGTCCGTATTTTATTGGAGTATCTGCCTCCGATGGTGATCACATTTTCGCGAAATCTGACAGCTGGAATTTTATTATTGGCATGGTCTTTAGCCGGTGGTCATTGGAAGAAAATGACGAAAGAGCACTGGAAAGTACATCTACAAGCTGGATTTTTATTGATCACGTTGGGCAATGGTTTTATGGCTTTAGCTGGTACAATTGTTCCTTCTGGTTTTTCATCGGTGTTCATGGCGCTTGGTCCCATGTTATTAGTTATCTTTTTCTGGATATCAGGTCGTAAACCCAATGCACGAAAAATCATTGGAACTGTTGGCGGATTGGTGGGTATTTTATTGCTCATGTCTCAAAAGTCCTTGGCCATTGCTGGAAAAGAATCTGAATTTTTGATGGGCATCGGCTTTTTATCGGTGGCTGTTTTAGGATGGAATTACGGTGTTTTTCGTATTCAGTTTACGCAGGCAAATGTGTATCACTTTACGCAAGTGTGTGCGATTCAAATGATTACAGGTGGTTTGATTGTATTGGTTGTCAGTACTTTGCATGGAGATTTAAGTACGTTTTCCGTGACAGAGTTGCCTGTAAAGGCCTTTGGTGTTTTCTTTTATTTGGCCTTAATTGGCTCTATGCTCGGTTTTTCCTTATTCGGATTTTTATCTAAAGCTTGTGATGCGACCTTAGTTGCGACGTATACTTACGTTAACCCATTAATCGCTTTGATATTAGGATACCTTATTTTGCAGGAACCGCTACATCCGATTTTAATTTTTGCAAGTATTTGTATACTATTGGCAGTTGTTTTAATTACAACGGATAAATCTAAACCTTAAGCTTATGAAATGTGTCATTCTAACGCTGTTCGCCATGACTTCTTCTTTTTTTGTTAATGCCCAAGGCGATACTAATTTGTATGCAGGTAAAATTCCCAATTATAAAGAAGCTCCAAACTTGGTTTCTTCCGCGGTCACTGATGGCATTACGCGTATATCAAATGTGTCCATACCGACCTATACCCTGTTTTTAGCACCCAACGCAGGTAAGACCCCTACGGCTTTTGTTATTATTTGTCCAGGTGGAGGATATCGTATTTTGGCTTCTTCGCATGAAGGAACGGATATAGCTAAGAAGTTTAATGACATGGGTGTATCTGCGATGGTTTTGTATTATCGTTTGCCTAATGATGTTAATCAAGTAAATAAGGAGTTGGCGCCTTTGCAGGATGTCCAACAAGCAATTAGAACGGTGCGAAATAATGCCAAAGCTTGGAATGTAGACCCATCGAAAGTAGGCATTATGGGTTTTTCAGCCGGAGGACATTTAGCTGCGACTGCGGCTACTCATTTTGAGACAGATTACATTGGAGTAAATGATGGGGTAAATTTGCGACCAGATTTTCAGTTGTTGATTTATCCCGTTGTTACATTCAGAGATCATACGCATGCTGGCTCTCGCCAAAGCTTAATTGGTCATAACCCTTCCGAAGCTCAAATTCACATGTTTTCTAACGAGGAGCAGGTTACTGCTAAAACACCTCCCGCGTTTTTAGTGCATGCGGCTGATGATAAAGCGGTACCGGTTAAAAACTCGTTGGCCTATATTGAGAAGCTTACCTCACATGGTGTATTGGTCGATTATGTACAATACGCCAAAGGAGGTCATGGGTTTGGTTTAACGAACAAAACGACTCCGGATCGTTGGTTCGATGATTTGGCCAATTGGTTCTCTGCTAATCAATTGCGCTGATTTTTACGCATAAAGTAGTAAAAAGGAATTCCAGACAGCACGATTATTAATCCAATCGTAGATGGTACCGGTTTCATATACAGTAAATTTCCTGCGATTAATACAAGGATGATTAAATAAATGCCCAATAATAGTTTATCGGCCATTTTCAAAGCTTCACCCATGATACGCTGGTTAAATACCGCGAGCACCGTTAAGAAATAAAATAGTAAAATCGCGAAAACGGTGAAGTCCAGTAAACTTCCGTAAGATCCTGAAAAGCATAATAAGATAGCCCATATACCTTGAATCCAAAGGGAATAGGCTGGAGCCCCATTGGAATTTGTTTCAGCCGCTTGGGCAAAAAATAGTTTATCCTTGGCCATTGCTTCAAATAATCTGCCTCCTGCGAGGATGATCCCATTATTGCATCCGAAAGTGGATATCATGATTAAAATGGCCATAAATAGTGCGCCAACATCACCAAGCACTGTTTGTAATGCAGCAGACCCCAAGCGGTCTTGACTAGCAAACATAATTCCGCGTGCGTAGGTCGTGCTACCATTCGGATCACCCTGTAGCGGCATGATGCCTAAGTAGGCTAGATTGGTCAACATATATAATAAACAAACTAAAGCAGAGCCGTATACGAGTCCTTTGGCGATTGTTTTTTGCGGATGTTCAAAATCTTGACTCGCAAAAGTGACATTATTCCAGGCAGAAGATGAAAATAAGGGACCGATCATAGCTGCGCCAAAAAGCGTTAGCATCGCTGGTGTAGATACATCTTCAAAGATTTTGCTTGTTTCGTTGTATGTTTTTCCGGTTTGAAAGAAATTGGTGAAGTGGATCCAGTCATTAGAAATGCCAACGTATAGTCCGATGAGTACGATGGCAATGATAGCGCCAATCTTGGTAATGGTAAAAATATTTTGAATAAACGAAGCGAATGAAATACCTTTTAGGTT
>JACCEA010043498.1_pt1 | contig 16982 bp, 11 predicted proteins | sample 7449851 | NCBI WGS metagenome assembly JACCEA01 (sample SAMN15323453, study PRJNA562643) | freshwater metagenome | isolation source: river surface water | place: USA:Blue River Watershed | collected 2017-08-18 | reverse complement strand
TTTTTTTTTTTTTTTGTTCTACATTCTTTTTTTTTTTTTTTTTTTTTTTTTATTGATTGGGATTGTAATAATTTATACTACCCCATAAATTTATGCGTGTAGAAGAAATAGAATAATATACTAATATCCGTAACCGGGAGAGATTCTGTCATACAAGCGTTGTATTGTTTTGTGAATCGGGGAAAATCTCCTCATGTTAACGGTTTGATTACATTGTTCCATTAGCGATGTATGTGTTGAAAACATTTCCCTCAAGATAGTCTGAACAAGATTACCAAACTACCCAAGATGCCACTGTTGTCGTCGGAGGATGAAAGAGAATCTAATAAAGATACTCTTGCCATGGGTAGCTCTTTTTCTGATCTTGGCAGTTCGCGTGTTTTGCTGCCGTACTATTTTGCTTTTATGTTGGATGCAATTGCAATTGGTATTGTCATGCCTGTTCTTCCATTTACGATAATGGAGTTGAAAGCTACCGCATTGCAATTAAGCTTGGTTGTAAGTGCAAATTATTGTGCACAGAGCATTGGGGTGATTGTGATGGGAAGAATCTCCGATTTACATGGAAGAAGGATAGTGATGATGCTTTGTTTAATTGCATCAGCTTTATCGTACTTATCGCTGTCGAATTCAACATCTCTAGTCACTATTGCCTTGTCACGAATTATATCTGGATCGTTTGGGGGTCTCTTACCAGTAATGCAAAGTGCTGTAGCTGATGTTGTAGTTACCAACGATCGACCAAAGTACATGGGAAGAATTGTTGCAACGTTTGGATTAGGGTTTGTGCTAGGTCCCACCATCAGTGCAATGTTGACATCATTTGCCATTCGTCAAAAGATTCTATTTGCTTCCACACTTCCATTTCTTGGTTGGTTGATAATATTATTTCTCGGTCAGGAAACCAAGCAGCCAAATTTCCAACCCACCGGAACTAATCCGAATATCCCAACACAAAGCATTCCGAATCGAATGTTAAAATCGCCGGTGGCTATGAGACAAGCACGGCAATATGGACCAATTAATTTTTCTCCTGAAATGGGTCTTTTAGTTTTGAACGGATTTTGTGTTATGTATGCATTTGCAACAGAAACTATATATGCCATGTTTATGAAAGATGTTTTCGGTTATGGAGAAGAATCGTTGTCTCTGTTGTTTGCTTCCAATGGTATTTTTATTGGTATCTTCCAGGTGTTTTTTATTAAGCCATTGATAAGTAATCTTGGGAAGCATGCTACATTGGGATTTGGTAATATGATGTTATCGATTGGAATGTGTGGCTTTGCATTGACTAGGCATAAAGTCATGCATTTCGTATTGTTTACTGTTCATATTGTTGGATATTCGATTGCTGACACCACCTTAGCATCTCTTATCTCCACATACTCTTCCCCATTGAATCAAGGGAAAAACCTTTCATATAACCAAGCTGCACAGGCTGTGGCAAGAGTAATTGGTCCACTGTTGGCAGGTTTTCTCTATGAGTATGATAAAGTTACACCAAGGTCCAGTTCAACTGGATCGAACATTTCACTTCCTATTATTGAAGTCGTTCTTCCGTTGATGCCACAAGGATCTCTTCCATTTGTGACGGGATCGATGCTTCCGGCATGTGCAGTTCTTATTCCGCTGTATCTGTACATGAAGGAAATGCCTTTGAGAAGGAAACTGATGAGTGAAAATGATTTGGAAAGCAAATTCGCTGCAGTTGAGTCTCTCGAAGATTGATGGATCTGCATCTATACATATATTATATATCTTAAAGCGACAAAATATTGGAATGCGGCGATAAGCTGTTTGGTACTTGCATACTTTATGTAAATTTGTAACAGTATACAGTACAAATATGGTATACTTTTATATGAATACGTAGAAACCATTGTCGGCCGGAAATTTCTTCTTGAACAATTCTTCCGATCTACGGGAGTCTACAAGAACGCATTATCATAAAATTAATGATAGTGAAATCATAAAATTAACGATAACTTATAGTGCACCATAAAAATAAATTACCTTCAAAGTTGTTATTGAAAAGATAAATACCCAATAGATTTGGCAAATCACTAAGTTCATCAGGGATTTTCCCTAAGACAAATTGAAAAGGAACTTAACCGAAAAGGACAACTAACGATTAAGATTCACCTTCTAGTCGATTTTCAAACAAGTATAATCCTTGTAAGTTCTTCAACGATGTCATTGATGTTGGGATAGTTCCTTGATAATCATCAATATCAGCAAAAAAGAGAAAAACATTCAAGCGATTTCTTCATCACCTGTAATATCATTTTTGCGGAAGTCTATTTCAATGAGGCATTCTAGGTCGCTAATATCTTCCGGGATTGTCCCTGAGGATTCCAGAATGTAGTAATCAACAGTAAAATTGAGTTGACGATGAAAAATCGAACCGTACCGGTAAGATTGTTTTCTGAAAGAATCAGTTTATTCACCCGTTTTGTCACAGGATCCACTTTAACCCCTTTCCACATGTGGACAGGCTGGTCGGAGCACCAGTTTGTGTTCTTAATCCATGTATCGCCGTTCAAGCTCTCATACAAAGCCACCAATGCATCACGTTCTTTTTGATAGTATTTCTCATTCTCCATTTGAATCTCCCTTGATGCAAGCCAGTCCTCACAACCTTTCCACACAACCACTCCAGTCGCCATAATGATCAAGATCACCAATGATGCTGTTAGAATCAGTCCCATCTTCGATATTCCGAAGTAGACGGAATTTTCTTCAAGGAGGTCTAACCAAATGTCGTATTTGAATGCCATCAATATGACAACCATTGTGATGGTTGTCAGTGGAACTCCCCTTGCAACTAAATGAGCTTCAACCATGAGATCCAAGTATATACAATACAAGTCAAATATAGAGGCCTATTGTCTTTGATTAAATAATAATAAAAACAGTAACTTTCGAAATTCTGTATAATTCCATAATTCGGAGTTGTGTGAGGCGGGCCGCAGCAGCACCAGAAGAGGAAGCAGCAGCTAAAACTGGCGCACGGGTGCTTTTGGATTATTTGGGGCGGCCGTTGCCAGATCCTGGCTGGAGATGAGACTTATATAATACTTCACAATATTTTAATTAAATAGTGCTTACATGAAATTTTTATTCACATCTTGTCCAATAGTATTTGACTAAATTATTGGACCGCAACTGTTTCCCATGAGCAAGCTTCCTACATCTGTTGTGCCCTTGTCTCAGGGTATTGCGGAGCACTTCATTGATGGTATTCTGACTTGTCAAAGTTATTTTGTCTTCTTAGCTATGTTGTTTCTATAGGTCGATCTGTAGATTTGAAAGCAATCCAGCATATCAATCAAGATTGGATTGATGATCATATGAAAAACAGGTATGCCTCAATTAGTGTTTGTCGGAAATATCAATGATTATGCGTTTTTGGAACAGAGAAAATGAGTTCACTCGACCAGCTGAATGCAGTATTTTTATTGGGACATGGAATGTCAATGCAAAAAAGCAAGAAGGGTCTTTACAAGAATGGTTATTACCATCTAATGCTCGTGCTGATATATACGCTGTTGGTTTTCAAGAAATTGTGGATCTCAATGCCATGAATGTCGCATTGAACTCAAATAATACCCAACAACGTGCGCAGTTTTGGAATGATAGCATTACCGAATGCTTGAAAATGTCTGGATTCACATATAAGTTTTTATCAGAGAAGTATATGGTGGGTCTCTATCTTGTTGTATTTGTCAAAGACAATCTCTTTTCTCAAGTGCGGGATATCCGAACTTCGAACCTTGGAGTAGGTCTTATGGGAATGATGGGGAACAAGGGTGGGGTTTCCATTCGCTTCAGTTTCTATGATAGTACTTTATGCTTCGTGTGTGCACACTTGGCAGCACATAGAGAAAATGTTGCTGGTCGTAATGCTGATTTCAAGAACATTTATGAACGATCTCTTTTTCCTAGTGAATTGGTTTCTTCAACAAGTCGTGACAATTACTTTGAAAATACAATTGGTAGTGAGGGCGGTAATAGTGGTTCTAATAACACTGCATCCTCATCTAGTAGCCTGGATGTTGTGATGCCAAGTCAGGGTGCTGCACGCTATTTCGACAAGAATGTAGGTGTTCCGCAACATGACATCATTTTCTGGCTAGGGGATCTGAACTATCGTATTGACGATTCTTTAACCACTGAAGAAGTCTTTGACTTGATAGAGAAAGGAGATCTTGAGATTTTACGACAAAAAGATCAACTTAATATCGAACGTGCTCGTGGCAGGGTTTTCCATGGTTTTCAAGAGGGTGTTCTGGAATTCCTTCCCACATATAAATATCAACCAGGTACTGATGAGTACGAGAAACGTCCTGAAAAGAAGTTACGCGCACCTGCTTGGTGCGATCGTGTGCTTTGGAAGATCACTCCATCTTCTGCTGTCTCTCCAAAAGAATCAGTGACCCTTCTCGACTACCGTCGGTCTGGATTAATTCCATCCGATCACAAACCTGTTTGGGCCTCTTTTAAATGCACCGTAAAGCAAGTCGTTGAAAAGAATGAAGCCCTCGTCTTTAGGGATCTATTAGGTCGGTTGACTAAGTATCCTCCTGAGGCAATACCACGTGTTGAAATTACAGGTTTAAAGGTTAACTTTGAAAAAGTGCTCTACGATGTTCCACAGCAGTCTAAAATTGAGATTCGTAACTGTGGTGAAGGTGTTGTTCACTGGCGCTTTGTTCCGAAATTAGAAGAATTCAGAGTATGCAAGAAATGGTTAAGCGTTGATAAATCGTCAGGTTTGTTGTTACCCAACGAGGTAAACTGCATCAGCAATATTTAATATTATGGGTTTTAAAAGATTTCGGTATGAATATAGGTAGTGCAAATAATCCTTACTATTAAGGTGGATCGTAAAACAGCTCACATGCTAAATCTTGGGAAGGACGTAAGCCTTGCTATACTACATGTAATTGTTGTTTCACTAAAACTATATTTATCGTAGACATTGCAAGATGCATTAGTGCTCAGAGTAGAAAGATCAGTGGATCAAATCGCAGATATTAAAGGAGACTACGAACGTTCGTGCTTTGGAATGAATTTGGAAGAATTGGTACAGCTCACTCAACCTGTGAGTGAAGTACCGCTTCCAGCATCGAATCCGGATTATTTCTTTAATGAAGCCCGTACGGCTAAGTCGAAATCAAGTTCCTCTGCAGGAAATGATACAACCAAGCTGAGTATTCCAAAAGAATTGTGGCGATTGGTGGATGCATTATGGTCTGGAAATGCGCTGAGAGAGAAAGACCTTTTTAATACCGCATTAGCGGATTCTTCCGAAGTTGCAGCGATTAGGCTGGCGTTGGATCGAGGCACTGATTTTCCAACGCAATGCTCACCTCAATCAATTGTAGAAGTCCTTCTGACATTTTTTGCAGCTCTTCCTCGTCCGCTTCTCCCACCAGATATATATCCACCGGTAAGAATTTATCCCTTTCCTGTGACCAGATTCACCCGGTTGTTGTTGTAACAGACTCCATTGGATCAAAACAATGTTAGATCATTCTGTAGAAAGTTCCTAGAAGAACTCCCGCCGATAAATTATAATGTTTTTGTCTATGTGTTATCGTTTATGCGAGAGGTTTTAGTTGAAGAGAGTTATAATAGGTGAGATTCCGTTCTTGAGTGTCTTGCTTTGTTGATCGTGAATATTTTTTCGTTAGATGCTCTGCTTCTCAACTTAGTGGGTTGTGCATTCAAAACATGACCACTGCAATATTTATGTTTGATCCTGAATATGAGAGTCTCAGCAGTGAAGAGAGGGAAAAACGGGAAACTAGGCAAGCTTATTTACAAGAAATGTTAATATATTTGATGACAACTTCGTCGTTATAATAATGAGAAGAAATGGGAGATTATCTTCCACTCTCAATCATGTATAATATTTTGAATATACCAACAACTTGGGTTACGAGTTAAACCACGACAACTGTATTTAGTTGAAATAATGCAGTGATGCTGCTGTAAGAAACGTACTTTATTTGTGCTCCATAATAATAAGGATGTAAATTTTCAAATCTTGATTACAATAATGATATTTCAATTATGTTAAGTTATACTATATTCTGACAATTAATATGCATGGCTTGGAATATCAGGTCAACCAGATTCCTACAATAACAAGAACGAAACAGGATCACATTGACATCCAATGAAGAATCCTAATTCATCCAGAAAAACTGTGGAAAATGTACCATATCTGCACTAAATCAATAACAACAAAAAATAAAAAGCCTGTCGTAAGCAAAAAAATTGGTAACCATTCCATTTGCGACATCAAAAATACGCCAGATCCACCAATAACGAACAGTCATACATAACTTAAATGTACAAGCACAACTACCAACTATTAATCCGATATATTGCAAAGAATTGGCATACGAAACTGAACACTATACCTAATCCAGCCAAGAAAGAACAACAATTTGGAAATTCTCGTGCAATGTGCTAATCACTGTCAATCGCGATCAGATTTCATCCGCGTCGACCACTAATAACAAGGGTGAACAATTTTAACTACGTTTCCATACTATACAGATGCACTATTTAAATGCAATCCATAACAGTAGCCAGTACAGCCGTAGAGCAAAGACAGAAAGAGCACCATCAGAGAAAAATAATTACCATGTAACCTTCCATCAAATGAACGCAACTTGAGGAGATAGTAAGACAGAGAAATGGAAGTTAGGCTAGTTAGATTGTCAACGTAATATATAAGAGAGTACACAAACACAATCATTTACAAAGATACGAGTGAGAAAGAAGCATAAGAGAGAGATAGAGAGAATTTTTAAATTATACAGCAACTAGTAGAGCAAAATGTGCACCTTACAGGGGGACAAGTAAAATAGAACGGGAGAACACGAGAGTGAGAGAGAAATTAACGACGCGGAAGTATAAAATGACGAGAAAATCGCCATTGAGTGCCTCGATATCATCAATTAAATACTATCAGCAGAATATAAACACCATGACAAAAACTAAGCATCACAAGAGACAGAGAAAGAGAGAGTAATATCCATGGGTGTCAGCTACTGACAAGCACAGACAAGGAGACATTCAGCAATACGCGGGGAAGAATGAAAACAACTACTACGACATGCACGAATGCAAGCAATCAATTAAAGGGAAAGCAACCAATGCAAGCATACATCAATCGTGTTGACATGTACACTCCAACTCCAAGTTAGAGTGGTTAAGTGCAAATGAACATATGAAGTCAGCAAGATTGAGTGAAATGTTCAGCATCCACAAGATGTAGAGAAGAGAGAGATTAACAGAGCTTCACGCATTCAAATGTGACATTGGTATTATTAAAAAGGGTTTCGTCAGAAACACATACAGGGGATCTGGTGGGATGCTCAATCCGCATGGAGGGCATCCGCTCCATTACTTGCAAGCATGTGGCACAATCAAGATAAGATTGTTTTGACCCCTGAAAAAATGGTGAGGTATGAGATGGAAAAAAGAAGTCAGGGACTTTGGTGAGGAAGCCAGGCGAGTGCACTTTTAGAAGCGACAAAGCAACGACCACAGCGGACATGGCAATGGTGGATGATGCGAACAATAAAGAGCGAGAATCTTCCCAGAACTCCCCAATTATATTCGAGGCAATGCGTATGAGACGGGCTTTGTCAATATCTTGGTCCAAATAATGTGTAAAATGCTCCAAATAGTAAGCAGGTGAACTCATTGGTGAAATCCTTGATCCAGCTGTCACAATTACAGTTTTCTCAAAATTGTGGAGATCATTAGTATCAAATGCGCAAAAAACGGACTGAAATAATAATAATAAAAAGATACTATAAATTGGAATATCGAGATTTATTATATCAAGTTAATCTTACCGCACTAATGATTTCATTGGCATTTAGTATTTTGGAACTGAGAATCATCGAAGATGCAGCGATAAATGCTATTCTGTTTTTATCACGCAGTATGGTCGGATTATCTGAATAGACTAATGAAATATATGTGTCGAAAATACGCACACATAAATCGCGGACTTCATAATTACGGTTTACCAGAACCTAATAAAGCAGAGAAGTCATTGATATTTTTAAGCGGAATGAGAATGTAATATTTGTCACCTTCTTTATCCACTCCACAGCATATGTACGGTTGATGATGGCAGGATCTCGAGAGATGCATAATGCAGAACCAAAAGACAACGACGAAGCATCACTAATTTTCATTGCATTGTAAACCTGGTCCATCATCAAATCTTCATCATATGAATCTGCGCTGAAGAAGGACTCCATCTCAATAATACCCCAGAAATGCCCAAAATTATAAGACTCTAAATCCGTAATAGCAGACACACAAAACTAAACAATCCCTTAATCCCTTTTATATGGACTTCGCAACTGAGTGAATTTCTTTGTGCGCGAATACTTATGGGTTCTGACGATTACGATTCAAAAAAATTAAAAAAGGATGAGAATGATCAATATTCAATATTTAAAGATAGGGAAGTCATCCATAGAACTTCGTTCAAATGAATCAAAGAATTGTTTGTCTTCTACTAAAATTGCTGAAGCACGAGCAAAACAATACCGATGCCTTTTGGATATGTATGGGCGGAATATACGCTAGCAGGCCGCCTACGCAGCAGCACGCAGGCGCCCCAGCACATCTCTAGCAGCTAGCAGGCGCAGCATGGAGCAGCACCCAAAGAGCGTTGCCTGGGCTGGGGCATGCCCATGCTCCCGGCTCAGCAACACTGTGGTACCGTACAACAGTGAATCAAGCATCCACAAAAGTCATTCCAACCTTTCTCCCAAGAAACGCAACTGCTCTCCAAAACATTTAATTAAAATGGAAGTAAAATGACTAATACTCCCGTGCTGAATAGGGAAACGCTAGTGATCATTGCAGAATTTTGGACCATATAGCGCGTATTGTGGAAGAATTATAATACTTATGGATCCCAAGAAAAATCTATCAACATATAAAATTCAAACATACTTTAGTATGTGCTAGTCGTACCAACACTGCTGTGCTGAGAACGATTCACAACAAACAAGTCTGCTTCCCGCAAATCACATATGAAAGGAAAAATACCATCCACCAAAGACTTAAATCCACGTTCCATTTCAATTTGCCACTTGATATTGATTAATTCTTGAGCAGTATACACCACAGGAGGAACAGAAGTTGCTGCAGTAGCAGTTGTTGTTCTGTCCGTAGAAACGGTACTCACACTGGAACGAAATGCAACTGATTCGCTTAAATGAGGCAAATTAGCGCCAAATTGGGGTAAATCGTTTAAAATGGAAGTTGGCTCCAATAGTGATAAATCTGGTACAAACAATTTCCTTGTTTTCAAAAGCAGCAGCTTGGACAATTGCAAAAAATTTAGCAACGTTATCTATCAAAAGGTTGAAGTATTATATTATTATCCAGGGGTAATACAAGATTTAATCATTCTCTCACCTTTAGTTTCATAGTCAACTCAGGAAATTTTCTTATTTCTTCCTGTGCGTAAAATATTCTCACTTTTCCCTCCGTCGATTCTGCATCTTCTGCCATTTTCATTTCATCTACTTTGATCATCAAACTAAAAGCTTTTCCCTGACTGAGAAATTGTTTCGCAACTTCCGGGGCACCTGCATTTACCTGGGGCATCACCGTTCCTTGGATAATTCTCATCAAATTGTTCGAATCTGAAGGTTTGCTTATTACGGTGTCAATTTCTTGTTCCATTGACTCAATTCTATCTTCGATATCTTGAATAGCCACTTCAATTGGAGAAAGAATATGGACCTCTCGTGATACAACCAACTGTCTTGTTAGAATATAAGGAAAAGGTTCTTTGACTGTCAAAATAGTTGTTTTCATCCATTGTTCGTCAATTTTCTTCGCATGTGCACGAGAACCATCTTGAGTGAATGGTTGAGAGTACTGAAATACACTAGCTTGATTCATATCTTCAACTCGAAAGTTAGCCAGAGCACTACGAGGAAAAGATGTCGGTCGCTTATTACTAAATTGACCACCAACAACCAAACGATATTGATTAGACTTTCCATATTGAGTCATCACTAATTTAACCGAATTCATAATTATGTATGCAATATTTTCATCTTTAAAGTCTTGATTACCATTTACATCATGTATTAGTTTGACATCCACACCATCACGTACAATTGACTTGACGTGATTCATAACTAAAGTGTGAAATTCAGACACATGCAGATGATTAGCATTACGGAAAATAAATTCTTTATCGCGCAGATATTCCGGCGCTCCCAAACCAGCATAGGATACTCTGTAGAATGTACCCATCGCAATTGAAGAAGTGATACCCTTATCATTGGTCGCTTTTATTGCAGCAGCCATTCTAGAATATTCACCCATCATCATATCTGAACGTTTATTCAATCTATACAATTCCAGTAAACTGGATGAAGATCTCTCCGCCAACTGAATTAAATTTACCGAACAATATCTTTCGGTAACGACCGTTAATGCGGTTTCCATATGTGTCCAATACTGTTGAACATCATACCAGGGTCTTGTTGGCTTCATATCCATTGCTTTGACAAACACATTGTAGAAATTTCGATCACCATGAGCATGAACCTCGTCACCAACTTTACTGAACATAGAAATTTCGGCCAATAGATCCTGAGTATTCGACCCACGGTGCCGCCAAGCTAAAGGAGGCCTTGGAACCCATAGTTGCTGCCAAACATTCTCTACTTGTTCACACAACAAAAACACTCTCCACCGGATTTCAGCTGCCTCAGCTCTATTGGATCTCAGCTCGTGTAAACGCGCCAAATTCTCCAGCCAGTGCATTCGAAATCTTGGTAACTTATACGTATCATAGATCTCAGCTGCCTTCACAAAATGCATCATAACCTCTTCAATGTGAAATCCTGATTTGGCCATAACAGCATCATTATCGTTTTTTACATCCTTTCTCTTTTTACGAGCAGCTTGAATTAAATTACTGGCCCTTTCATCGAATGGGCCATCGAGCAGATTTGCTCCTTTGAAATCATAACCGACAGGGTGGCTAATATGTCGACGCAACTCAGCGTTAGCCAACAGTATAACCGTCAAATCGTTCAAAAAAGACATTAATGATGCACCAAATGGAGATGATCTTTCGCCAAATGCCGTGGCACGCTGTTTATCGAGCTTGGCTTTTGCAACATATCTCATATCGCGAATTGAATCATGAAGCTTTTGTAAAACCTTGTCTTCGTCTGAAAAAGTGCTAATATTTTTTCGATTACAATCGAGGATTTCAGCGATTACATCATCAACCACAGCAAGTACTGTTGTACTAATTAATGTAAAAGAACCGAGATAATGATAACTTGCTCTTGCCAAGCATAGAAAGAAGTTGCATGCACTCTCTCTAACAGTCAAAGAACTGGAAGCAAAATGAAACAAGCAAATACGAAGCCAGTATTGTAAAGCGTCTTCCACTGCGGCCAAGAACACTCGTGCACCAAATTGCCGAACAACGGCATTAGCACAGATGTAAAGATCCACGATGCTTGTATCGCTTTGGTTGCAGTATAGTGCATGAAGTAGGACCGATAGTGCCATTCGCATAAATAAGATAATACGCAAGTTGGCGATACCAGTTAACAAACACTCATCGATGTTAAGATCCCGAAGGATAAATGTCGAATTGTCCACTCGCTTATGGTCATACACGGGTGGACACTCTTCAAACATCATCCACAGAACTCTTAAGAGAACTTTAATAGCAGACACTGACAGACGTTCTCCATAAACACGGACTTGGTCAGGTAATATAGGCCTACTAGACGTTGGCCGCTCTTTAGCGCTCTGATCTTTCGTTGACTTTTTTGCGCGGTTCAGCAATTTTCGTTCATCCGGTGGCCCCGATGTGGGTGCTGCGGTAGTACTCCTGCGAACACTATTTGCAGAAGAACGTCGATGTTGCATACGCGCATCCAAATCATCCAGCTTTTTCGTCGCTCCATACTTTGTTTGTGGTGGAGAGACTAGTTCCGGAACAGATGCTTTGCGCATTATGGTAGCATTCCCACTATTCGCTGGGGGTTCAACTACTTGTTCTATAACAGCTGTTTCCAACGTGATCGACGGTGACAATAAATTTCGAGTGTTTTCATCTTTGTTATCAGCTCCATCTTGAGGAAGTTCAAATGTATCAATCATCAAATGAAGCATTAAGCACATGTTATGTACTTGATTTTTGCGTATTTCTGACTTTGAAATATATGAGTCAATATCCACATCTCTCGCTTGAGTTTTCTCTTTTTTCAAGGAAATTACTCTAGCACCACGACCCCCTCCAACATAGTTGAGAGATGACAACATGTTAGATGCACTATTACTCCCACTACAAGCTTCAGGATCCTCCATTATAAGAGTTGTCATACATCGTATTTGATGACGAAGAACTTGATCAGGTACACCTGAAAGTAAATAAAGCAAAATAGCAAGAATTTCGCGTCGTTCATTTAAATCATATCGAAGCCCTGCAATTCGATCGGCATCTTCGACAATTTCCTTAAGCAGTGGTAAATACATACAGACAATCCGTTGCTGAGCTTCTTTACTCTGGAATCGTGCGTCATAGCAATGTCTGACGAGTAAATCTCGCAAAATAGCCCATGCAGGCTCTCGTCTTGAACTTTGTTTCGACGACAATGTAATCTCTCCAATAATGAGATGTGCTAATGTGTTTGGCATAGGAGAAGCAGCATATCTGATACCGCAAGATGTATACATCGCATCTGTTCTGCGTAATTCAGTCAATGTATCAATGACTAAACTAAAAGATGAAATTGGTGCATCTAGTGTGTAGGGAAAATTACACGCCACCCAATATTCAAATAATGTGAACTCCTGAATCATCAAGAGACGCAGTTCTTCATCATCTGCTGTATTTCGGCTTTTGACACATTTTAATGCAGAGCGAATAAGCTTAATCACTTGCAATGGGGCGATCGCAATAAACAATGAGCGCAAAAAGTGAGACAAGGATGATATCATGCGCTTCGATCTCCATTGACCACATCTACCGGCAAAAGATTCCGTAGTTAGTAGCATGACCAGATTCTCCAGAGAAAGCAAATATTGAGAATCTAGTAATACAGGTGGTCGCTTGGTCTCGCGCAATATTCTAAGACATAGACTTTTGAAAATCATCCGCAATAGCAAAGGTCCATGTTCCATGAGGAGAATGCGGGTGCTCTTCGAATCAGCTCCTGGTCGGTCCACAATCTCTATCCCAAATGGATAGGAGCCAGTAATAGTGTGAATATTGTTTGAGCTGACTAAATTAGATGCAGAGAGGAACATCGCCAGCAACGTCCCCCATTGAAAAGTGACAACTTCATAAACCCAAGGCCACCAGTGTCGTCCGTAAGCAAAAGAGCTGTTAGTACTTTCATTGACAAGCGCAACATTGACAGGAGAAGAATTCTCTTCTGATGGTAGTGGTAGCCTTTCTTTGTAACCCTCAATCGAATCATATAAGGCATTTGAAGGCTGAATCGGTAGATTTTCCCGGCTTCGAACTCGGGTACCAATAAGTTTCATTGTCAATTTCTTACGCGTCATTTCTTCGTTTATTATTAAATCACTTTCATCTGTTACAAACCCTTTATCGATAGCATCAAACCAAGATTTTTCTATCGCAAATGGTAATTCGGGTTTATTTTTGTCGAACGGACCAGAGTAACGATAGCGCTTCCCAGCCCAAACATAAGATTGATTGTCCATATTTTCTGAAAGATAAGCAGTAAGAAGTTCATAAATTGCAATATTGATAAGTCTCTCTTCAATGATTCGTTCCGATTGGAGTACACAATGAGTTGCGATCTCATCGAGATATGTAAGACTTCTACTATGTGGATTGTCTTCGGTATGTACTACCGGCGAAGCGGTTTCACGCAACAACTCTGGAATCGAAATTAACATACCCGAAGCCCATTGAGAGTCTGTTATAAAATTTCCCCAAGACATACGTTTAGCATTATGAGCCAATTCTAATTTCTCTGGAGAGGTCATGTTGCTGATCAATTCAGAGTCATCGAGATCAGGCTCCCCACTATCATCCAATATAGGAGTAATCATGTCATCCTGCATTTGGTTATCATCGGTTGGTGTTTCTGGAGCGGATGACTCTCGCAATAAAGATAATGGTTTACCAAGGGATTGATGATGGTTGACTGGTGCTTGTGGGAATCCCTCCTCACTTGAAGAACTTTCTTCATCACTTACATATTGTGATTCTGTCAAACCATCCGTCAAATCAATTTGAACATCACTCGCCTCTATCGTAATCGACCTGCGATTATCGTCCATAAGATGCTCAGCAGAGTCCAATAACAAATGCCTTGAGTGTGATTCGTCTGACACAATTGGATCTATCAACTTTCCGCCACTACGAGTTGAATCTTTCCCACGAATAGATGGGGGATTAGATTCATCGATAAGATCAGCATGGGACTCGTAAACATCTTCCATCGCAACCAAGTATTCCCCAGGTAAAGGCATCTCCTCATCAAAGAGATAATCAATATACGCTTCAAGTACTTCTTTCTCATTATGATTTTCACTAGTTCCAGTTGTATTCAGTGAGCCCCCGAAGACTTTCTCAATAATCTGCAGCAATGTAAGAAACGCTTGACAACGGACATCAATGTGGCGAAATGGATTAACGTATGGCTCTTGGAACACACCAGACCCTCCAACCAAAATCTTCAAGATGATACGAATTATGATCAAAAAATGACGAGATAGCTCCAAAGCGTTCGCTTTGATAACATCTTGTAGAATTGCAACTAAACCCATGTCCTTGTGTTGTTTTGTCACAGCGGCCAAACTTAATTGTGCAGCAACATCCAATGGAACTATTGATGAAGGCATATACCCCAAGCTGGCTGGGCATTCGTTCAGAAGCCTTTGAACCTCAATAGATGAAGAGAGAAGTGAACATACAGCATGAGTCTTGACTTTGATAAATGGAACTTCTCCTGATGGATCAGCAACTGTGCTACGGATAAAAACGGTATGTTCGATGTTATCCAACAAGGAGTTGCCATTTGTTAAAATCTGAAGAAATCCAACGCCAATTTCCGTCGCATCAATATTCTCTTTTTCTACTGCACTTCGAATGATAGACTGCAGCAAATTTCCTCTTTTGGCTTGAGGCTTAACATGCACATGCAATACCGTAAATTTCAGCCAATGCAATTCAGTAACTTCATCTGGAAGCCGAATTTTGAATTCATCCAAAGTTGAGGGATTTTTGATATGATAAGATACTCTTGAGTATGCTTCACTCACAAAATCTTCTCCTATTAATGGCCCAGTATGGTAAATATTTGGTAAAATTCTACTTGGAGTTTTGGCAGAAGGACATTTCTCTTTCCCGACATCCAGTTTTATCTGCAATTCCACCAACTCCACCTTCACGGATAGGTTGCGATGACTGTCGAATAACAGAATAAGTCTTCAACACAGTACAACTAGAATGATAGACTTACTTATTGTGAAACTTATCAAATTGTGTGACATATAGGTATAGAGTATTGTCAACGTTAGTTCTCAGTTGACGCACTACAGATTTAGCCCACGGGAAAGCAGTGGGTATAAGTGGAAGAACTTTACGAATAACCAAAACGGACGATTTAGTTGCAAAAAGTTCAGTAACGCTAGGTTCATCAACGGGTACTAAGGGTGCATCTTTGCTTTGAATTTGAGCAGGTAAAAATAGAGCCTCTGTCTTGGGAGCATCCTGTTTTGCGTCATATTTAGACGGAGAATTGGAGATGGAACTTGCAGGAATGACTCTTATTAACCCCAATTCGTTCAATCGGTCACGAAGCTAAAATGTGGAATTACAAATATTTAGAAAATATTTTTTAAACCGAGAATACTTACTGAATCAGTTGAGCCTGCTTCAAAAATATTCAACTTGATTTCCAAATCTAACTGATCATTTCTTGAAGAACTTGTATTTCCATCCAGCGGATACACGCTTCGCACAAACTAGTAACCATCATAAAACATCGATTAGATAGTACCAAATCATGAATGTATTGGAAAAAGGTACGTACCTGAGCAAGCTGAGTTTCACCAAAGCAGTTCTTCTGTGCATAAACGATCAAACTCTCGTTCCTCTTCGCCTCGTTGAGCTTCAAAACACTTATACCTATGGGTTGTCTGAACTTTGCAAGTCTTTCGCAGGATTCACGGTGCTCCTGCATTTCAGGTGAGGGGAACCGTGGAAAATAGGGCAGAACCGCCTTATCACTATCACTAGAGAGAACTTTATTTACACTAATGATGAGAAAAACATCTTGATTTTTTAATTGTTCGGGAATTGTTAGACAAAACATATTGAAATGAGGGTTATTCCCGCCAGATGAATCTGCCACAATCTTTGATGAGCCTCTGAATGAAATCCTTCGAGTAGATTCTTCCAAGACAAGAGGTATATAAATGTTTCGGTAATGATAGCGATGCTCTTCAGAAGTTGCATCGAAGTAAAACGATTCCGAAATACAGTGCAACTCGTCCCGAATAAATGTGTATAAACAGGCGGAACCAAATAACGGTTCAAACATTTTTTGATTCTTCGAAGAAAAGTTCACGAATCGGATAAGATAGTTGAAATCAGTGTGAATGTATCCATGAAAAATATGTCGTGTATTTTTTGGAGCAAACTTGAAGGTCGCATTCCATTGACCAAAACCCGGATTGTAGCATTTCATTATTGTATTCGGAGCAACATCGACTTCTTCTCCTTCATAATCTTCACAGTTATGGTCCAATGGAATTTCTTGTTGCTTCGTTTCGGAGGATTTCCCCCCTCCTGTTACAGCTAAATAGTGTCTAGTCAATTCTTCATAACACAACGATAGATAACACGGAATATTTCTAAATTCAAAAGTTTTTGCACTCTGACCGTTTGGTCGATGGTACAC
>JACCEA010135851.1_pt1 | contig 16983 bp, 15 predicted proteins | sample 7449851 | NCBI WGS metagenome assembly JACCEA01 (sample SAMN15323453, study PRJNA562643) | freshwater metagenome | isolation source: river surface water | place: USA:Blue River Watershed | collected 2017-08-18 | reverse complement strand
TCTGGTTGCATTAAACTGGGTTGGATAATACTTTTGAGTCCTGTTAAACGTGACTCTTAACTTGATTGGGTAAGTGCCGTCAAGCAACGCCCTCCTTGTGTCTAATATGATTGATGTCTTTGGTGCCATAAATATTACTATTTGCATACAATTTGCATACAAATGTAGATAACAAAGGTGACATTAAGAAAATAGGTGATAAAATAAATTTTGATGAAAGCCAATCATATAAATACTTTTGATAGAATATGCTAACAAAAGAAAACAAATGATAACAACGGAAAAGTAATATTTTTTTGACTCATAATCAGGGGGTCCCAGGATCATGCCCTGGTGGGCCCACTCCTTGATAATCAAGCAGTTACAAGCAAGTTTTCAACAACTTTTTTGTAGCTGCTTTTTTCATTTGCACCACAATTTGCACCACAAGCCTATTGCTGAAACACTAGAAAACATTGGAATATTATTTTTGAAAATAATAGTGTTTTAGAGAATAATAAGCTGATGCAAGTAGATACACAATCATTCATGAAAATGTATTACTTAAGAAAATCAATTAATGGTTATACTTTTTAAAATTTTCAGCTTGTTCGAATATTTCAACATAGACCTCATCTCGTTCAACTGGAGGATAGTTAAACTCATCTAAGAGTAATATCAAACCTACTTTCAATGCAGACTTAATATCATCACGTTTATTCCAATCTGGAAATTTTGCTTGACTGTCAACAAGCTCCTTTACAGACTTGGCAAGTTTCACCAATTTATCTTCAGGATAATTAAAATCATACTTAGCACAAAGTTCCTTTAGAATATCATAGAATGCTTTTTCCTCAAGTCCAATTCCTAATGCATCGCCTGCTTTAAACTCCTTATGTACGTCCCAAATCAAATTAGTTAAGGCGTCTGCCATCTCTTCATAAACCTCACTTCTTAGAATATCATTTACATCACGATTATTGTATTTATTTACAATTGCTTCCATTTTCTTTGTAAAATCAATACCCTTTATTCTATTAACTTTTTTTAATTCACCGATCACCTTAGCAAGCAATTGCTGCAATAGTTTAATTTTTGTATTAGGCAACTTTATCTTATCAATTTTCGCTAAATAATCTTCATCAAATATATCTTGCTCCGTTTCTCCTTCTTCCCCAAGTTTAAAAATTTCTTGGACTCCATCACTTTGAAGAGCATCTTTAATCATTTCTCTAACTTTAGCATTCATTTGAGCGGTATCAGGTGCATCCCCTTTTGTAAGTTTAAAAACGATTGAACGAACAGCCAAATAAAAGTGCATGTAATCTCTCTCAATTTGAGTCAACTGTTCACTTCCAGCACAGATATCATAAGCAGCCTTTAAACGCTTGACCAAACCCATGAACCTTGTTTCGAATTCTTTTGTTTGTTGAACAAATTCAGCACCTAAATTCAAAGTGTTAAGTTGCTCAAGGGTATTGCCTTTAAAGTATTTTGTACTGTCAAATTTGTGCATCAATTTGCCAATCAAGTCCAAATGGTTTTTCACAATAACCAATGACTGAGCAATGTCTTCAAAATTGTCCTGATCCCCTTTATTATATTTTGCCAAAGCCAAATTCATGTACTTCTTAATACCAATATAATCAACCACAAGACCTTTCTCTTTGCCTTCATAGGTTCTATTTACTCTTGAAATAGTTTGAATTAAATTATGTTGTTGCAATGGCTTGTCAATATAAATAGTATCTAAAAAAGGTACGTCAAAACCAGTTAGCCACATATCTACAACAATTGCAATTTTGAAATTCGATTTGGAATTTTTAAACTGGCGGTCCAATTCTTTCCTATAATCCTTTGAGCCTAAAAGATTATATAAATCACCTTGATCATCTTGATTACGAGTCATTACCATTTTGATTCGCTCCATTGGCTTGATTTCTTTCCTTTCTTTTTCAGATAATTCAACGCCTTCTTCTGCTTCTTTAACTTCATTCCACTCAGGCCTTAGCTCAATGATATTTTTATATAAAGCATAGGCAATTTCACGTGAGCTGCTAACAAACAAAGCTTTTTCTTTAACAGAAGCACCTTCATTAATTCTATTCTCATAATGATTGACAAAATCCTCTGCAACTGCTTTTAACCTATCTGGATCTCCAAGAATTGCATACATATTTGCAGACTCTTGTTTGCTTTGCTCAATTTGATAATCACTAGCACCCAATCCTGAAGCTTCTTGGTAGTAATTTTCGATTTTTTGTAATTCACTGTTATTTAAAGCAACTTTTGCGGCTCTTCCCTCATATACAATCCTAACTGTTATTTCGTCTTTAACCGATTCAGTCATTGTATAAGCATCAACAACCTTGCCAAATACATCCAAAGTTGCATCAATAGGAGTACCTGTAAAACCTACAAATATTGCATTTGGCAAAGAGTCATGTAAATACTTTGCAAAACCGTATGACTTTGTAACACCCTGTTCGGTAATTTTGATTTTTTGATCTAAATTAATTTGACTCCGGTGTGCTTCATCTGAAATACAGATGATATTATTTCTTTCACTTAGCAAGTGAATATCTTCAGTGAATTTGTGAATTGTTGTTAGAAACACCCCACCACTCTGCCTTCCTTGTAACTTGTTCCTTAAATCTGATCGGCTTTCTACACTTTCAACAGTATTATCACCTAAAAATGTTTTAGCATTAACAAATTGAGTTGACAACTGGTCATCCAAATCTGTCCTATCCGTTATTAATACTATTGTTGGGCTTTCAAAATATTCGCTCTTCATTAAAAGCCTGGTCAGATAAAGCATTGTATAACTCTTGCCGCAACCGGTTGCTCCAAAATATGTTCCCCCTTTACCGTCACCATTTGGCTTTTGGGCCAATTTAATATTCTCGAACAATGCTTTAGCAGCATAGTATTGTGGATATCGACAAACAATCTTTTCTTCTTTTTTACTGTTGTCTGGAATGAAAATAAAATTTCGAATAATATCACGTAGCCTATCCTTCTGTAACATTCCCTGAACTAAAGTATACATACTGTCTATCCCATCCACTTCTTTTGCAAATCCAGCAACCCTTCTCCATGCGTAATAGAAATCATAAGGTGCAAAAAATGAACCGGCTTTATTATTTACACCGTCACTTATTACACATAAAGCATTGTATTTAAAAAGCTCTGGAATATCTCTCCTATATCTAATAGTCAATTGCTTAAAAGCATCAAAAATAGTTGCATCTTCTCTTATTGCTGATTTAAATTCAAAAACAACTAAAGGCAATCCATTAATATATATAATACCATCGGGTATTCTTTTTTCATTACCAATGATTTCAAGTTGATTTACAAACTTGTAAATATTATTATCCTTTGATCCCTCCCTTAAAGGCTCCCCAATTACCGATAATAAATTGCTCTCATTTTCCTGCCTGTGTGCATTAAGACCAGTATAGTCTAATAATTGAATGTAAATGTCTTTTTGACCCCTATCTTCTCTTTTTAGAATAAAACCATCCGAAAGCATTCTTAAAAAGACCTTGTTGCTTTCGTACAAATCTGAGCCAGGCAGCGATTTTAACTGAAGGATGATTGATTTGATTTCATTATCTGTAATATCTTGATCAGCATATTGCATTAAAAGAAAGGCTTGAAGATCTTCTTCAATCAATACATCATCTGATTTTCGGGAAATAGTAATGCCCAAATGGTGAGGAAATCCTTCCTGTAACAACAAATCGATGAATGCTTTTTCTAGTTTTGCTTCGGTGAATTTCATTTTTATATAAATTGTAATTCTATCCACTTGAAAACTTCTTCAAACTTCTTAATAGTTTCAGGTTCTAGTTGACTTTTTACTATTTCATTATTAAAGACTTTTTGATAAAACATTTTTGAAAACAGAAACTTTCTCTTTTCACCAATGATTTCAATCGGACTCTTTTTAATATCCTCCCTAAGGGATGAGTCAATTAGTATCAAATCTTTCTGACTTAATAAATTTTCAATCTCTTTTACGGGAATAATTTTTACTTTTTTATTTGTTTCGTTTTCATCACCAGCAAATAATTCTAATTTAAGATCTTCCTTAATTTGCATTGGCAAAATGCCATTGTCAATTACCAAAACCCAATCTAAACCATAACCAATACAAAACGATATTAAATTATAAATCTTGTTTCCTTTAATACCGATACCAGGAATAAATTCATAATTTATTCCTGGTCGAAGCAACTTGCTCATGGCTTTAAAATAAAAAAAGTCGGAAATACCCTCCAACAAAACATTTCTTTGTTTCAAAATTGAAAAGTCTTTTAAAGGCTCCATCCCCATTGCCTCTGCAATTGGTTGAAGTGCATCTTTCTTATTATCTGAATTTATTTTACTAGTTGTAAGGTTTTCAACAAGTGTTCCACATTTTTCATTATTAATAACCAAACCGATATTATGTAACTTATCTGTTTCAATTAATGATGGTGAATGTGTTGAGAAAACTATCTGATGCCCTTTTTCTATCAACTTATGAAAAACATTCAACATATCTTTGCTTGCTTTAATATGCAAGTGAAGCCCTGGTTCATCAAAAAGTAAAACAAGTTTATCGGAATTTTCTTTGGCCTTTAATTCAAGCCAAAGGGAAAGAAACCAGATCATCCCCTTACTTCTTCTTTTGGGTGATAAAAATTCATTGTCCTTTGTTTCAATAAAAAATGATATTTCGCTTTTACCCTTTTCATTATTCTCAATGAAAAATTTAATGTTCGCTTTATTATTTCCATAGATTTTTTGTTGCCAATCTTTTTGGAAATTGGCAGAGAGCATCTCTGATTCTTCCTCTGTTGTTGCATTTTTTTGAGGAGTATTTTTCTTTGAAATGCTATGGAAGTCGTATTTTAACAACTTTCCTATGTTTTGTACAGCTTCATACCCTTCAATATCTTTCTTTTCTATTTCTTCCAATAGTATTTTATCAGGAAGTAATGTTGTAAAATCGTTAAAGAGTATAATATTCAATGTATTTTGCCAAAATATTTCTGTTAATTCTGCCTTGATTATCTCCGTATCTATATACGACTTCTTAGATTTTTTGGGATTGCCTTGTTCATCGATTTCATCAATTTCAAAAGTTTTAATACAACCCGTAATTTTACCTAAAGTGCCTTTATCTAATTCACTTGTAATTTTGGCCGAATCAGTTGTGAAATCAAAAGTTCGTTTTATGGTGAATTCTTGAATGTTCTTTAATAATTCCTCCTTGAAAATTGAGCTCATTTCAAGATTTACTACTGTTTTATTTTCTGCCTTTGCCAAATCAAATACTTCATTCAATATTTCAGTGTAAAAATCCTCTTCCAATTCTGTATAGGTTACAGATATTTCTTGAGTCAAATTTCCAGAATTTTCTAGTTCAAAATTTAAATTGTGTTTTTCTGAATATTTTCTTTCGAATGAATCTAAAGCCTCAAGGATTGAACTTTTTCCTGACTCATTTTGTCCTGCAAGGATAAAAAATTTATCTGTAAAATGAATTTCTCCAGTGTCTTTAATACTGCGAAAGTTTTTAATTCTTACTTTACTAATTTTCATTTTTTTATGATTTTTATTTTTTTAATTAGCCAATTTAGAAAGTAAGAGGTTTTTCAAATTAGTTAGGGTTTTATTTTCTTTATTTTTCAGATTAATAAAATCATATTTGCTTTTAAAAATATTTCTTGCCTTATTTAACACTTTGGCATCTGGTTTTACAAAATCAAGATTTAAAATATCATCAGAAGTAACTGAAGGATATGTCGAAACACTCATTTCAGCTTTAGCTTGTAAATAATTCAATATATTTTCATCAGTCAAAAAAGAGAATATTAATTCTGGAAAAAAGTTCAGTGATTTAACTCTAAATACAGCAAATCCAGTTGATACTATTAAATTTTCAGGTGCGTTTTTTATTATTCCGTAATGTCTTAATGCAGGTCTCACAGTTGAGAAGACAATATCATTATTTTTCACTTTTCTTCTTGCTCTACTAGGAATGTCATTATAGTTAAGGTTTAACTCTTGTATTTCATTTATTCTATTATTGGTAATGCTACTTGTATCTAAATATAATATTGACTTAAAATTATCTTTAATTGAAAATGTATCTGGATTGCATTCTAGTATATCACTAAGTCTTCCAACTTCCCACCTAAACGGAATTTCCCTTTGCAAAACCTCATTCCAAATCATTTTTCCGCCGTTACTTTTATAAGAGTTTCCATTTTCATCTGGAAACTCAAAATCAACAAACCACTCCTTGTAAATCGCCTGGGCTGTTTCTTCAAGTTTTTCTATCATTTGCTGGTTAAGTTCTATGCGGTGTTGGATTGTGTTATATTCTTTTACAATTTCTCGTTGTTTGTCGATGTTGGGAACAGGCAAAAGTGTGTTATACATTTCTTCCCAATCAAAAATTTCTCTTGCACTTCCGTGGCTTTTAAATCGCGCGTAACGGTCAAACTCAGGTCTGCAAAACCACATCATTAAATATTCTGGATCGAGTTCATTTTTGTCTTTTACTTCAAAGGGTATATATGCTTGTGAAATCAAGGCTTTGTCAAAATCACTAAAATGTGCAATCGTAATTTTGTCCCCATTTCTGGAAGTTACAGGTCCAAAAGCAAACTGATTTCTTTCAATGATTTTGTATGTTGACATATCCGTTCCAATGGTGTTGGCAATAGAAGGGATAAACTTTTTCTGAATACTCAAACCCACTAACGGCAAATCACCTAAGTCATTATTTCGCCCAACTACAGACCGTATGTATGTACCAAGTGGTTTATAGTTTAATTTCATAACCTAAATCTTTAAAGACACTTAGTAAATTATTTTTGCTTAGTTCTTCGGCTTTCAGTAACTCGACAAATTCACTTTTCAAGGTTTGCATTTTCTCGTCAAAGTCAATGTTCTCATCACGATTAACAAACTCAATATATTTACTCGGCACCAATGAAAAATCTTTTTTAGCAACTTCATCAATTGTAGCTGAATAACAAAATTCAGGAACATTATCAACGCCATCGGTTTGCCATAGGTGATAAGTGCTTACTACTTTTTGAATATCAGCATCCGAGAATTGTGTGTATTTCTTTTCAAATGGCTCTCCCATTTGCCTCAAGTCCATAAAAAGAATTTCGTTTTCTCTATTTCTATAGGTGCGATTTTCTTCACCAACTTGTTTATTTTGAGATTTTTTGTTTTTGTTAACGATCCAAAGTGTGACACTTATATCAGTAGTATAAAACAAGTTTCTTGGCAAAACCAAAATGGCTTCTACCAAATTATTCTCAATTAACTTTCTGCGAATTTTATATTCCTCTCCGCCTCCACTCAACGCACCGTTTGCCAAGATAAAACCAGCTAAACCATTTTCAGAAAGCTTGGAAACCATATTCAAAATCCAACCATAGTTTGCATTACTTTTGGGTGGCACATCATAACCTCTCCAACGTGGATCGTCAGTCAATTCATTTTCAGCGCGCCAATCCTTTTGGTTAAATGGAGGATTGGCCATAATATAATCTGCTTTGAGATCCTTATGCTGATCGTCTGCAAATGTATCTGCAGCTTTTTCTCCCAAGTTGCCACTAATACCCCTTATGGCAAGGTTCATTTTAGCCAGTTTATACGTGGTATTAGTATACTCTTGTCCGTAAATTGATATTTCTTTTTTATTTCCGTGATGTGCTTCAATAAATTTGATAGACTGTACGAACATACCTCCAGAACCGCATGCAGGGTCATAAATAATTCCCTTATATGGCTCAATCATTTCTGCTATTAGGTTTACAATACTTTTAGGGGTATAAAATTCCCCCTTACCTTTTCCCTCTGCCAATGCAAATTTGGATAAAAAGTATTCATATACCTTACCTACTACATCCTGCTTTGGATCTTTAGTTGTATCTATATCGTTGATAGTATCAAGCAATGAAGCCAGCTTTGTGACATCCAATCCTAATCGAGAAAAGTAATTATCTGGTAATGCCCCTTTCAAACCTTTATTGTTTTTCTCTATTGTATGTAATGCTGTATCGATAATTAATGAAATATCATTTTGTTTTGATTTTTTTATCAAGTAACTCCATCGGCTATTTTCTTCCAAGAAAAATACATTGTTCATATTGTAGAACTCAGCCATTTCTATGTATTTTTCCTTGCCTTCAGCGATTAGTTTTGCACGATGATCCTCAAACTTATCACTTGCAAACTTTAAAAAAATGAGGCTTAATACTACATGTTTATATTCGGCAGGTTCAACACTGCCTCTTAGTTTATTTGCTGCATCCCATAGAGTCACTTCAATTGCTTTTTCTTTTATTTCTTTTTTTGCCATAATACCATTTGTTGTTGACTTTATTTAGACTTGTCTAATTATACATTGAAGTTAATTTAAATATATAACATACAATAAACTAAGATATAGAAAAAAGTCACATATAACATTCCGTATTTATACCTAATGTTCATGTTTTCAATGATAATTAATTAAGTTACCAGTTAACTATTGCATACAAATTTCGTAAATTCTTTTTGGAAGAGAGTTATTTAGATTTTAACCCTATAAAAATCAATGGAAAGTTGAAATTTTAAAAATATTCTATGGCAAAAAACATCACATATCTTTTGGGGGCAGGTGCAAGTGCTAACGCTTTACCCGTTATAAATGAGATAGATTCAAGATTAGAAACCTTTAAAAGTTTATTATATAGTTTTATTCAACAAAAACTAAGATATCCAGCTACAAATGATTTAAATCCTGCAGCACATCAATTATTTCAAAGTGTTGAATGGGTGATAAATAACACTAAAAATCATCTTACTGTCGACACTTATGCACGAAAACTTTTTGCCAAAAAATCAAGTCACAATGATTTACGTTCACTAAAAAGAGTGCTTTCAACCTTTTTTTATATGAGCAAATAAAATTTGAACATAATTCACATCTAAGAACTGATGAATTTGGCGTAAATCAATTTAAGCAAACTCCTGATAAAAGGTATGATGGTTTAATTTCTTCAATTATTAGCGATACCATTAATGATAATACTCTTTTAGGTAATATAAAAGTACTATCATGGAACTATGATACTCAATTCGAACAATCATATAAAGAATTTTGGGATTTTTCAAGTATTCAAGAAACACATTCAGCTTTGCAAGTGGTTCCTGGAAAATGGATTGTAGAAAAGAGAGGCAATCAAGAAATTGATTTTACTAAATTTTCTTTAATTCATTTGAACGGGATAGCTGGATTTAAAAGCATTGTTGAAAAGCCTTCAAAAACACTTATCGACATGTATCAAAATAAGACACCAACATTAAACGAACTTTTAACTGATTTAATCATTTATTTTGACGAAATAACTAACATTGAAAACTATTCTCCTTCAAATAAAGAAGCTACCCAGTTTTTTAATTATGCTTGGGAAAGTAAAGTAACTAATCATGAATTTCAAAGTCCATTAGCAAATACTACAATACATAACGCTGAAAAAATTGCAGAAATGACTGATATTTTGGTTGTAATTGGATATACATTTCCGTTATTTAATAGAACAGTGGATAATACTTTGATAAGTAAAATGAACCGATTAACCAAAGTGTACATTCAAGATATATTCCCAGTTACAATTCAAAACACTATGCAAAATGCATTCGAAAGACTACAAGAACCATTTCACAAAGACAAATTTCGTGTTGAGTTTAGCTTAAGTGATAGCTTAAACCAATTTATATTACCATTTGAAATATGAAGTCTATTTTTTAAAAATTATAAATCGAAAACTTAATAGATGGCATCATTGAAGTTTTTAAATGACCTTCATACTTACCAAAATATAATTCAGGCTGAAATTGTAAATAACCAAATTTCACAGCAGGCAAACCAACCCTATAAGTATTAACCGGCAACCAATCTCCTTGTCTATTTATTAATTTACCTATGCTTAAAGCAGGTAGGATATGAAATTCATTTAAGTTGGCATTCTTTAATGGATGAGTAATGCCAATACTTAGGAAATTGTTTTGGTTGATTGAAACCCTATTTAAATTGTCTTTTGAATAAAAAGCATTAAACTCGTACGAAAGTGAATATTGGTTTTTTCTATTTAGCAATCGTAGTCCAAGTGCAACATGGGTCACAGGAGCGCCAGACAAGAATCTAAAACCAAAAATCATACCTAATTCCAATTGATTATTCTGCCCCAAATAAGTAGTTCTAATACTTTTATTCGAACCTAATGGCGTTAAACTGCCGTCTTTCATATTATATATTGCATTGAACTTTGAAAAGTAGTTTGCTTTGTCTCTCTCATTTAAATAATGATTTACATCTTTTCTAATTCTTGTTACACAATTGGCGAGTAATGTGTCTGGCAAACTCTGAATATCAGCTAGGTTATTTATAATTATACTAATTAAAAAAGGGAAGTTTTGTTGCCCAATTGCTAATCCTTCTGGGGTGTATCTCTTAAAAACATCGAGATTGTTTGTGGTATGCAGTTTGATTCTTAAAGTATCTGAATTAACCTTCAATTCTACTAAATCTTTATTTCTAAATGTAAAATTATTGGCATTAGGATTATTGTTATTGATTCGGAATTGTGGTGCCATTTTAGAGACAACCAAATAATCAATGCTGCGAGCAATTGCATCATTCTTAAAAGAATCAGCAAAAGAAGATAAATTTTGTTTTGCTTCATTCAAAATTGAATCCAAATTTGGCAAATTATTCAGCTGATGAATGGCATACATTTCAATATATATCTTTACCGCTTTATTCTGATTATTTACAAAAGTAAAATTAACTGGTGTAGTATAAGGTTTGGGGCTGCCGAATAGTTGTTCATCGGTATTCAAACTTATATTTTTAGATTCTTTGGATTGTGCATTAGTAAACCCTGTGATAAATAATAAAAAGACAAAAGAAAGTAGTTTATTTTTCATGATCGTTATTTATACTATTAATAGATTTATTTGAAATTAATTTTATTGTGAAATACTTTTGAGCATCTTGTTGTTCATTAAAATTATTTGGCAGTATCGTTACATTTAATGGTTTTTCATATGCTATTGTAGAATTGAGATTATTAACTTCCTCCGAATGACCCAATTCATTAATATGTACAATTGTATACTTACGTTTTGAGAAAATATTTTTAGAGTTTACAATTGCTAAAGGAGTACTAACATTTAAAGCGTTTGAAACAGAATTAGTAGAAGCATCTTTTTCATACATTAATACTGGATTTGTCTTTTCAACTATTGGTTCTTGAATATCTATACTTGTTAACTTAGTTGAAACAATTGAAGTGATTTTAGAAATATTTGAATGTTTATTAGTTGTTTGTTCAACAATTTCATCTTTGTTTCTTTGAACTTCTTTAGAAAAGAGATTCAAATTGACAGATTGAGTAGTTGCTTGCTTTGAATTATGTTCTGTTTTAACGAGCCTTTCCTTAGTTACCCCCTTTTGCAAATTATTCTCAGTTTCTATGGTAGCATAGTATATACCTATAAAAAATATCAATAAAGCTGCAATACTTACATATCTCAAAAGAGGGTATTTCTTCTCTTTGCGATTTAATAATTCTTCTTCAATCCGATTCCAGACTTTTTGCTTGTCTAAAGAATCAAATTCGATATACTCATTAAGTTTATCACTAATGATTTTATCCTCTTTTTTGAAATTCATTATTGATATTGTTTTGATTATCTATTAATTTTTTCAAATATGCTCTTGCTTTGTTTAATTGACTCTTGCTTGTGCCTTCACTAATCTTTAATAAAGCAGCAATTTCCTTATGTGATAACTGGTCAATAACATACAAGTTAAAAACGCTTTTGTATCCAGTTGGTAATTCCTGAACCATTGCATATATTTCTTTTGCATTTATTTCTTCTAAAACACTGGGTTCAATTGAAATACCCTGTAAGCTATCATCCATCTCAATAAATAAGAATTCATTCTTTTTCCTCAACATCATTAAACATTCATTAATCATTATTCTCTTCATCCACCCATAGAAGGAAGCGATATTTTCACCATTAAAAGCCCCTATACCTTTGAATATTTTTAAATACCCATTCATTAAGCACTCTTCAGCATCTTCTGTGTTTTTTATATAGCGTTTACAACAGGTAAACAATTGATGACAATATTGCTCATACAAAAGCCTTTGTGCAATGATTTTAGATGCTTTACAGTCTTGTATCAATTGGTTAATGTCCATTCTTTAATATAAATGCAGAAAAAGGGAGATTGGTTGCCTGAACTGTAAAATATTCAATTTGAAAGCGCTTCGGTAATATTATTTCATAAAATAATTACGCAATATATTGCACATTTATATATTATTTTATGAAACAATAGCTTATTTTATAAAATAATATGCAATATATTACATATTTTAATTCGAAAATGTAGTTAAATGTCTTAATTTTAAGTACAAAATGCAATATCATGCAGTTTACAAGTATATATGACCAATTAAGGGAAAGAAGAGAAACATTAGGTGTGACTCAAATAAAACTAGCAGAATTATCGGGTGTTGGTATTAGGACCATCAATTTAATTGAATCTGGCACACACAATGCATCAATAGATACAATCAATAAACTAGCTAGTGTATTAGGAATGGAATTAAAATTGGAGATTAGACAACTGAATACATAGTTAAATGAGAAAGGCACAAGTATATCGTAATGGCATTTTAGTAGGTGAAGTAATACAACACCATGCTAAGAAATACGAATTCATATATGATGATGAATACTATTTAAAAGAGTATTGTCCAGCTATTAGCCTAACAATGCCTAAAACACAAAAGGTATACGAATCAGAAATCCTATTTCCTTGTCTATTTAATTTAATATCAGAAGGAGTAAATAGAAAACTGCAATGCCGTCAATTACAAATAGATGAAAATGATCATTTTGGTGTATTACTCGCAACAGCGAATTATGATACTATTGGAGCATTAACAGTAAAACCTATTGTAAATACCTAATTATTTTAAAAGCATATTATGATGTCTATAACAAGATGCCCAGGTACATTAACAGATGGATATAATACCTATAGTAATATATGTTTACGTAAATTATATAATGGAAAGAAAGTAAATCATATACTTCCTTATAATTCTCCTAAATCAAATGATGATAATGCAGCAATATTTATAGAAAATAGAAAAAGAATCTCTATTTCTGGAGTACAAGAGAAAATGTCTCTATTACTAGATAAGAACAAATTAAGATTAACTAAAGAAGGAGAAAAAGGAACTTATATACTTAAACCTATTCCTATTGATTTAAAGAAAGTAAGTCAGGTGCCAGCTAATGAACACCTCACTATGCAAATTGCCCGTCAAGTATATGATATCAATACAGCAGAAAATGCATTAATATTCTTTAAAACAGGTGAACCAGCTTATATAACAAAACGATTCGATGTTAAAGAAGATGGCACTAAATGGGGTAAAGAAGACTTTGCGACATTAGCTGGTAAAACAACCGAAAATGCAGGGGCCAATTTTAAATACGATTATAGTTATGAGGAATTAGCTAATCTATTAAAGAAATATGTACCCTCTTATATAATAGAAATAGAGAAATTATATAAGCTTATTGTATTTAACTATCTATTTTCAAATGGAGATGCCCATTTAAAGAACTTCTCTTTATTAGAGACTAAAAATGGAGATTATACATTATCACCTGCCTATGATTTGATTAATACACGTATACATGTAGATGATAGTGATTTTGCATTATCTAAAGGTCTATTTAAGGATAATTACATTTCTAATGAAAAAAAGAAATCTGGCAAACCAGGAATAGGAGATTTTATTGAATTTGCTATAAGAATAGGAATTGATAAAGAAAATGCAATAAAGCAATTAGAACCATTTATAGAAAATCAAGAAGCAGTACTAAAATTAATAGAAAACTCCTATTTAGACGAACCTACTAAAAGAGCCTATCTATTAGACTATCAAACAAGACGCAATCAATTAAATAAACAATAGTTACTATTGTCATGACAATTATTCCCTAATGTTTTTTATGACAATATTCAATATTTTATAATAGAAATTATAACTGACAATAATACCTAATTAATGGTTTTCTGTTATTCTTGGAAATAATAGGAATGTAAATGGGTATATTATTTGACACATTATACATAAAATATAATATGTCATTAATCAATCCTGAATTATTAGAAGCCACTCTACGACCATTAATAGAAAAAATAGTAGAAGAGGAATTAGAAAAGTTTAAAAATGAAATTTTAGAAAAACTGTCTATTTCTCAAGAGATCGAAAAACCTATTCCTGTAAAAGAAATGTCTGCAATTTTGGGCATTTCAGTAAGTCATCTATACAAAAAATGCAAGAATAAAGAAATGCCTCATAAATATAGATTTGGAAGGCTCTATTTCTATTTATCAGAGATTAAGCAGTGGATGGATGAATAGTTAATTTTTAGATATTTTTATGTCGGCAATTTGAATCAATTTCACTAATAAATTAGTACCAGAGTTTATTAATAAACCAGCTTCTTGTTCATTAACCACAATTCTATCTTTAATTTTTTCCGAATGAGATTTGTTGGAACGTTTTAAATATCTCTCATCAATAACTCCTGCATTATGAACAAATACATTTCTTGTTATTTCAAACTGGTTTAAGTTCTGATCTATAAATATTTCTAACTGACACTTATCTAAATTGAATAACTCTTTGTATGCTTTTTTAATACCGTCAATACAAGTAAAGTCATATTTTAAAGCCATAAGATCGCCAAGATTTTCAGAAATGTTAAAATTATATTTTGCTAATAGGCCAATATTGATACTCTTATTATTAATTCCTTCAATTTCTTTAATCCCAATCTCTTTCAATATATTATTAATAAATAGCTTTGGGAAGTTATTCAAACAATAAATCCATAAGTCTTTTGAATATGCCTCAAAAATTGTCCAACAATTAACAATTGCATTTAGTCCTAAATTAGTATACGCCATTTGTATTTCAGGAATTTTGGTAATTATAGACTCTACTTCACTTGTTGCCGATTCTAGTAATTCCTCATTAGCCTTTTTATTGTACTCTTCGTATTTATTAACTAAAACCTTTGCCATTTCTTTAGCTTCAACTTTTAATTCTCCCTCTATCATTATTTTTCGTATCTCTTCTGGAATTAAATTATAACGTTTTTTTGAAAATCCTATACCATGTGTCATAAATAGTAATGGTATTGCTAGCGTAGATACTATATTCTCTTTTGCAATATTGTAATTTATAAGTAAGTCTCTAATCTCTTTGCTATTTATGTTTTTACAACAATCTTCGATAGTAGTAAAGTCAAAATCAATCTTTAAAATTTTCATAGTAGTATTTTTAATATTATTATATTTGAAAACAATATCCTAATCCTCCATTCCTTTCAACAAGCCTTCATGCATTGTTTTAAGACTATCGTCATCAAAGCTGCCAAAGTAGTCTTCAGTTTGTGAAACAGTTGCATGGCCTAGCGCTTCTTTAATATATACTAATGGAGCACCATTGTTTTTTTGTACAGTGGCAAAACAATGCCTGGCCACATATGTTGTTAATTTCAAAGGAAGGTCTAATGCAGTTCCTATGTCATTTAAAGCCTTGTTGGTATTTCTTATGAACGTACTAATTCTCTTTTCAATTTGTATAAGATCCATTCCTCTTTCTAATACTGGAAATATATAGTCATCTGGCTTCCCTTTGCTTACCCTTCTTTTCTCCATTATCTCCTCAATACGGGCAGATATTGGCACTTTAATAGGCAATGCGCCATTCCTTGTGGTATTTTCTGTTTTTGATCTATAGAATTCAATAAAATCTCCGTTTATCTTTTTGTTGGTTAATAGAGCAATATCCTTAAAATTCATTCCATTGCATAAGAAACTAAATACCCAATAATCCAATGCTTTTTGTTCAGAAACCAACTTAGGTCTATAATTTAGTATTTTCTTAATATCCTCTTTCTTTAATGATCGTTTTAATTTTCTTGGGGCTTGTATTTTATATTTTCTAAACGGATATTTACTAGCATCTATAATTCCAGATTCAATAGCTAAATTAAATATCCTTCTTAACGACCTTAAATAGATTCCAACAGTTGTTATGGATTTCCCTTCGCTTACCATGTAACGCTCATAAGCTTTTAAAAAGTCTGGCGTAATTTGAGATATTTTTAAATGCTTCTTAAAATTCAATAAAGAAACCATTGCAGTATGATAATTATCAGAAGTAGATATTTGTCCTTGCCTTCTTAAATCTTTTATGCAAGTCTCAAATAATTCTTTCACATTTTCATTTTCGATGGTATTTTTTAATTGAACTTTTTCTTTGTTTAATAGAAGTTCAAATTCGGTAAAGCTGAATGGTTTTAATTTTTCTGCAAATTCAACCTGTTCCCCCAACCAAGTATACATTTCATTTTTTATCTTTTTAATTCTCGTATCTCTAAGATTAGTACCTGTAGCCTTAGAATAATCTCCTTGGTTCAAATTGAAAGGAGTTGCATATCGTTTCCTTTTTCCAAGGAAATAAACAGTTAGTTTGATGGGGTAAGTACCATCATTTAGTTGTCGTCTTTTATCAAAAAAGAAACTCAGTGTTGGTAGGATCATAAATAGATCAGGGGGTTAATTTTTTGCGCCAAAATTTGCACCACAAAGGTAGCTAAAAGGACAATACCAAGAGTCATATGTTATCTTTGAAGATAATATATAAAATTGATTTTCAATTATTTGTATCTAAAATTGGCTATGTGGGGAATGGTGCAAATTTGCGACTCATAATCAGGGGGTCCCAGGATCATGCCCTGGTGGGCCCACAGCCGAAAGGCTAGATTTTCAAGGGTTTATGCTGTTAAAAGCGTAGACCCTTTTTATTTGGGGAATGTTCTTGC
>JACCEA011419518.1_pt1 | contig 16987 bp, 34 predicted proteins | sample 7449851 | NCBI WGS metagenome assembly JACCEA01 (sample SAMN15323453, study PRJNA562643) | freshwater metagenome | isolation source: river surface water | place: USA:Blue River Watershed | collected 2017-08-18 | reverse complement strand
TTTCAATAATGTAATTTTAAAGACAAATGAATACGCTGAACGCAGCATCATCCAAGAGCCTAAACGCTGGACGGTGGAAGACCAGAAAGCGGGGCGGTTGCCTGAGGTTGGATGCGCCGTGTACTCAGTCCGTGATCGACAACAAGCAACCGTGGTAGCCATAGATGATGATGGGGATGTTTGGCACCAGGGCGCAAACAGATGCGTACGGTGTACTGATTGTTACTCCATACGCCCAATCGAAACACCAGAAGAAAAAGCGGATCGTTTGCGTAACGAGTGGATTAATGAAGCGATTAATGCAGTTAGAAAAACGGACGTTAATGGATACGAATCAATCTATGACGCCTTACTCTCCGGCGCATTATCAGTACCAACAAAAGGCGGTGAATGATGCATCCAGCGCCTCCACCAACAAGACCAAAAAGTGAAATGATTAAAGGAAATTGTAGAACGCTTGTAGTTAATAAAGTGACAGAAAACAAAGATAGCAAATGCTACCTGCACGTTGAGCGCGTAGACGATAAATTCATCGTGGTTGATGATTTGGGTCGGCAGGTTGCAATGACGCGCAATATTGCAGTTACCTCTGGTTATGATGAAGTGACAGAAATCACGTTGCGATTCTTGGATGCCAACAAAGACAATAAGCCACACATCAACAATATCAATAGTGATTTGATGATGGAAAAGTTAACTGTTAATGAGTTTACTGGAGAAGTTAAAGATGATTAACCTAAAAGTAAAGCGTCTTACAGATACAGCAAAACTGCCGACATATGCACACGATGGCGATGCGTGTTTTGATTTGTATGCTGATGAAGATGTATTGATTCAGCATGGACACACAACGAAGATATCGACAGGAAACGCATTCGATATCCCATCAGGATATTGCTTGAAGGTTTACGGTCGCAGTGGTCTTGGATATAAGCATGGGTTGTCTCTTGTTTGCGGTGGAATTATCGACCAATCGTACAAAGGCGAGGTTTTTGTTTCTATGACTAGGGCAATAACTGGAAGCTATTTAGTTAAAAAAGGCGACCGCATCGCGCAAGCAATGCTTATTCCTGTGCCAGTAGTAACATTTGAAGAAGTCACGGAATTAAGCGATAGTGAGCGCGGTGAAGGTGGGTTTGGGAGTAGTGGAAGATGATTAACATTCAAAACCTGCAAAACATTTACGAGCAACAAGCAGCTAGACGCAATAAGCTAATCATCAAAGCCGTTAAAGTTGCGCTATTTATTGTTATTGCGCCTATCGTCGCTTATCTTTTTGGTTCGTTTGTATTCACCAGCTTTAATCCTGCAGAATGGACGCAGGAAGAAAGAATAAATACGCTGTGGGCAGCTATTATTTTGTGGTGGTTATCATTGTTTCCGTTGATGCTTAATTAGTAATCATATTCCCGACACCGGCATAATGATAAGGCGCTTAGTGCGCCTTTTTTGTGTGCTGGATTTATCGTGACGGTGAAAATTACTTGTTGAATGCAGTGATTATTTAGATATAATGTTAATCTGACTGATTAATTAACGGGGCGTTATGTACACATCGAAAGATTTAGCTGAGGCATTCGGATTAGTGCACAGAGATATAACCAAGAGAATAAAAGCGATAATTGACGAGTTAGCAGAGATGTCAGATGGTATGTTTATCGACTCGTCATTTACATCAAGAGGAAAGACAAGCCACTGCTTCAAAATAACTAAGTCAGGAATGCCGCTTCTACTTCAATACAGGATGTTCTCTTCGTCTCCAAGTCACGCGAGTTTAAAATCAAAGATACTTTCAGATTATGAAATAGAGCATCAAGTCGTCGTAGGCAGAGCTAGTAGGTTTGAGGATTCTTTTTACTCAATGCTGTGTGATTTTGTTGGTAAAGAAAGTATTGTTAGGCAATTTCCAGTTCTTAAATACAGGGTTGATTTTTTCATAAAACCTTGCAGCTTGTTTGTTGAATTCGATGAGGAGCAGCACTTATCGGCTACAGCAAAAGCAAATGACAAAAAAAGATGGGATGAGATAAGCGATGAAATAGAGTCAATTACGAGCGTTAAGCCACGACTAATAAGGGTTAAAAAGGGCGGAGAAGTATCTGCATTATCTAAAATTGCTGCATGCATATGCCGTGAAGCGCCTGACTGGATGATAAAAGAAAAAGAAATAGAGGATTATCATGTTCATGTGTGTGACTAGCAAAAGAACGCGTAACCAAATACGCCGAAACAGTTACTTTTGCGAGGATAGAAAAGAAATGAGTAGATATATAGCACAAAAAAGAAAAGTTAGTTTCACTGGAATGGTTAGTTTAGGGTGGCACTTAGGTCGAGGATATGTAAATAACAGACTTACAGCAAAAGATAATAGATGGTGCGTTTACGACCAAGTTAAAAACAAAAACATTGCAATATGCAGCAGCGAGGCCAATGCGGTAATGATTGTAAATCAACTTAACTGCATTAGCGATGAATAAAACAAAGGCCCCAGCGGGCCTTTTCATTTAACTCCACCACCTGCCGCAATCCACGCCTCTTCCTGTTTCTGCATTTTAGCGATGAGATTTTTAGCTAGCGCCTCGCCTTTTTCGTTAACTACTGTCGGGACTTGTGCGCAACGACAATTTATACTTTCGCCATTTTTACTATAGAATTCAGTAACTTGAGCTTGTGTAAATAACTCACCGTGTTTGGATGCGTGATTTTTTCGAGTTGTCGCCATTAACGCACTAACCCACAGCATCTTCATTTTCAACTCAAACTGCCTTGCTGCCTGAGCCGATTCATCCATCACGGCAGAGCGGAATGAAACGCCCATCTCGGTGCGTGCTATGCGTAGCGCTCGTTTCTTATCACCGTCAATGGCGTCCGCTAGTTGTGATACCGCCCAACGTGGTGACTTACCGCGAGCGATAGTCTCACCAAGGATGAACCTGGCTTGCTTTGTTACGTCATCAGTAAACCCGCGCATCTCGTTAAATGTGCGAGCAGATACGATACCGATGCGACGTTGATATGGCTGGCTAAACAGTACCTGCTGCAAGTTTTGATATGTCCTAGCATAACTATCAGCCTGCTGGCTAATGAATGCCTGCGCGTATCCTGTTCCTTGCTCATATGCCGCTTCGGTGTATCCAGTAGAAAACCAGTTATCTTTCGGATTGTCATTATCATCCATCATGATTTTTTCTATTAGCGCATCGATGGTTTCATTCAGACGTAGAATTTCATTCAAGTCGATTTCATACAGATACGTTTTTTCTGCGTTGAGGAAATATGAACGCGTATTGCTTGCCGTCTCGATTGGCTTAAGTGACTCATAAACGGCAGTGACTTCTTTCTTGATGCGATTGAGTCGGCGCTTAAATTCACCATACGCCTTTACGATTCTACCCGCCTGAAATGCCGGGTCTTTGATTGATACAGATGGCATGGAATGGCCCTGAAAACTTTTTTTCATTATATCACTTGTTGATAGTGTGTTTTTGTGTAATAGTTAAATTAGGTTTTTAGATGGGGCGCAATAATGAGTTTTATAGCAACAGCAATCACATATTACCTGATTTACTGCGTAGTGATGATGTCTTTAACGGCGGTAGTTGTTACAAGTTGGTGTAAAGGTTATACGGAAGGAGTTAAAGATGGACAAATGTAGAGAAGAGTTTAAACGTGAATATTTTTGTGACTTTAAAAATTCTTCAAATGAAGATGAATATCTTAAATCTATTGCTGCTGAGTACCACAGGCGCGCAGAGGAATACGATAGAAAAGTATGCACCGGCAAAATCATTAATGGAAGTGTAATGCCATCGTCTAACACTGAGCTTCAAATGATAAATAGACACGCCTATTCATTATTGAAAAAACTAAAAGAAAGAGCAAGGATAGAGTTTGGTATTGATGGTAGCGAGGTAGCAAGAGCAATAAGAAAATATAGCGGAGTGATATGATGAGTAATCATACAAAACAAACGGAAGAAGAGTGGGAAAGGCAGTTTAAGGCAGATGTTAACGCAATTCCGAATAAAATAAATAACAGTTGCGATATATTTAAATTCTTTGTAACTCTTACGTACGGAATGTTCTGTTATGTCGTTGGGTTGCTAACTGCGTATTTAATTTACCTTGTTCACTAGGAGTTAAAGATGGACAAATGTAGAGAAGAGTTTGAAGCGTGGATAAAAAGCGAAACCGGACTTAATTTGTACAGGACGCAGTTTCCAATGACAAAATACGAAGACCAACAATACCACAACCACAGCACAAATCTGGCGTGGTTTTCATGGCAAGCATCACGCGAAAACATGAAGGGTATTAAATTGCCGGAAGCAACATTTGAAACGCCAAGTGGTGATAACGCGCTTAGAGAAGATGCAGTTATCGACGCAATCGCATCAGCAGGATATAAGGTGGAATAGTGACGCCAAATCAAGCTAAGGAGATTATATCTCTGATTGCAAAAGGTTATACAATAGAAGTTATGCACGAAAAAAGCACAGAAGATATTTATTTGATTTTAGGTCACTTAAAAACTCAAATAAATGGAGAGTGGATTGACTGCATAAGATATTGCAATAAATCAAACAGAGATTCTGAGTTCTCAAGATCAATTCACGATATGGAAAAGCTCAGAATTGTTTACCTATTTAAAGGAGTGTATTAAATGAAACAAGTCTCAGAAATGCCAACTAGCGGGCAGTTTGTTGCGGTATGGCAAATAGATGGAATAGCTGTAAGTGATAATTTTATTTATTTACCAAGTGGCTTGTATTCTTCCGGATTGCACGAAACATTAACAAGCGAAAAAATATCTTACTTTGTAAGAGAGCAAGAAAATAGACAGTGTAAATACTTCATCGCAGACTAGCCCCATCCTTGGGGCTTTACCTTTATTCTTCTTTGTCCATTTCCGCGCTTAAATCGTCCACTTCTTTTTGCAGTGAATCATCAGCATCCGGTTCATAACCACCAGCCACACGCATTTCATTAGCATCAAACAGCAAGCCAGCACCTGTTAACGATTTAGCATTAGCGTCAGCCATTGCACCAGCCAACTGAACCTTCTCAAGCGGTGACGGAACCAGCAAGTCAGGCCAAGATATATCAAATTCTTTGCCAGTCCAGCAGCCTAAAGCCTGAATGAATGTTATAAAGTCCAAGATGTCGTTATTCTCAACCTGACTGCGGCGCCCGTCCGCCAGCATCGCCATTACCTTACCATTCTCAGTGCTTGCTCTATCGCCTGTTAGTGTGCCGGTTAGTTCAGTGGATGGAATGCCACCCATCGCTGCACAGAACTCGTTCAGATTCCATTGTGCGAACTCAGCGATGGCAGGCATAGACACTGACAACGCTGTCATGTCTACGCCTTGCGTTACCGTGAACGCATCCAGGAAGGTGTTTAGGTCTTCACCCATGGACTGGAACGCATCGCCGATTTCTTCTACTTTGACGCCTAATGCTTGCGCCACTTTGCGCATATCAGCGTCTTTATCAAAGTTAGCATGAATCTGCCGCATTGAGTTTTTAGCGAAACCCTCAGCGCCGGATTGGTTTAGCTTGAATAAAGCAAATGCTGAGTTATAAGCCGATGCCAGCAGGTTATTACCGCCTTCTGACGACAAGCCATCCGTAAACACGTCGCCAAGACAAAACACCCTGTCTCGGTGAATGGTGATGTCTACTGGCTTCACGCGTGTATTCATTGAGCTGTCTAGAATTACCGGCTCGCTGTATGACCACAACAAAGGCTCGCCATATGTGTCGCTCATGCGGTCGGTGTCTGTGCTAGATACTTTTAGTTGGTCTTCCCACACTGGATAAAACCCAACAATTTTATCTGGCGTCAAACCATCAACAGGTAGTGACCAGTCTTTACCGTCTGCAATGCGTAAAATCAGTGCGGAGTAGTTGCCAACCATGCGGTACTTGTCCGCCATGGCGAAACAACGCCATAACTTTGTACGCTTTGCGAATGCGGCAAATTCTTTCTCGGTAGCTGTTTCTTTGCGGTCTTTCGCTTCCTCTCCGCTCCCTTCAACAATCTCAGGGTTATCCTGCCATACTTTTCCGCATAGCTTATCAATCGCGCCCTTTACGAAGCCGTTGCGGTCGTATAGGTTCTTTTTCGCTTGAAATGTTAATTGCTCAGGCAGCCCAAAAACCTTATATAACCGGTCATGTTTATTGTCTTGCCCTGGCAACCAACCAGGCAGTGTAGCGCGTGTGTATTGCTGTGCATTGGCAGCCAGCATCTGCTTTGCGCGGTTAACAATTATCTCTTTGTCCATCTTTCTTGCTCCCATGTGGAATAGATTTATTTTAGCATTTTGTGGTGAATATGGCTTGCGGAGTGTGAATAGTGGCTATACTATGTATGTAATAGTTAAATAGATGGAGATACAACGTGGTAAATCTTGCACTACCAATCGCCTACGCAGCCGACACTCCAGAAATGAAGCGCATCGAGTCGGAAGAGTTTCGCTCTATGCTGCTAACCTGCTTACTGGCTGCCGAGTTAAACCGCGACAAGCCCAACACCGCAGTTCGAAAGGCTTGCGGTCACATGCTAAAACGCTTTCAAGGCGAGCGCACTAGAAAGATTCTAGTTGGTGCGATATCGCAGGCGCTGCCGTTAGCTTATATTCATAAGCTTGTGAAGTTGGTTGAATCTGAATGTGGAGAGAAATGAATATGAAAACTATAACTACAATATTTACTGAATCTGGTTTTTTCAGGCTGCGCGATTTAAATTCAGATAAGATTGAGTGCACCAAAAGACTTGAAAGACTTAATCACACGATAACATTCGATTGCCACAACGTAACCATCATGAAAAACGCGCAAGGCCGCAGAGTTATTATTCAGGAGGTTAAGTGATGATTAAAAAAGGCATGAAACAATGCATGCGCTGCCGTGAAATTAAGGAATCGGAGTATTTCCGTGTAGGTCAAGCGTATTGGGCTGAATGGTGCATGAAATGCGAAACTACGCCATCAGGGCAAATACCAAAGATGGGGAATTAACTATGAAAAATGCAGATATGCCAGCGCATCCGATTGAGCTGAGCGGTTTTGGTTTATATGCTCCAGAAGCTCATTATGGACTAACAAAACGAGAAATGTTCGCAATGGCTGCAATGCAGGGTCTTTGCGCTCACAGCGGTGATTACCATGAATTTGAGCACCTAGCAGCTGACGCCGTTAACTATGCGGACGCCGTGCTAAAAATGCTAGAGGTTAAATAATGCCATCAAAACAAGAGGTTTTAGAGGCCATCAAATCAGGCGAACTATTCACTCCAGAATACCAGGAGCGTGAGCGTCAGCGCAAAATGGCACTAAAACTTGAGCGACAAAAGCAGCGTAAAGTTATGGATGAGTTACTTGAGCAAGAGGCTGAACGAATGCGCGCTTATGCAAAAGGACAATCAACCGATGTTTATGCTGGCAAGAAATCCGGTGATTATGTTGGAGATTAGCCGCTTTCGCGGCTATCTTCTTCCTGATGGGCGGAATGCGCCGTAACTTTCTGCACTCAAATCAGCAAGCTCGGTTAACGCCCACACAAGCGCGTCAACACGGTTAGGTGATTTACCGCCAGCTAGCCCACTAACAGGGTCAAAGTCCATCATCTCTTCTTCTAAGTCGTGCAGCCCGCTTTCGTGCTTAACCAGTCCCTGTTCATATAGGGCCACTACCGGCTCGGCGCGTAGCACTTTTCCCTTGCTTGCGTGAACGCGAATGATGCGCCCACCGAATCCAGACAGCCTTAATGTGTTTTCGCACATATCCCCGCCTTGGTTCGTTTCAATGACAATGGCGTCAGCATTAAGGTCGTTATAGACGTCAATCGCCGCAGTCGCCCAATCCGTTGGGCTACCATGCCGTGTTCGGTCTTTGATTACCCTGTATTTGTCATCGCTTGTTTTGGCTGCTGCTACTATGCCATGAGCATCAGACGTCTTGGTGTTGCTTGCGGCTGGGTCGATAGCTACCACAATGCGCTCATCACCTCCTGTTTCGATATCATGAGACTTGCTTATGATGCGCTCAGGCCATAATGCAGTTTCTTCATCGCGCTTGATGGGTTTTTGCATGTACTGCGCCCAGAATTTACGGCGATGAGATTTAAGCGCAACTTCCTGCTCTGGCCCATGCTTGATAGGCCATAACCAACCATCTGGCAGGCCGTGCTCAATGGGTATGCCGTGCGTGTATTCTGCTGGATACGGCTCATTATTGTTAATGATTACAGGAAGGTTTAAATGATGCCATTTCTCACCACTTCCGCCGCGCAGCAGGTAACCTGACAGGTCATCCCAATGGATGCGCTGCATGATGACTATGATTGGTACGGATTCAATGGCTAGGCGTGATGCGATAGTTTCGTTGTAACGATTGTTAACACCGGAGCGCATAACCTCAGAATAGGCGTCATCTGGTTTAACCGGGTCATCAATAATCAGCGCGCCAGTGAAACCTTTCTGCATATGACCAGCACGAAAACCAGTAACCTGACCAGCAGATGAGGTGGCATATACGCCTCCACCTTGCTCAGTCCACCACATAGCTTTGCTGTCGGCATCATCTTTCAGCTCGATAGGCCACATAGCCTGAAACGCTGGTGATTTAATGATAGCGCGACTGGTGGACGAGTTAAGCAGCGCCAAGCTGTGAGAGTATGACAGGTGTAGGAATTTCGCTTTAGGATTGATCGCCAAGCCATACGCCATCATGTTGATGGTGCATAACTCGGTCTTGGAGTAACCCGGTGAAATATTGATGATAAGCCGATTAATTTCACCATTAAGCACTCGCTGTAATGCCGACATAATAGCCACATGGTGGTCATTAACAATCATCTTACTACCCATGCGCTGCTTAAAGAAGTAACGCATGAATAGCATTGGGTCTTGCTCTAGCTGCTCGCGCAGTAGGTGTTGCTCAAGCGTTGCCACTAGATATCAGCCTCATCGATAACCCGCTTTTTCATAGACTCGAAATCTTCTTTCGATAGCTGCACAGACTGAATAGGCCCGCCATTTGCGCCAGTGTGTTCAATGACTTGCTTATCTAACCCAGCTAGTTTCGCCTTGCTCATTGTGGCAGATACAGCCGCGCTTGTTTGTGGAGTTTCGCATGATAGAGCAATAGTGCGGGCTTCTTCTAACTCTTTTAGTAAGCCAGATACAGTGATGCCGTGACGTCTTGCTATTGATAGTTTATACCTATCAATCTCGTCAATTACGGCGGGTTTTGTCAAGTTTTCTGAGCCTATCTCACGTGCTGAATCAGGGCTATATCCCGCCTCTATTGCAGCCTGTGTTGCATTAAAACCATTTGCACAATAGGCACTTACAAACAGTTCCTGCTTTGTTGTTAATGCCATAAAACCTCCTAAAAATAAACTCAATTGTAGCAGTTTATCGGTGTTGTGTCGTTAAATGAAAAAAGCCGCTAGGTGCGGCTTTGGTGCTTTTGTGTGCGCACAACTACAGTTGCGTCACTAATCCAACAACCTTTCCTTTGTGCCACTTTTTAAATAAAACCTGCTCTACCTTTCCAGTTATTCTAGATCCAGAAAGTGTAGTACCAAAGAATGAGTTTTTTACTGTATCCTTTCCAACTGTAAACATTTTACCATTTACTAAAATTGTATCACCAATCACCAGATCACTAGGGTTAACGAGTTTGATATTCATTTTTGTATCTCCTATCGTTTCGCTGTTTTGTGCTTTGCTGCACCGTTGAGATAATAATAGTATATACTACTTATCAGTGCAAGTGATTTTATCACTATTTATCAATAAAAATTCCAGCGCTGCTTTTTTACTACCGTGAACAAGCGCAAGCTCATCCAGTCTTATCATCGCCAGTGCTGACAAGTACATAGGGGAAAGCCGTGGAAGTTCACGGCGTTTCTCGTTTTGGCGTTGCTGTGGGGTTTGTTTGGTCATTTAGTGCGCATCCTATCAGTTTGCATGTCGAATAATTCAAAAAAGCATTTTTGCGCAGAGCGATAACGGCTATTCGCTATCGCATTTTTGTCTTTAAATTTCTCATAAAACTTCTCCTTTTCGTGCGCTATGTTAATCGCCTTCGATATGTCACAGAAGGATGATTTTAAAAACATTTTAGCGGTGAATTCAGTTAGTAGCATATTACACCCTTTTAATTTTCGACTTGGCAACAACCATGTATCCACCAATTTTACGAACAAAGAAACGACCGTTTGTTTCCTTAACCCAGCACTCTTTTCCGTCTACGATTGCTTTGAACTCATTCATGCTTAATTCCATTTTGTATCTCCTAAGTGTTGCTGTTTGTGTGTTCCGCTTCAATGAACTAATAATAGTATATACTATGTATGAGTGCAAGCTGTTTTATGAAATATTTTACAAATAAAAAAGCCCCGCAAGCGCGAGGCAAAACCCTGAGCGTATTCCGTTATGCTGTTTCGGTTGCTGCTTCGGTGACAGTCTGCACCAGCCGCCCGTTAACTACACAGCCGTCAATATTACCAGTCACAGCCACTTTGATTGCGCCATTGGTCATGATTACCGGCTTGCCAGTGCTCACCAAGCTGGACAGGTACGCGCCGACATCTACCGCTGTGATAGTCATCTGCACCACGCCGTCAGTTTGAACCGTGTTGAAAATTGGTGCAGTGGTTAGCGCCAGTGTAGTGTAGTCGTTTAATTGTTGGCTTTCTGTTAGTTGAAGCATTGTTAGCCCTTAATTTTAGATAAACAAGTATTTTGATGTTATATGCTCAGCATCAAAAATAATATCATCATCTTTAAGCTCAATATCTTTACTTAACTTATCGAGCATAAATGATGAAATCTCAAGTGCATTAATCGCTATCTTATTTTGTGATTTTTTACGCGCAATATATGATTCTAGCGCTTTTTCTTTCGTATCATAACAATATCGTTTTCCGTATCCACTTAGAATGAATCTTTTCTTTCCTATTAGCATCTCTTTACCTAAGAATGGACTCATGTATACCTGTTGAAACCATGCTCCGCATTTTGTTTCACTTATCTTTTTAAACTTCATTAAACGCAAATGAATTCCATCTTCTTCTACATACTCCATGTATCTGTATCTAGTTTGTTCTTTCATTTTATATCTCCTGTTAATTAATATTAAAAATACTGCCATTCCGCGCTTTCGCTGTCTTTCCGCTGAATCAAATCAGCCAGCAGCACCAAAACTTCATCTTCTTCTTGCGTGAAGCAATAAGTAACCGTTGCGCGTTTCCGGTTCGTGATGCGAAACATTGTTTTACCGAACTTAAACCAATCGTCATGCGGAATAGGCATGTGAGTAGTCGGAATAAATCCATCCTTTCCAGCTGGATATTCAACGCGACAAATCAGCGGTGCTTTGTAGATTGATAGCTGCTCATCATTTGCCAACATCGTGGTAATCGTCATCAAATGATGCCCTGTTTGTGCATCTTTCAGCACGATTTTCTCACCGCAGTATTGTTTGAGCTTTAGCATTTGTTTTACTCCAATAAGTGTGCGTGTTGGTGGATGTTACCGACAACACTGAATTGATAGTCATCTAAGTCAACAAAATTATAAATAGTACCAGGAACATGAGCTATAAACCTTCCATCTAAGAACGAAACTAGCCAGTAGCGGTTATTTTCCTCTATAAGTACATCTCCTTCATAAATAGGAACTCCGTATTTGTCGTGCATTCCTGTGAATTGCTCCAATTCTACGCCTTCCCAATTAATCTCAATTAACGAGTCATTTGAACTACTTGGTTGTTGAATAACAACAATATCATCATGCACTGCTTTATTTAACGATATGTACTCATCAATATTCCAAACACGAAACTTAATCTCTCTCATATCTCATCCTCTATCACTAACCCCAACAATCACAACCCATGCGCCAGATGGCACACATTGCAAATTTGCTGAATATTTGTCGTTTAAGTAATAACCTTTCATAAGGCTTTTGCCAGAACGGTAAGGCCTTTTGGGGTAATGCGAACCTGCTCAGAAATACCTTGAGAACCATCGTCTTTTTCGTAGGTGCTGATCTTGTGCTCAATCAACCCTGACTGAACACGATCTTGATAACCTAACCAATTCTTTGAACCATTCCGGCGATAGATCCAGCGATTAGCAAGCAGCCAGCGGCGTAGATCGATGGGGCGAACTTGTAGTGTTTTTGCCGTCTCGGTCATATTCAACGAGCCATCAGCAAGAGCTATGCGATCGAAAGCCTCAATCACTGGTTTTGTTTCTTCAACTTTACTTTGTAGCGCAATGACTTCTTGTTTGGCAATGCGCTTCTGCTCAACTTCATCAGCCCATGCACGGGCTGCTTCTACTGGATCTGCAAAGTTTGGGAGAGTAAATGTTGCAACCTTTGCTTCCAGTTCCTGCCAGCGATCAACTAGGCGCGCTGTAAATTCAGGGCACAATTGAGCAACAACTATAATGCTGTCACGCTTGCCTTTCTCACCAGAAAAAATGTATGCATCTGCGAATTTATTTTGGCTAAGTGATTGTTTATTCTCAACTCTCTCCAATGGAGGAAGTTGAATTACTTCACTTTTTGCCAACCGTTCGATTGCTCGCTTCACATTGTCATGGCGAGATCCAACCAGTTCAGCGATCTCAACGCTATTCATGGTTGATGCAATTTTGTTTTGCGCTATACTTTCCATTGAAGTATCTCCTAACTTTTGCTGGTTAAGGGTGATTTCATCGACGCCTTGGCGGGTGCAACCGCTGGGGCGTTTTCATTTCTACGCTGCTTTATTTTCGTCGTTACTGTTTCCATTTAAGTGTTTTCCTCTAAATTCCAAAGCCCAAGCTAACGCTTGAACCAGCGCTGAGTTTTTTGATATACCCTCCTTTTCAGATAGCTTCCTGTATTCATCTTCAATACGCTTGGGATATCTAAGCGTAACCTTTACATCTTGTTGGTTTTCCATTTTCTCTCCTAGATGGTGTTTAGTTGCCACCATTGATATTAATTTAACACCATTGCGCTAAGTGTCAAGTTACCACCATAATTAATTTATATCCCCACCCTGAAGTGCGGGGTTTTACGGCGCTATCTGACAAATCAAAATGGCAAATCAAAAACAGGAAACTCATCACCAATTAAATCAACTCCAGCCGCCTCCAGTATCGCATCAATGCGCTTATGCACTGCTTTGCACTCATCCTCATAGAATCCAAACAGCGCCGGTTCTTTGGTGCCTTTATACGCCACATCAAGAGTTAACGCCGACCGCGCATTCTGCACCAATTGCTGCGCATCGCTTAGGATACTTACGAGTTGTTCGCGGGTTAAGCTTGTGTTGCACATGGTGTTACTCCTATTTTTAACGCTTGCTGAATCGGTTTAGTTTTTATTTCTTTACGCTGGTAGTACGTTTGCTTGCCTTGATGCTAGCTATTGAATACAGCCACTACTGATTGGCTGTCAGCGTCACAGATGATGCCTTCAAAGTTATCCGGCCACCATGCGTACATGTAGTCATCAAGTAAATCGCTAATTGTGATGTTTGCGTAGGTCATTTTGTTTGCCATCCTTTGATGCCGCCGTTCTTTTCAATTACAAGCTCAATTACTTCTCTTGGTACGTAACCGTAAACCGTATCAGTTGGAATTTCTGGTTGTTCTGCATAGCCAATGATTTCATCTATTTTTTCGCTAGGAAAGCCAATCTCAAACTCACTGTAAATTTCGTATGTATTTGCATTTGAGTTTTTTCTTGGTGAGCAGTAGTGACCTTCACTCGCTTGTATTGATAGCGACAAGCCAGAGTTGCACTCAATTATTTTTGTGATTTGAGGATTGTATCCGCTTGTGTATTCACTATCTCCGCAGAATCGTTTGCAACCTTCATTCAACCATTCGCTTAACGTCTTCATGTGTAAATCTCCATTCATCTAACCATGCCGCGCACCATTGCGCCTCACCTGTCATTAAATCTACGCCAATGAATTAACTATTACAAGTACCAAGCAATCATTTTTTATCTTTTCTGCACTTTCCCGCAGAAAAAACACGATTGTAGAAAGAATGTAGAAAAAAAAACTCAATAGAATCAATAGTTAATATTAATATTTTTATTATTTATACATTTATACACTATATACGTGTGTACAAGAGAGTCGTCTATAAGGTTTGCACCATATTGGAGCAAAATGTATCTTTTTACATTTATAACAAGGAAAAACACGAGAAATACAGAAAAGTTACTTATGTGTATGATTTAAAAGAATTTTTCTTTCCATAATCGTTCTACACTTCTATTTTTTCTGTATAAAAGCATGGAAAAAAATTGGAGAAAACAGCGACAACAGTTGCATGTTATGATGATTTTTATTAATATGTATAGAAATCAAAACGGAGGGTTTTTGTATGTCTTTACTGTTTTTTAGTGATGCTGATTTGCGTGAAATGCTGGAAAAAACGGAACCGATTGAGCCAATTTTGACGCAGGGAGGGCGGTATAAGTGGCCTTTTTCATCCATGAGTATTGGTGCTGCTGTTGTTATTTGCGGGGATTTAGGGTTGAGAGCTCAGGCCGCCGCGCACGTTTATGCCAGAGTTAGCGGTATGTCATTCGTGACAAAGACGGTTGAAAATAAAACACTGATAGTGAGAGCGCAATAATGACTGACAGCATTTATTCAATCACAGACGGCATAGATATTGATTACGACATCACTCGCCCGCCCGGAGTAGCTGGCGCGATTGTAAATGACATAAATAAGCAGGCGTTCAGAGACCAAAAAAGACTTAGCGTTTTATCGGCATTGCAGATTTTGAGCTGCGTCAGTGCACCGTCATTAAGGACGCCATTTGGCAGTAAAGGCAGTCTTTACACGGTAGGTATAGCGCCGACTGCGAGCGGTAAAGATATCGGGATGAAGTACACAAAAAAGGCGCTAAAGTCGATTGGAATTCCAGTTTACCAGAAAATACCATCAGCAAAATCAATAAATAAGGTGTTAATTGATAGTGATGGCGTAGCTGTTTATGTGCTTGATGAGGTTCATGAATTTTTTGATGCGCTTGATAATCCAAGGTCTCCGGCGTATTTAAAAGAGATTGGTGGATCAATGCTGAATTTGTACACAGATGACGACAGAAGTTTTGATATTTTAGAAAAAAGAGAGGCAAAAAAAGAGGCTCAAGAGGCTAAAAAGGCGATAGAAAAAGAATGCAAGGATACTGGCATTGTTTTAGGTTCTGGCGAGCACAAGCGAAGAATTGAAGAAGTTGATTTAACGCTAAATAAAATACTTAACGGCATAAATATGCCATTCTTTGCAATGTCCGGCTACTCTACGCCTGACAATATGCGCCAACTGTTTTCTGCGAAAAACTTTGAATCTGGTTTATCTGGTCGCTTGCTGGTTGTGGTTGGTGATGAAGAAGTAAGCCGCATGGAGTTCAGAATAAATCGAGATTCCGTGAAAGTTGATGAAAGAATATCGCAGCACCTTAGCGCCTTGAAAAATAAAAGATTTGGGAAGGCACAATTCTTTGACCAGCAAGCTATTGATGCGGCGAAGGATTGTCATGACAGGTTCGAGCTGCACGTTAACGATCAAGATATTGGCAGTATCGCACGCCGTTCTGCTGAGTTGCTTTCTCGTGTTTACACTGTGTTATCTGTTGGTGATGGCGGAAAGATAAAACGTGAGCATGTTTACTGGTCATTCATGTTTGTTTGCGAGTCGTTTCTTGATGTATGGCTAAGATATCGCGCCAATGTTAACGAGGCAGACAATAGCTACGATGCAAGGTGGGCTGAGATAAAGGACAAGATTTCGATAAAACTTAAAGGCTCGACAGTTCCGAAGCCTGTTTATAAAAGCAAAATTGTTGAGTCCGTATTTAGATCAAAGAAATCAAAACTAAACACACTAGTTAAGAATGCGTTTCCGACTGATTTCGAATCAGGCAAGGCGATGATTATTAATATTGCACTGGCTGAGTTAATGATGAATGGTGCGGTTAATGTTGAAGGAGGAAATAAGGTTTCAGTGATGGACGCCAAGAAATTCCCATCAACACAAGCACCAAGAAAATTTATTGATATTTACAATTCCGTTGCAATGCTATTCAGACCAAGAGGTTAAAAATATGTACGAATTAAGATGCTTTTGTGTTCACGGCTCAACTGTTGAAAATTCAATTGTATCAATCGGAGATGCCGGCCTAGACACCATCAATTCAATGATGTGTCATGGCGGTGAGATTATTCGATTCGATAATATTTGCGCAATAAAAGACGGCGCATCGATTCGCTCTGTAACTACTGAATGGGCCGGAGGAAATAAAGTCGCAGTCATAGTTGTTAAAGCTACCGTTATTAATGGTGTTGAGTTTAATTCTGATATTTTTCACTTGATGAGACAAAAAGCCATCAACTCCGCAATGCAGAAGGCGAACTGGCAATGATTGAATATCGCGATATTGAGCCACAACTGCGCGGATTGTGGCCCGAAATTTTCGCATCAATTGGCATTACGATCCCGAAGATGCGCGGGAAAAATTCAGTTAACTGTCCTTGTCCAGTGTGTAACGACGGAATAGACCGAGCGCACTGGCGCGAAACTGACGGTCGGATGTCGCTTTATTGCAGGGTTTGCGCACCTGACACTATGCATTCACCAGAAGCTGTTTTTATGGCGGTTTGTGGTGTGTCGTTCGGTGAGATGGTGGAGCAGCTAGCTAGATATGTGAATCACATCCCACTAGAAGTGAAGGCAGAGATAAAACACAAGGTAAGCAAAAACAGCGAGCAACCATACAGCGCTATACTGCCTGAATCGCAGTGTAATGAATACCTAATGAAGCTAAAGCATGTGCCACTGAATACACTAACAATGCGTCACGCGCTTGGTTTAAACGGTTTGATGGTGAATAAAGAGTTTCACGCCTGCATTGCTATCACAAAGAAATTCAGCGATGCAAAGCGCGTGT
>JACCEA010351997.1_pt1 | contig 16988 bp, 14 predicted proteins | sample 7449851 | NCBI WGS metagenome assembly JACCEA01 (sample SAMN15323453, study PRJNA562643) | freshwater metagenome | isolation source: river surface water | place: USA:Blue River Watershed | collected 2017-08-18 | reverse complement strand
TGCGAGTCGCAGGCGCTCGCCAGTACTTTTCTCAGGATATTGATTACGCAGCCAGAAAAAACTATGACGAGCCAGTTTAGCCCACCAAGGTAATAACGTCGGCGGGATCAGCTGTTCGAGACCGTGTTGTAACAGGGTCTTTTGGATGTGATAAAAACGGCTAAAACTCATTGCCCACGTCTCAATAAAGCAATTTTCTGCGCTAGCAGGTCGGTGCGTCCGGCTAAGGCACTGACTTGCTGACTAAACTGGGTAACTGCAGCTGGTGCTGGCGTTAACTCTAATTCGTCTTGGCAAAGTTCAGTCAGTGTATCGGCATGGCTTTGTAGTTTTTGTCGCAGTTGACTCGAAAAATGTTGGAGTACCCGCGAAATCTGATGGGTTGGTGCATCACCAAGATAACCCGATAAATACTCTTGCCAATCCGGTTCTAAGGCACTAAAAAACTGACTGAATTTTTGCAGTGTGGCTAAATCGCCATCGATTTGTAACTCATCGGCACGAATAAGTTTGGTCAACTGGGCCGGATCAGTAAGTTGCTGCAGACTCGCCAGTTGCGTGCGGACCGAACAATCGACAGGTTCTTGATGTTGATTGAGCCAAATGCCATTGGGCTGAGCTGTCAGTACCAAACGCCAATTTAGTTCCGCTAACTCAAAAGCCAGTTGTTTGCCCACCAAAGGTTGTAAGCGTTGTTGTACTTGCGCATCTAACTGAATGACTTTATTCAACAACGGCTCGCCGACAGCACAAATCAAGGCTGGCAGCAGTTGGTGTTGCAGTAAACGCGCAGGTGACAACATCAGAATTTATAGCCTCGATGCAGGGCGACAATACCGCCGGTCAGATTGTGATAGCTAGTTTGAGCAAAACCAGCATCTTCCATCATTTGTTTTAGCGTGTCTTGATCCGGATGCATCCGAATTGATTCGGCAAGATATTGATAAGATTCACTATCGTTGGCGACCAATTTACCCATAACCGGCAACAACTTAAATGAATAAACGTCATAGACTTTGCTCAGCCATTCTTCAGTTGGCTTTGAGAATTCCAGCACCAGTAAGCGGCCACCCGGTTTTAACACACGGAACATTGAGCGCAGCGCGGCGTTTTTGTCGGTGACATTGCGCAAACCAAAGGCGATGGTGATGATGTCGAAACTATTGTCGGCAAACGGCAAAGCTTCGGCGTTGGCTTGGACATAGCTGATGTTGTTCACTAGGCCTAAATCGCGCAGTTTATCTTTGCCAACATTAAGCATGGACTCGTTGATGTCGGCTAGGATCACTTGACCAGTTGGGCCAACCCGGCGCGAGAATAAAGCCGTTAGATCGCCAGTACCACCGGCTAAATCCAAGACCTTTTGCCCAGGACGAACGCCGCTGCAGTCAATGGTGAAGCGTTTCCACAACCGATGAATGCCGAGCGACATTAAGTCGTTCATCACATCGTATTTTGCAGCCACTGAGTGGAAAACGTTGGCGACTAACGACACCTTTTCGCTGGCAGCAACGGTTTTGAAACCAAAATGGGTACTGTCGGCGTTGTTTGCTGAAGTGTTCGCCGCTGCGTCATGCTCTGTCATGGGAAGGCCTTTGCCGTATTTTGAGTTGGCGATAGTGTAAAAGATCCGCGCTCATCAGCCAACCTCAGAAGCGCACTATCGCACTGCTTTAATTGCGTTTCGTCAAAACAAAATCGCGGCTGCACATAATTTGACCGTTTACAATCAAATGGATTTTGTGCAAACCAGCATAATGTTTGCGAGTTGTCAGGTCGATGAATGAATAACTACGGCCGCCTTGCCATTCTAGATCGGTAAAACTGCGTTCTAGCCATTGGAATACTTTATGGCGCAATTGACCTTTGGCCGAGGCGAAATCGATTGCGTATTCCACGCGAATTTTGCCGCTGTCGGCTGGGATCCGTAAGGTCGCCGAGAATTCAAGTTTGTCGCCGAAGGCAATTTGCTCCTTTGCGAGCATCAGATCTGCGGTAACGGCCAGTGGTCGGTAACCAAACAAGGCTAAAGCACGCGGATGGCGTTGTTTCAACAAGCCGCGCATGGCGTGTTTGACTATCCAATCTGCCGCTTTGCTTGTTCCTACCCACGAAGTTGCCAAATCTAAGGCCAATTCCGGATGATCTTTACTAATATCGTTCAGATTATTGGCGACACTGCGTCGGACATAATCCTCGGGATCTGCGGTGAGTTTGGCGAGGATGGGTAAAATTGGACTCGGATCACGTTTAAACGCGGGCAGGGCTTTACCCCAAGGTAATCTCGGTCGACAACCTTCGCTAGCGAGACGTCGCAGATGCACATTGTCAGAGCCTGCCCATGACATAAGCTGCTCGATAGTTCTTGCAGGATAGGCCTCTAAAAACGGCCGGATGGCAAATTCACTGGTAGAAAACTGGGTGAAATGGCCGAGTGCGGCAAGCGACGTTTCTAAATGCTTAAGGCCAAATTGCCGGACAAAATCAGGGAATATAAAGCCAACGAGCCCTGAGAACTGGCTACTTACCGGATAGAGAATGGCGCAGGCGCTGGCGAATTCTGGCGGTAAATACTGACCGAGCTTCGTTGCGACCTTTTGCACGCGCTCAGTGAGGGCTAACTCGGCGAAGTCTGTGGTAATTACGCTATCGGTAAACTCGGCAACGGCAAAAGGTGGATAATGCTGTTGGCAGTGCTTCGCGATCTGCTGGACGACCGCTGGGCTAATATGATCTTTAAGCAGTTCAGCGGCCAACAGCAGTTCCTTTTATAACATGTTTTCCGAGGCAACTTGGTTGCGGCCACGTTTCTTGGCAATACCGAGCACTTGGGCAGAACGAGCCAAGAATTGATGCCAATTTTCATGGGCTTGGTACAACGATACACCTAAAGAAATTGTGACCTTCGGCAGGGCTTTTTTACTGCGTGATGATACAAAGCGCAGTTTTTCCACCCCACGGCGAATTTGTTCGGCAATTTCACTGGCGGTGCGTAAATCAACATCAGGCAGCAAAATTAAAAATTCTTCACCACCAGCGCGCACTGGTAAACCACTTTCTTGCACGTAAGCGCTAATTTTCTTCGCTACTTTCGACAAAATTACATCACCAATGCTGGAGCCGTAATCTTGGTTGAATTGGCGGAAATGATCTAAATCTACCGAAATTGCGGCGATCTGTCGTTTCGGATTATCGGTGAGCCACAGATCAACATGCTCTTGCATGGCCAGTCGGTTATATAAACCGGTCAGTGGATCGACTTGTCGATTTTGTTTCATCGCTTCAAGTTCGGTCCGTAACTGATGGCTTTGCTCAGTCGAATGATAAAGTTCCTCCTGCAGCTTTTTCTGGCTAGTACGCAAGTCGTAAGTTGCATCCAACACTTTATGAAGGGTTTCGCGCGCTTGTGTTGGGTTATCACCTCTGAGCGAAACTAGGCTGAGATCCAGAACTTCGATGTAATCATCGAGAGCGATAGCAGCAGATTCAGAAGTCTGAGAGAGCTGGCTGACCATCTTGTGCATGGACTGCACCAGACGCTCATTTTCTTTGCTCGCTGGCACAATAAAGTTGCTATACAACTCAGCCATGATGAAGTCATCAAAGCCGATTTTGCTTAGTAGTTTTTGTTCGATGGCATGACACAATTCAGCGTTAACACCGCTGATATAGTCGTAACTCACGGTATAATTCACCGGGTGAGCAGCCAAACGATGACGTTGCAAAAAGGCGATAGTTAATGCAGCCTTTTCGCTCGCCTGATCGATTGAATCCTGATACATCATGCCAAGTAAAACTCCAATGGATACCGCATAGACTCAGCGCAAATGAATGACCTTATGTTACGGAAAAGTCGTACTAACGCAAGGTCTGACAGCGATTTGAGTCCCAATCGTTGATAAAATAACGACAGCGGTGCAGAAGGCCAAGCTATTTTTCAATTGTTTTCGGAATTTTTCGCCAATTGATCAGATATTTGCGAGAGTTTCATTTGTTGTTAACGAAAAGCCAGCGGCACTTTCCGCCCAACCAGCAAAAAACTAAGGTAGGACGATTAGCTGCAGCGTAGAGTTTTATATACAATCGACTGCAATAGCGCCAAAGCACAGGATTTTTATGAAACGTAACTTAGTAGCGATGTTAGTGATAGCGGGTTTAACTGCCTGCACTACTAACACGGTATCAACTGACCACAACCTTGTCGAAACTGAAACCAGTTTTGCGGTGACGGCAAATCAAGTCTGGGCAGAAGCAGAGAAAATTCAGCAACAGGGCGTGGATAAGTTACCTGATATGTCGGAAGCTGCTCTGGCAAAAGCACAGCAACAGCGTTTGGCGCTGTTACAACAGTTGCAAAATATTGAGGTCACTAAGCTAAGCGACCAAGACCAAATCAACCACACGATTTTAGTGTATCGCTTGCAAAACGATGTCGATGAGTACCGTTTTGGTGCGCATTATATGCCGCTGAATGCCGAGTCTGGCTTTCACAGTGATGTGCTGTTTATGTTGAATGGTCAGTCAGTTACGAATGAAGCTACAGCGAGAAGCTACCTGAAAAAGTTGGCAGGTGTTGGGAATTATATCGACCAGCAAATGCACTGGATGCAACTCGGTTTAGCTAAAGGTTATACCCAACCGAAAGCGGTTTTAGCAGGTTACCAAGATGGGATCCGTTCTTTTATCAGTGCCAATGCCACTGATAGTGCTTTTTATCGGCCATTCTTAACTCAACCGACCGGCGTCGACGCTAAAGTCTGGCTGCAGTTGCAGCAAGAAGCGGCGAAGCTCATCAGTGCTCAAGTAACGCCAGCTTACCAACGCTACTATGATTTCTTCGTCAACCAGTACTTGCCGGGTGCCCGCGACTCGATTGCTGCAACCGATTTACCTGATGGCGCGGCTTATTATCAAAATCGTTTGGAATATTACACCACGCTAAAAATGAGCCCGGAGCAAGTCCATGAGATTGGCCTGCAGGAAGTTGCGCGGATCCGCAAAGAAATGCAGCAAGTGATTGACCAAACAGGCTTTAAGGGGGATTTTGCCCAGTTCGTGCAGTTTCTGCGCACTGACAAACAGTTCTATGTCAATACCCCAGAACAGCTGCTGAAAGAAGCGGCCTACCTGTCCAAAAAAATTGACGCACAATTGCCAAAATTATTTAAAACTTTGCCAAGAACACCCTATGGTGTTGAGCCCGTTCCTGCGCAAATTGCACCGAAATACACAACTGGTCGTTATGCCGGAGGCAATGGTAATGGTGAGCCGGGCTTTTATTGGGTCAATACCTATGCGCTCGATCGTCGACCGCTTTATGAATTAGAAGCGCTGACCCTGCATGAAGCAGTGCCTGGACATCATTTACAGATCTCCATCGCAAACGAGCAAACCTCGTTACCTGCTTATCGCCGCAGTTTTTATACTTCGGCGTTTGGCGAGGGTTGGGGTCTGTACTCTGAGTATTTGGGGCTAGAGGTTGGTTTTTACCAAGATCCATACAGCAATTTTGGTCGTTTAACCTATGAAATGTGGCGTGCCTGTCGACTGGTTGTCGATACCGGGATGCATACAATGGGTTGGAGTCGGCAACAAGCCATCGATTACCTCGCGGGAAATACCGCATTGTCGATGCATAACGTCACAACTGAAGTAGATCGCTATATCAGTTGGCCAGCGCAAGCCTTGTCTTACAAACTTGGCGAAATCACCATAAAACGGCTGCGCAAACAGGCGGAGCAACAGCTTGGTGATAAATTTGATGTCCGAACCTTCCATGATGCGGTGTTGGAAAATGGAGCATTGCCGTTGTCAGCTTTGGAACAACAGGTGAATTTATTCATTAAAAAACAACAAGCAAAGTGATATGCTGCCGGTCTCGTGATAGTTGAGTTGATGTCACGAGACCCGTTGCGTTGAAGTTTTGCTTTGGCATAATCAATTCGTTGAATATTTGTGTGGTTGTGGGCGTTATTGAGTTATGTGGGTATTTTTGGCTTTTTTGGCGCTGCTAGCGGTGATTATTGTGTTGATGATGAAAATCGACACATTGGCCCGTGAACATAAGCGATTTATAGTGCAATGCCGGTTAATGGAATCAGAATCCAGCCATGTTCAACACATCACGTTTGATATGGCAGAAGAGTTTTCGGTGAATTTACAACAGCAACTACAATTGGCTCGCCGGACTACTCGCGTCACCGAAGCTGAGGTTTTGCTGTTTGAATTTTGCATTCAAAGTATTCCTGCGGTGTGCAAAGAATTAAGCCGTCGTCAGCAAAGTTTGGCGCAAGCCATGGCACGTGTGGTCCAATTAAATGGCATTATCGATATGCAGCAGTTGGATACTTGTATCAATCGTCATGGCCGGTTGATCCCGGCGTGGCAGCGCAATAATTTTGCTGGATATCTGCAGTTATGTCAGCAGATGGTGGCACTCATGCGGGAACATTCGACTAAAGAGCATCGTAGTTCATCACTGTCCGAGCCAGCTTAAACGAAGCTGGCTTGTTTGGAATGGTAATGATTAGTGGCGGAACACAATTTTTGGTTCAGTATCAATTTGACCATCTTGGTCAACTGCGGCAAAACGATTACCTGCTCTGAGCACTGCTAAGCTAAAACTAGGGCTTTTGCGGACAAACTCCAAGTCATAACCAAATCTTTGCAATTCTGCGACCGAAAATTTCTGAGCCATATTAAGCTGTTGCCAGAAATAGTCTGCGTCTTTCGGAAATGCGCGTCGGTCTTGTGCTACGGCAGCCATGTTTTTACTCCAGTGAGTGAAAGGATCGAATAAGATCAGACCCTCATCTACTCTATGCGTTGTTTAAAAAAAGTACAAGTTCAAGTTCAATTTTAGTTAACGGCATCACCGATAACCTGTTTCCTTTCTTCAACAGCAGCATCTCAGCTAACTGCGGATGTTGCCGCAATTCAGCCATTGAAATCACCTTGTGGAACTTCTCCACAAAGGCAACATTCACTGCAACCCAAGGCCAATTTTCTGGACTTGATTTGGCAAAATAGTACGGACTTGCCGGGTCAAATTGACTAGGATCCGCATAGGCCAATTTTACCACTTTCCCAAGGCCAACAAGCCCGACCTCTGCACAACTTGAATGATGGATTAGTACTAAATCATCAAGTTTGACGTCATCGCGCAGAAAGTTACGCGCTTGATAGTTGCGCACCCCTTCCCACACAACACCTTCAGGTCCTGCGTTGGCAATATCATCAATACTGCATTCGCTTGGTTCGGTTTTAAAAATCCAGTTCAATTTATGCCCTGCCATGTTGATGTCGTCATGGTAGCGAAAACACAAAGGGGAGCACTATAAGGAATTTCCCTGATTTGGTGCTTTGCTTTATATCAACGCTTGATGTCAAAATCGCTACAAAGTAACTTAAATTGGCACAAAATACCAAACAAGCCTGCTGCTGCATGGCTTAGTTGCACGAACCATCAGCAAGATGCCGAAAAGCTGGACGATTGGCAGCAGTCTGCTAACAAGTTGGCCACTTTACTTGGCACATTGCCGGTGCATGTAGCACAATATCACTCTAGTTGAATCGTTGAGGGCGCGTGGATGAGTCAAGTTCTGTCGGATTTGTTGTCGTTATTAAAACTTGAGACTATCGAAACTGGGTTATACCGTGGCCAAAGTCAGGATTTAGGCTTTAAAGCGGTATTTGGAGGTCAAGTAATGGGGCAGGCATTATCTGCTGCCAAAGAGACTATTCCAGAAGATCGCAAGGTGCATTCATTTCACTCGTATTTCTTAAGACCAGGTGATGCCTCACGACCAATCGTTTACGAAGTAGAAAATATTCGTGATGGTAAAAGCTTTAGTACGCGGCGTGTTAGTGCTATTCAGTACGGTAAACCGATTTTCTATATGACGGCGTCATTCCAAGCGGACGAGGTTGGTTTTGAGCATCAGGATTTAATGCCTCAAGTGCCACCCCCTGAGGAGTTGATTTCGGATTTGGAATTCTATCGCCAGCACGCCGATTTAATTCCAGAGTCATTGCGTAGCAAGTTTATTTGTGAGAAACCAATTGAGATGCGCTCTGTGGCATTTCACAACCCATTCCGCCCGCAAGTAAGCAATGCCAAGCGTTATGTGTGGTTTAAAGCCAACGGCGCCATGCCAGATGATCTGCGTGTGCACAAATACATGTTGGCATACGCTTCTGATTTTAACTTTCTGCCGACCGCGCTGCAGCCACATGGCAAGTCCTTTATGGCGCCGAACATGCAAGTGGCCACTATTGACCATGCCATGTGGTTCCATCAAGATTTTCGCTTTGATGATTGGTTGCTCTATGCAGTAGATAGTCCAAGTGCCTCTGGTGCTCGGGGCTTGGTTCGTGGGCAGTTTTTCAATAGAGCTGGCACCTTAGTTGCGTCCACCATCCAAGAAGGCGTGATCCGCGCTTACGACAAGGCTAAAGGCGAGTAATAGGTTCGATCCAGCGCGCACTAAGCGCGCTGGATGCGAATTTGCTGGATACTTGCTAACACTTCAGGAGCCAACAGCTGATTGACGCTTTGTTGTAAACTGGCAAAGGTCGATGTTGGTATTAACGCATGCGCGACATCCACTTCCACATAACCGGCATCTTTTAATGCATTAATCAAAGTGCTGAAGAGCTGTTTGTCATGATATTCCGGCGAATCAATGCCATGCAAAGTCATCAAACGTTTTGCCAACTGATGGCAATGTTGCTCTAATTCTTCGCGTTCAATGGGTGTTTCTTGACTGAGTAAGTTCAGCACCATCGCATAGCGGTGCAACACACCATCTGCACTGTGGGCTAGCAACTGTAGTTGTGATTTACCGACTAAAGTCGCTTGCCACGTCCCAGCTTCGGTCTGCTGAATCAGTTGTCGAGCGTGCATAAACTGCAAATTTTGGCTGACGTAACTAGCGATGTCAGCATGCTGGACAAACAATTCATGCTCCAACAATGGCTGCAGTTGGCTAATCAATGACAATAACTCAGCCTCAGATTTTTCCTGCTGCAGTAATAATGCAGTTGCTAGTAGCGCTGGGATCACCAGCAAGTGGCTGATGTTGTTACGATAATACGTCATTAAAATTTTATCGCGTTCAGGGAAGCGTACCAACACCCCAAAATCATCAGGCAGCATTTCAACTTTATGTAATTGATGCGCGTGCCGCAATAAACTCACCGCATCTTCGTCCGGTAAAGTCACCAATCGATGGTAAGGCGCTGCGCGCATCAACTGTATATAAAACTCCATCTGAATGAGCAGTTGTTGCTCCGCCATGACGTGTTTATCAGCAACTAATAAACAGGTGGCGAGTAAATTGATGGCGTTGACTGCGGCACTTTGGTTTATCCGAACCATTACTTGATTCGATAATTGTGCAACCACTGGGTTTAACCACTGTGGTTTTTGCGGCTCGATTGGATTAATGCTGCTACGCCAGTCAGGAACTTCTTGCTGCAAATATTGATTTAACTGGATGGGCTCACCGAAATTCACATAACCATAGCCGTAATCCCGCAGATTACGCACAGCTTTGATGATACCGAGAGCCGATTCTTTGGTTTTGGCCGACCCCTGCAATTCGCGCAGGTAGGTGCTGACTTCCATGACATGTTCATAGCCCAAATAAACCGGAACTAAGGTGACAGGTCGGTCAATGCCGCGCAATAAGGCTTGGACTGTCATTGCCAACATGCCAGTTTTTGGTTGCAATAATCGACCGGTGCGGCTACGACCACCTTCGCTGTAATACTTAACTGCATAACCTTTGCGGAATAACTGCGACAGATATTCACGGAATACCGCTGAATACAATTTATTGCCACTGAAACTACGACGAATGAAAAATGCACCGCCGCGGCGGAAAATTTTGCCGATAGGCCAAAAGTTAAGATTGATACCTGCGGCAATATGCGGTGCTGCCAAACCTTGTTGATAAATGGTATGGCTTAACAGCAAATAGTCCATGTGACTGCGATGGCAGGGTAAGTAAACAATTTCATGGCCACGCTGTGCGAGTTCGCGGATCTGCGCGTTGTTGCTCACTTTGATGCCGGTGTATAACTTTTTCCATAACCAACTCAAAAAACGATCGCCAACTCGAACTGTCGATTCGCGATAGTCAGCGGCAATTTCTTCCAGCAACTTTCGTGCTTCAACGCGAGCTTCATAATGGCTGATTTGCTTGTTGGTGGCTTCGTCATCCACTGCTTTTTTCAACGCGGCTGAACCTAACAGCGCATTAAATAACGCGCTGCGGTCTGGTTGTCTTGGGCCTGTTGCTGCTAATTGCTGGCGATAAAAATGAAAACGCGCGACTCGCGATAATTTGTGGGCGGTTGATTGGTCGGCACCGAATTGATCGGCCATAGCGCGCAAATCAACCGGAGGTGAGAATTGTACCAAGGTATGCCGACCGGAAATCAGCACTATCATCATTTTACTCAGCCAGCTTGGTGCTGCTTTTTCACCGACAACGGCTTTTACTGAGTTTTCTTTGCCGGGAGCTCGGCCCCAACACACTGAAACCGGGATTAACTGCGCTTGTAATTCCAAGTTTTCGACGTGAGTTTGCAATAACTTTTGACCGTCAACCAAGGCCGAACCATCGCGTCGTTTCCCCCAAAGTACATTGGGTTGTTCGAGAAATAGAGTGCGTGGTAGCCGGACATTGCCAAGCTGAACTTGATCTGTTGGATCAGGTAAATTGGCCTCAGCACAGACTCGACGTAACGTCGCCATATCGCTGGCAGAAGCTATTTTGGTGATGTAAAACAATGGCTTTTCTGTAGGTAACGCTAATGCTTCCGTCGGTGAGGACGGCACTACCTTATACTTAACCAACGCTTTTAACGGCCATTTTAAGCACTTGGCGAACAGTGATAGACGATCAAACATAGAATACCTGCACCCGAAAACAGCCCGATAGGATAGCATGGAATGATTTTCCCGCCAAATTCGCCGATTTTCTTCGATTTTTAACAGATCAGACTTGGCACTACTGATTGCACTGTATATACTCCCAGTAACCACTGTATAGGCATTCAGCATCATGCGACCACTAACACCAAGACAAGCCGAAATATTACAACTACTTAAAGACTATCAGGCCGAATCAGGTATGCCGCCGACTCGGGCTGAAATCGCCTTACAATTGGGCTTCAAATCAGCCAATGCGGCGGAAGAACATCTTAAAGCGCTGGCGAAAAAAGGGTTTATCGAGATGTTGCCAGGCACTTCGCGCGGCATCCGTTTGATTGAAGATCCTGAAGATGAAGCTGCCAATGAACCAGAAATTCAAGGATTGCCGTTGATTGGCCGTGTCGCGGCTGGTATACCAATTTTGGCAACTCAGCATGTGGAACAATATTTTCAGTTAGACGCTAATCTGTTCCATCCGGCGGCTGACTTTTTATTAAAAGTTTCCGGCATGAGCATGAAAGACATCGGCATTATGGATGGCGACTTATTAGCTGTGCATAAAACTACTGAAGCCCGGCAAGGCGAAGTCATCGTTGCGCGAGTCGATGAAGAAGTGACTGTTAAACGATTCCGTCGTGATGGTCAGTTTGTTTATCTGCACCCAGAGAATGGTGATTTTCAGGTGATTAAAGTTGATTTAACCCAACAGTTTTTTGCTATCGAAGGTTTAGCTGTTGGTGTGATCCGAAATCAGACTTGGTAAGACAACTTAACTGTTGACCAGCGAAAACAGGTGTTTTGGATATCGTTGGTGGACAGTCGGTAGATTCATTGTTACCGATCAACAAATCATCGCAATCAGGCAACTGAAGCGATGATTTTTTTATTGCTGTGAGCACACTTGTTGGTAAGATAATCAGCAATACCTGCAGGGATGTTCTGCTGAGAAGTCTACCTTGCCTGCCGTCAGTGGTTTTGTCCTTGAGGTTCAGGTCGCGAGAAGGAATAAAGAATGCAAAAGATTTGGGCGCTGGCCTTTTTGGTATTAACGGTCGTGTCGGGTTATCTCGGCTATCAGTACCTGACATCACAGTCTGAATTAACATCAGCTTTGGTTTATCCGGCACCGCGCAACTTATCTGAATTTAACTTAATTGACCACCGCGGTAATGCGGTTGGGCGTGAGCAATTGCAAGGGCAATGGACTTTGGCATTTGTCGGCTACACCTATTGCCCAGACATTTGCCCGATGACGATGGCGACATTGTCTGGCGCTGTTGCACAATTGCAGCAAGCACTGCCGAAGGGTCAACAACTTGGGGTTTGGTTTATTTCGGTTGATCCAAAACGTGACACGCAAAAACAGTTGCAGACCTATGTCGGCTATTTTGAACAACGCGCTTTGACAGGCGTGACCGCCAACCACGACCAACTCTTCCCTTTTGTTCGTGAACTAGGTTTGTCCTATGCCATCAGTAGTAGCACAGAGCCAGAATATCGAGTTGATCACAGTGCATCGATTGTGCTGCTTAATCCTGTTGGGCAGTTAGTGGCAGTGTTTAAACCAGAGATCAACGCCGAGGCAGTTCCGGTGGTGAGCAAAGCGCAATTACTGCGTGATTTCCCATTGGTGATGGCACTGCTTAAATAATTGGAAATACCGCTAGTTCTGGCAGACTTCGCCAAGAACTAGCGCTTCGGTTTTACTTCACAAACACCCAAGGTTGCGAGTACCAGTAAAAGTAGCCAGGCTTACTGCGACTTGGTGCTGTGCAATTGTAACGATTGTGCGAAAGTTTCAGTGGCTTACTAGCTCTTGCGGTAAAGGTATCTTCATCGAGCCAATTCAAGGTAATGGCTTCGCCGTTGAAAAAGCAATTAAGCGCTTTTGGTTTGAAGTCTTTGGTATCAACGGAAAGCTTAAGCAAAGGTGGGTTTTGCTTGCTGACCGGATCTGCTCCCGAATAATCAGTGACCGGCAGTGCCAAGGTTTTTAACTTAGGCGCAAAGTGCTTTATCGCGGCGTATTGGCTAGATGATGGGTAGCGCGGGATCCGAGTTAACGAAACGCCAGTACCAACAGCTCCAGATTGTTGACCGATACCTATAAAACCAAGTTCTGCGACTAACTTTTCCAGTTCGGCACTAAAGTCACCATAAGGATAGGCAACCCAGTTACGTCGAACTCCTAGTTTTTCTTCCAGCTGTTGTTCTGCAAGTAAAATGTCGGCTTTGACCCGCTCGCGCCACTTTGCTTGGCTTTCCCCGGCATTTGGCACGGCCAGTCGATGATGATAGGAACTATGGTTGGCGATGATAGCGCCTTCGTCATGCATGGTTTTGATTTGTTGCCAACTGAGCACTGGGCCTTCTTGGCGATCGATTAACGCCGGGCCTAAAAACATGGTGTAGGTGTAACCAAACTCTTTCAGGATTGGACGGGCATTGGTAAACACATTGGCATAACCGTCATCAAAAGTTATCGCGACTTCATCATCGGCCAATGGCTCGCCGGCTTTGAGCTGGTTGATCAGGCGTTCCAGACTCACAACTTTATATTGATGATCTTTGAGGTACTGCAATTGTGTGCGGAATTCTTGCGGCGTCACGCTGGTTGTACTTGGGGTATCAGTGGCAACGTGATGGTACTGCAGAATAATCGCAGCATTGGCACTTGGCACAACTACCGCAGTACTTGCTGCAAACAGCCATAATTGACGTAACAAGTTCATTTATCACCTCAGCGAACAAATAAAGTTGAAAGTAAAATGCAGTGATTAAAATAACACAGCGGCCAAGGTGGCCGCTGTGAATCAAGCATTAAACAGCATTGATAGGCTTAGTAATACGAATGCTCACCACGTTGGTGGTCCGTAAAATCTCGTACACCACTTAACTCGCCACTAAAGCGGTTCAGTAGTTCTTTTTCAATACCTTCTTTAAGCGTCAAATCAACTTGTGAACAGCCGTTACAACCGCCGCCAAATTGCAGAATTGCCACGCCATCGTTAGTTAACTCAACTACAGAGACTCGACCACCGTGATTTGCTAACTGTGGATTGATCTCAGCATCAATCACATATTGCACTCGTTCTTTCAGTGGTGCGTTGTCGCTCACCTTGCGAACTTTGGCGTTTGGCGCTTTTAAAGTTAGCTGTGAACCCATTTGATCGGTAACAAAGTCAATTTCAGCGTCAACTAAAAATGGTTTGCTGTCGGCATCGATCACCGCATCAAAACCGGTAAAAGTGACACGTAAATCGGTTGCTTCGACTGCATCTGCTGGGCAATAAGAAACGCCACATTCCGCGGAGGCCGTGCCAGGATTGACGACGAACACTCGAATGTTGGTGCCAGCTGCCTGTTTTTCTAACAACTTAACAAAGTGCGCTTGGGCGGCTTCAGAAATATGAATCATCGATAGTACCTGACTAAATTACTAGGTTAATGGCTATGATACCCCTGCGCCGAGTGCTTGCCAAGCCCGCTTGAGTCGGACTCCCCTTTATTGTTATGTTAAACCGATAAATTTAGGGAGAAACCATGTCCACTTTGCCAAGATCTTTGCCGCGGTCATTACTCGGTGCGCTTTTCTGTAGCTTGTTGTGTTGGGGGAGTCACTCTGCAGTTGCAGCAAACACCCCACCAGCGCCAGCCGAATTCCTAGGCTTTGGCTCTGGGCAATGGCATGTGCGGCATGACCAAGTCGAAGCGTATTTTCGGACATTAGCACAAAGCGCGCCGACAACGACTCGCTTGGAAGTCATAGGTCACACCCACGAACAGCGGCCGCTGTTGCAACTGATTATTGCCAGTGAACAAAATCTGGCGAAACTTGAACAGATTCGCCAACAGCATCTCGCGGTTGCACGCGGTGAAGCCGAGTTCGACCCAAGTTTACCTCTGGTGATTTGGTTAGGGTACGGCGTGCATGGCAATGAATCGAGCGGTCCTAATGCGGCGCTTGAAGTTGCGTATGAATTAGTGGCGGCAAAAACTGCTGAGGCCAAACAAACCTTAGATAACACCATTATATTGCTGCAGCCCAGTTTAAATCCGGACGGTATGGATCGGTTTGCGCTCTGGGCGAATATGCACCAAGGCACCTCACCTGTTGCTGATACCCAACATCGCGAGCATATCGAGCCATGGCCGAATGGGCGGCCTAATCACTATTGGTTCGATCTCAACCGAGATTGGCTACCTCTGCAACACCCAGAAAGCCGCGCTCGGATCGCACAATTTCAGCGTTGGTTACCACAAGTTGTTGCCGATTTTCATGAAATGGGCACAGACGGCACTTACTTTTTTCAACCAGGGATCCCGAGTCGTAATAATCCGCAGACCCCGGCGAAGACTTTTGAATTAACCGCGAAAATTGCCAATTTCCATGCTGCGGCAATGGATGAGAAGCAAGTCTTATACTTCACCGAAGAAGCTTTTGACGATTTTTATGTCGGCAAGGGTTCTACCTATCCTGATGTGCAAGGTTCGATTGGCATTTTATTCGAGCAAGCTAGTAGTCGTGGTCATTTGCAAGACAGTATCAATGGCCCGCTTAGTTTCAAAACCACAATTGACCAACAGATTTTGATGTCCCATTCGACTATGCGTGGCGCTTTAGCGCTAAAAGCCGAGTTGCAGCAGACCCAAGCGCAGTTTTTCCGCGATGCTCAACAGGCCGCCAAAGTTGACCCTGTGCAGGGCTATTTTGTTGGCGATGAAGGGGATCCGACGCGCTTAAATACCTTTTTGACTTTGCTGTCGCAACACGATATTCAAGCTTATGCCGTGACTGACGATGTCCAACATCAAGGGCAGTGGTTTCGGCAAGGTCGAAGCTACTACATTCCGCTGAAGCAGCGGCAGTATCGCCTCATTAAAGCGGCATTTAGTACCGAAACTAATTTCAAGGACAACACCTTTTACGATGTGTCGGCTTGGACTTTACCTTACGGTTTTAACCTCAATATGGCGCAAAGTCGCACCACCCCAAATGCGATTGCAGCAAAGGCTTGGCAAGCAGAAGAGGCAAAAGTTGACGCTGCCAAGGCCGGCGCTTACGCCTATGCTCTGCGTTGGAGTGATCAACAAGCGCCAGTGATGTTGGCGGCATTGCTGCAACATGGCATTGTGGTGCGCTCGAGTGTTCAAGCCTTTAACGCACAGACGAAAACTGGCGTTGAACAGTTTGCCGCTGGCACCATGGTGATCCCGGCCGGCTTACAAAGCGAAGGTTGGTTTGAACATCTATTGGCGGTGCAACAGCAGTTGGCATTGCCACTTAGTGAAATTAGCACTGGCCTCACACCTGTGGGCAGCGATTTAGGAAGTCGATTGTTAGTGCCAGTGACTCTGCCGAAGGTGCTGCTAGTCGCAGGACCAGGGGTTAATTCATCAGAAGCAGGGGAGATGTGGTTTAGTCTAGAGCGTTTAGCTGGCATTTCGCCGAGCATAGTGGAACCGCAACGCCTGAACAAAATCGATTTACAGCGCTACAGCCATATCCTGTTGCCGGACGGCAATTACAGCAGTTGGCACGACAAGGAAGTGCAAATTCTAAAGACTTGGGTGACTGCTGGCGGCGTGTTATGGGGACAAAAAGGTGCGGCGCAGTGGTTATCAGAAAAAGGCATATTACAAGCCAAAGTGCAGCGCAGCGCCGATATGGCGAAACTTATCTCCGCAGCAGGCGCAAGTTATGGTGATAAAGAGCAGATCGCTGGCAAAAAGCGCATCGCCGGCGCAATTTTTGCCGCGCAGCTTGATTTGACGCACCCGCTGGCGTTTGGTTTACCGCGAGCCATGCTGCCGGTATTTAAAAACGATCCTATGCTGTTACTGCCGTCGAGCGACGCTTATGTCACCGTAGGCCGTTACACTGATAAGCCACAACTTGCAGGTTTCACTGCCAGTGAATATGTTGAGCAAATTCGCCATGGCGCTTCGTTATTAGCGCACAATCAAGGCCAAGGCCGGGTGATTGCTATGACCGACAATCCGGTGTTTCGCGGCTATTTCGTCGGCTCAGGCCGAATATTGGTCA
>JACCEA010996770.1_pt1 | contig 16996 bp, 16 predicted proteins | sample 7449851 | NCBI WGS metagenome assembly JACCEA01 (sample SAMN15323453, study PRJNA562643) | freshwater metagenome | isolation source: river surface water | place: USA:Blue River Watershed | collected 2017-08-18 | reverse complement strand
CCTTGCAGAACGTGTAGACCTGCTCGGACGGTGCCTGCCAGCCGCCGGCGGCGGTGAGGGCTTGCATCCGCTGGTTGCGGGCCTGCCCGGGGTTCATGGGGGCGATGCGATCCAGTTCGGCCAGCAGTTCTTGGCCGGTGGTGATCTCGTGGTCCTTGCGGGGACGCGCCAGGCGGGCGATGGCCTGGGATGCGAAGTCCTTGCCGCCGCGGGTGACGAGGCCGGTCTTGTGGCGTCCGCTGGACTGGCCGGGCTTGACCGACAGGATCGATTCGGCGATCTCCCGAATGGACACCTTGGGTGCTTCGTCGGCCGCGAATTCGGCGTACTTGGGTGCCGATGGCAGCAGTTCCCAGCCGGGGGTTTCACTGCCGGGCTTGTCGGCGGGCACGTCGCTGTGGGTGACGGCACCGGCGAACTCGGCGGGCTTCTTCACCGCAGCAGCGGCGGCGGGCTGCTTGTCGGCGGCGTCGGCGACAACCTGCTCGGCTTCGGCAACCACCTCAGCGGCGGCAGCGTCGTCGGCGGGGGCTTCCGCCTCCACCTCAACCGCAGGTGCCGGGGCTTCATCCTTCTTCGCCGCGGCGCGGGCGAGCAGCCCGTCCAACTTCTCGGCGCGGGACGCGTCGGCCTCGGCCACACTGGTGCGTTCCGCGACGACGGTGTCGCGGGAGTCCAGCAGGTATTCGAGACGGTCGGTGTCCTCACCGGACAGTTCCTCGCCGGCGTTGGCGCGGGCCTGGAGCACGGTGATCTCGGCGGTGGCTTGTGTGGTCAGCTCGTCGAGTTCTGCGACGGTGGCCGGGAGCTGGTCGGGGAGCGTGAACTTCTTCACGGCGTTGGTCCTTCCTAGAACCTCGTATGCGTTTCGGTTCGATCGCTCCTCGGCCCGCAGCCAGCAGGAACTCTCTTGAGCGCGGAAGTTAGGAAGGGGGTGTGCAAACGCCGTGACAGCCGCGGAATGCAAAGTGACTTGCAATGCGGCGCGGATATGTAACGGAAACGGGCTTTGACTTACATTTAGCAGGTCAGGACGTTGCGAACTAGCTTGTGCGGGTGACGGCGCGGATCGTTCCGCCACCCACATCGCGCTGCTTCTGCTTCGCCTCAACCAGCGACAAAAACTGCGTCACCTCACCGGCAGGGCCGGTGTACTCGTAACCGGACACCATCTGCCCCGACGTCACGTTGCCTCTGCGGCACGCCGAGCACCCCACCGGTCAGACCCGTTCCAACAGCAGGGCCAAACGCTCCTGCCGTGTGGGCGGTGTAGGCGGGTCACCAACATCAGCCTGCGCCCGCGCCAACACCGATTTGCGGCGCTCCGCCAACTCCCAATTACGGCGCTCCTCCGCCACACCGGCAACGACGATCGCCTGAATCGCCTCCGCCGACAAATGCTGAATTCCGCCGTCCGCCTGCGGTAGCGGGGAGAAACTCGCCACCATCGCCAGAGGCGCTTGGCTCGACCCGACTGCAGCGGCAGCCCGACACAGGAAGCCGGGGGTATTCACCGCCAGCACCGCAACCAAATCCAACTGGTTGCCGTACGGCCGCCAATCACCAGACATCGGCGCCGCCAAACCCATCTGCACCTTCTCCGGCGACGCCCACGGCGCAGGCACACCAGACACCCAAATCCCGTGCTCATCCTCACCCGCACGAACCAGCGCGAAGCACGCCTCAACATTGTCGTAATGCACCTGGGCTGCGGCGTTGCTGATCCCCACCGTCGGCGCGTGCCCGATCCCCACCGTCAACCGCCCGACCGGCAACAGCGTGCCGTCAGTGAGATGCACCGGCGGCGACGAATGAAAATGCGTGTACCCACTGTTCGAGCGGGGCGGATTCACGTGGCCGAGCCCCACGGAGCGGTGCTTCTCGTTCCAGCAGGCAACATGCCCGAAAATGTGGCCGTCTTCGGTGATCGTCAGATGAGTCGGCCCCGACAGCTTCGGATCGGCGAACAGGGCTGGGTCGTAGACGCGGGGCATGAACGACGCCGTCGTCGAGGCCACCAGGGCTTTCGCGCGGGGCTCACGCTGGGCGTTCAACTCGATCCTGGTTTGCCCGAACGCGGGGACGGCGACGATCGTGGTCGCCATCACCTCGCCCTTGATGAAGCGCTCCAGCACGATCTTGTCGGGGTCGAAGTTGTCCTCGGTGACGGGGGTGCCGTCCTCGTAAACCCGGACCACTTCGGCCATGAAGTCGATGCTGGGGTTGCACACCCCGTGTGAGACGAGGTCGATCGCTTTGGCGGCGTGCTCGTTGTTCAGCATGTAGCCGTCGGCGCGGATCTCGCCGTTCTCGAAGCGGATCGCTTCGATAACACCGACGGTCACTGACCCGTTGTGGCCGCCTTCGGCGCGTTCGCACCATTGCAGCGGCATGGGCGTGGAGCGGAACGTCAACTCGATGTCGGGGGCGAGTACCCGCCGGTCGCTGGTGGGTGTGCCGGTGACCGCGAACAGCGCGTTGGTGAAAGTCAGGTAGGACTCGGCGTCGGTGGTGTCGCTGGCTGCGTTCATCGTGTTCTCCTGCTCACTCGGGGCGGCCCAACCTGCCGAAGCGACGCGGCCAACCCCGTCTTGGCTGTCACGGGCGCGGACGTTGCCTTCCTTGGCGCGGCGCTCAATTTCCTCCGCCTGGGTGCGGCCATGCCGGTTGATAGCAACGGAGTCACGGCCATCGAGACGTTCGGTATGCCGGTCAACCTCGTCGGGCAGCGGCTCATCCTTGGCGAGGATGCCCATGCGGCACCGGCAATTCGCGACCTCAGCAGGCGGGCCGGTGGGGTCGCCCGGGTAAGCGAGTTGCGCGCCGCCGACACTGAACAACCCGGCGAGGGGGACGCGGGCACCGTCGGCCGCGAAATGCGAGGGCCGTGTCTTTCCGTCGATCGTACAATTATGAATTACCAGATCATTAGCTAAATAAGTATGGCTACTCGTAGAGAGGTCGTAGACGTGACCGGAGTACTCAACACGCGCGATGAAGTCGATCCGATCCCTCGCCAGAACCCCAAGCGTGTTCGGTTCGATGCCGACGAAGTCGTCCGTCGCTATCTGGCCGGGGAGTCCGTGAACGACATTGCGGCCGACATTGGAGTTAGCGCCGAAACCATCCGCCGCCGGGTTCGTAGTCGGGGAGCCCTCCGAACCCCCAGCGAGGCCGGCAAGCTTCGAGCGCAAACCCCCGAGGGGCTCGCCCAGATGCGGGCTGCTCAGAAGCTCGCCAACGCCGCCAAACGCCGAACCGATCTCGACGCAGCGGCCGACGAGATCATCGCCGCCTACCTCGCAGGGGAATCCGCCCACGCGCTCGGCGAGCGCTACCACTGCGGGACGGCTCAGATCGCAGATATTCTTCGGGCTGGCGGAGTTGAGGTTCGCGACAAGTCCACGGCCGGCGTTCTGCGCGCATCTAAAATCCCCGACGACGTCAAGGCCGAGTTTTACCAGCGCGTCGCCGCTAAGAACAGGGGTCGGATCAAGCCTGCAGATGCAGTGGTTCGGACGGCCTCCACCAAGGAGAGCCGCTTCTCCCAGCGCGTTGGCGTCGGTGAGCAAGAGGTCGCGGAGCGCCTCGCCGCAGCTTGCCTCGGCGTTGATCGACAGGTTGCCGTCGGTCGCTACAACATCGACGTAACGGCTTCCGGGGTCGCCGTCGAGATCCACACCGCGCCGCACGGTCCGCACCTTGGTCGGGGTCGCATCCATCGCCGCGTCGACTACTTGACCGATTGCGGCTGGCGGATCTTGTATGTCTGGTGCCCCCGCGGTATCAGCCCGGGTGACCTTGAACAGATCGTCGCCCTCGTGAAGGAACTGCGCCTCAATCCAGCCACGCCCGGTCAGTACACGGTGCTGAGGTGTGAGGGAAACAGCCGCCCCCGACGTGGTGCGAACCGCATAAAGGGGGCCTTCGTAGTGACGACGCGCCAGGTGAGTGACACCGAGGGCTGACACCACCGTGTCGGGGTGGACGCACACCCAGGTCTTCTCTAGTTCGTCGGCGTACTCGGAGGCTTGGGCGGCGGCGAGGACGGCGTGGTTCATCAACCCGGCGGCCTGGTAGCCCTCCACACTGGCGACTTCCCACAGTTCTGGGGAGTTCGCGGCCAACACTTCGGCCGCGCGGGCGCGCAACACTTCGGGTCGGTCTTCGGGGATCACCGACATGGTGAGCCGTGGTTCGTTCAAAGCTGCGGTGACTTTCGCCTGAACCCGGCCGGGGGTAGCGGCAACCTCAGCGCGGGTGTTCTCGAGGAATGCGTCACGTGACGATTTGAGTTCCGGGGTGGATTCGACGTGCGTCACGGCAGCCAGAACGTCTTTCCGGGTGAGCACAACCGAGGCCAGGACGATGCCCAGAACCACCGTGGACACCTCCGGGGTGACCGTGTCGGCCAGTTCCTGCCCCAACCCCGTCGCTGTCTCATAGGCGGCCACGGCCCACAACACACCCAGCCCGGCCAGCACGATCTCGGCGGCGTGCTCATCCCACACCGCCTGGGTTGTAGCGACGGCTTCCGGGTCGGGCGGCAACACCGACGCCGTCAACGCGGGAAGAACAGCAGCACGCGCGGACGGCGCCCACCGGCGGATCGCCTCCAAATACAGCTCGCGGGTTGCTTCCTCGGCCTCGACGGTGCGAGACAGCGCCTCATCCTTACCGGGCCACATCAGGCTTCCACCACCGGCGCCGTCAACTGGCGGCGTGTCTCTGTCGCGACCATCGCCCGCACAAGGTTCGCGTCGAACCCATGCCGCCCTGCCAAATCATCCAAACCGACATCCCAACCCTTGATCAGGGCGCCGACCTCACTGGCCGTGACCGGCGGCAGGTAACGGTGGGTTTCGTGCATATCCACCGCCGCCAGCCGGGCATAGTCGGCGCGGGTCCGCCGCCGCTTGCCCGCCAACTCCAGCGCCTTGGTGATCCACACATCCAGCGCCATCCGCAACCCGGCGACAGCCGCCGACTCGTTGCCGGGCTGCTTGTTCTCCGTGCCCGGCTCCTGACCCTTGCTTGGGTCCGGCACTTCCTCCGCATCGACCGGCTCACCACCGCCACCGGCAGGCAACGCCTGGGATTGCGGGAACTCGATCCCCCGAAACGCAGGAATCCCCGGCGCCAACAACGGCAACAACGTCGGATCCTTGGTGACGGCGTCCTTCAAGAACTCGACCGCACCCTCGGTGGTTTCCAAGTCGTACAGCGCATCATCGGGCAGGCCCAGGTGACGGACGAACGCCGCGTCCGTGATCGCCCCAACGTCCTTCGCGGCCTTCGCCTCATCCCGCAAATCCGGGTCAGCCGTCAAGTCGCTGGTGTCGTACCAAAGGACGTACTTGTCGGGGTCGATGCCCTCACCAGCCAAAACATTCCGCAACACACTGCTGTAGATGGCCTGACAGATCGTTTGCATCACCGGCGCGACGTGGACCTGAACATCCTGATCCTCAATCTGACGCGACCCCCAATGATTCGCCGACTCACCCATGCCTTTCATCTGCTCCGGCGACATATCAACCGCCATCGCCAGCCGGCCAACGGCGTTGTCCCGTTTCTCGAGCTCGACTTTCGACATTTCCTTGCCGAAGTCGATGTGCTTGATCTTGTCCAAAAACTCGGCGGGCGCGGATCCGACGATCGGGGTCAACGCGGCACCACTATTGGGGTCGGCGATACCGATCTTGGCGACCTCGATGAACATGTCCTGAAACTGCTGCGCTACCGGCACCGGTGGGGGCGGCTCGACAGAGCCGTCGGGCTTATCAGCGGACACCGGCGCCTGGGCCGTCGGGAGGCTGGCCTCCAAAGGCAGCATCAGCAGGCCGCCGTTGGCGAGGCGCGACTTGTCGATGTTCTCGATCTTCACGCTGGTCCGCACAATCTCCCGCAACGCTGGTAGGGCTGCGCGGGCGGGGGAGGTGGCCTCACACGCTTTGCGTTCGTCGCGGTTCCACACCCGGAACATGCCATCCCCGTTGGCGGGGTTGAAGTCGTGTTTCGAGCCGTCCTCAAGCAGGATCGTCACTTCGTTGTTGCGTGTGCCCCGCTCAATTTCTTCCCGGGTCACCGCGAACCAGCGGGTGCCTTCGGGGCGTTTCAAGATGACACCCCACGACTCTCCGGGCACCGTCAAATGAGCGGCGAACCGCTCCAACAGTTCGGTTTGCCCCAACGGGCCGCCGGCAATGTCACGAACAATCTCAGCGACCCGCACCGCTTCCGCGTTATCAGGGTCGATCGAACCTGTCGGTTCACCGGTGTCAGGGTCGATCTCGGAGGCGACCAGGCGGCAGCGTCCGCAGGTTTTCGCCCGAAACCGGACGTAGAACGCGAATTCGCCGACGAGGCGGGTCATCTCCCACGCTTCGTTCTGCCAGTCGTTGCGGCGGCCGCCGTTCATGCCGGTTTTGAAGATCTGCTGCGGATCGGCGATCGGGTAGGAGGCAGCGGTGAGTGCCGGTGGTGCGGCGGCGATCAACGCTTCGCCTTTGCGGCGCCGCACGATGCGCAATTGGGGGGCTGCCACGCGCGTGAAGGTAACTGCTCAGGGTGTTTCTACGCCCCTACGATCTCCACGTCCTCGTCGCTCGACAGCGGAGCGAACAAGCCAACGAGCATCGACACCGCCAATGAGACGCCGACGTATTGGGCCACTGGATTGCCCGCGTGATAGAGCGGAACCCATGACGTCCCCAGGGCCACCCAGATCGAGACACACCAAGGGCAGTTAGCGAAATACTCGACCGCCAGCCACCGGCGGCGTTCCGCCGCCGAACGATCTTCGCCACGCGCACGGTGAGCGATCGCTATCCGTATCCGGTCAAGGATGGCGTCAGCATTGATCAACCTGGTCAACCGCATGACAGCCAACACATAGACAGGCACGGTTAGGGCGAGAAGTGCCAACCCCCCGATCACGATTGAACCGCTAACTGCGACTGGACGCTCTTGATGTACTCCACGATCTCAGGGGTAAGACGGAACCACTCGCCACGCACACGGTGCTCGGCGAATCGTTCATGCAGCTCACGCTCTAATGGCGGGCCGCCACCAGGTATCTCTGCGAGTAGGGTGAGTTCCGATGCATTCCCTGTTTGCAAGCAGCTCAGTCGATATCCGACGCACACGGCGTAGCCGATCTTGACGTTCCCGTACTCATCGGCGATGAAATAAACAGACCGCGGATGCCGGGGAGTCGGAGGATCGAATTTGATGCGCCCCGACTCCACACATTTACGGCAGTAATCCTTGTTGGCGTAACGGGCAATGTTCCGACCCAACACCCGATGACCTTCGGGACATATCGACCGGCATTTCCCATCGAGTTTGACGTAGAGCCGTTTCAAGCTTTCTTGCTCGCTCGTATATCCGGAACTCATGAAGCGGAAGCTACTGATGGGGTGTGCATTGGCGGTGACACACAGATTGCATGACACTGCAGGTCAGACGGCTTCCGCTTTCGGGCGCGGTATGCGACGGTGTTCTCCCGGTTGCATTCCCGACAGTAATCACGGTTCCTGCTGCGATAGGTGCTGCCCTCGATGATCGGATGTCCCCGATAACACTTTGCGATCGGCTCGCCCGCGCAGACTTTCTTGACCAGCCGATCCATCTGTTCCCGCACCCGCTGGATTTCCTGACGTGATAACACCAGCTCGCGACGGGTTTGGGAATGGGCGGATCGTTCGGCGTGGTAGCGGGCGTCGGCGACCGTGATTTGTTCGAGGGCGAAGCGGGCCATTTGGGTCATGTCCCAGGAGCGGATGTCTTTGACGAGGCGCACGGAGCAGTTGGTGCGGTGGGCGATTTCGTTGGCGGTCCAGCCGGCGTGGGTGAGTCCGGCGACGAGCCAGGCACGGTCGGGGCCTTCGTCGAATTCGGTCATCTTGCGGAACGCGTGGGGCATGGACATGACGGAGTCGATCAGGTGCATGTCCGGTTCCCACCGGGGAGGCGGATCAGTCAACGACGCGACCCGCCGACGGCGCCGGTGACGGTTTTGATGTGGTGGTCGGAATGACGGTGGATGGCGATGGCCCAGCGGTCGATCCACCAGGAGAGCCGTTCGGGGGGCCAGGCGGGGTAGCGCCAGATCCGGCCGCATTCGAGGCATGCGCGTCGGGCGATTCCCACGGGTAGCGACGGTACCCACTTTGAGTGGTGAAGCCAACAGCTTCATCGGGTGTGCGTTGGTGTGGCCGCTTCGATAGGGAAGTTGCGCAGGTCAGGCCGCACGCCTCGACCGTAGCCTCCGCCGACATGGACACCCTGTACCCCACCGCCCCGGTGAAGCCGTTACCGCTGGTCAAGGGGGAGGACGTTGACGTCACGATCACCTACAAGCCGCTCCTTGTCGACGAGGACGGTGAGCCGATCCTCGACGAAGCCAACAAGAAGCAGTACATCGAGGCGGACTGGCCGGAGGGATACACGCTGGAGTTGATCGTCGAACGATCCGCCAAAGATGGGGACGAGGCCCGCGGTGAGGCCGTGATTACGGGGTCGAAGGCCCGCATGCGGATCGACCACCTCGAGGTTGACAAGGCCAAACCGGATCAGTTGTGGCGGATCGTGCGAACCGACACCCTCGACGATGACCTCGACAAGGTGATCTTGCAGGGCAAAACCAAGCGGTACGACGGCATAGCGAACCGATGAGCGTCGAGTTCATTGCCGAGGTTGATCCCCGCCCGGTTGTCGCGGTGGAGGTCGATCGGTCGCATGGTGTTGCGGTGTCGAACCCGGACGGCGGGCAGGTGGTGTTCGCGGTCGATCCGGGCCGGCCTGGCAGAGACGGTCAGGACGGGACGGATGGCACCGACGGGACCGATGGCACGTCGATCAACTGGCGCTCCACCTACGACGACTCCGGCAACACCGAATACGACGTCAACGACGCCGTCCAATACCGAGGCTCCTCCTACATCTGCGTCATCGACGGCACCGTCGGCAACCCCATCGACTACCCCGGCCGGTGGGACACCATCGCTGAACGCGGCTCCGACGCCACCATCGGCTCCTGGGACTCCGAAGCCACCTACACGGCGGGCCGAGTCGTCACCCACGACGGCAACCTGTGGCAGGCCGCCGAAGAATCCAGCGACGTCGAACCCGGCTGGGGTTCCACCACATGGCAGCCGGCGTCACGAGGGCTGTTCGACCTGGTCACCGACGGTGACGGTGAACTGGTCGGCGCTGTCCTACCAGCATCGCTGACACTCGCAGATTGGGCGTTGTACCTACGGAACTACGGCGACCTCAACCACTCCATCCGATGGGGGTGGGGCGACTACAGCATCGACGGCCCCGTCATCACCGGTGCTGGTGGTGTCGGTGTTGTGGTCGGCGACTCCAACGCTCACACCGAACAAGTGGTGGCAGAGTTCCGGCCGGACGGGATTTGGGCGCCCGGTGATCTGGTGATCGGTTCGGATGATGGTGCGGTCACTGTGTGGGGTAACGCGGCGACGGCGTCGAAACTCGCGGCGGCGGTCACGATCAACGGTGTCTCTTTCGACGGGTCGGACAACATCACCGTCACAGACGAGTCGAAAGTCCCCGCCACCCGCACCATCAACGGCCACACCCTGTCCGAGGATGTGACCGTCACCAAAGCGGACATCGGTTTGGGCAGCGTCGACAACACCGCAGACACCGATAAACCCATCTCGACAGCAACCCAGACCGCGCTCACCGCACGCGCATTGACCACCCGCACACTGACAGCCGGCACGGGACTGGTCGGCGGCGGTGACCTGACAGCCGACCGAACCTTCACCGTCGATTTCGGCACCGGGGCGGGGAAAGTCACCCAAGGCAACGACCCCCGCCTGTCGGACACCCGCACACCGTCCAGCCTCAGCGTCGCCACGGGGACGATCATCGACGCCGCTGTCACCCTCGCCAAGTTGTCGGCGGGTGTGCAAACCTCACTCGGCAAAGCCGACACCGCACTGCAACTGAACTCCGCGCTGGGCACACCATCGTCGGGCGACCTCACAAACTGCACCTTCCCCATCCTGAACCAGAACACCACCGGCAGTGCGGCGACACTGACTACCGCCCGCACGTTCCGCACCAACCTGGCGTCGACCTCAACCGCCTCGTTCAATGGTTCGGCGGATGTGACACCAGGCGTTACCGGCACCCTTCCGGTCGGCAATGGTGGTTCTGGCGCAACATCTTTGACGGGCCTGCTGGTGGGCAACGGCACGTCAGCGTTCACCGCTGTCACCGCGCCCTCCGGGGCAGTGGTTGGAACCACCGACACTCAGTCGCTGACCAATAAGACGATTGACGCCCCTGCTTTGACCGGCACCACGAAGATCGCCCAGTCGGGTGCGCTGGAGGTTCACAACCAAACCGATCAGACAACCAATTACGAAAAGGGCCTGGTCCGCTGGAACAACAATGTGCTGGAAGTCGGAACACTATTCGGCGGCACCGGCACATCCGCCCGCTCACTCAGGCTTGGCGTCTCCGTCAATGCGGACAACAACGCACTGGGCAGAACCCTCCTAATTCAGCCCGGTGCCCCTTTCTACACATTTGTGGCCTCAACTGGTAATACGGGAAAACTCACCAATTTCGCGCTGGATGCAAGCGCAAGCAGCAGTACACAAAGCCTCGTCGCGATCACCTCGACGATTGCTCAAACGTCGACCGCTGGTTACACGGGCCTTCTGATTGATGTCACAGAAAGCACGACAGGTTCTGGCACTAAGCGTCTGATCTCCGCTCAAGTGGGCGGCGCAGACAAGTTCGTAGTCGACAACACCGGGGCAATCACCGCGACCGCAGCAACCCTTGGCGGTGCGACTGCACTCACCACCACCGGCGCCCAGGCCGTCAGCAACAAAACCATCACCTCATCCACAATCAGCACCACCCGCATCACCCCCCGCGCCACCACCACCACCTCAAGCGCCACACCAACAATCAACACCGACAACTACGACATCTACGGGTTGACCGCCCAGGCCGTCGACATCACCAGCTTCACCACCAACCTATCCGGCACCCCCACCGACGGCCAGAAACTCTGGATCTACATAAAAGGTACTGGGTCGAGGGCAATTTCCTGGGGTGCGTCGTTTGAATCCGGCCCCGTTGCGCTGCCCACCACCACAACCGGAACCCAGCGACTAGATGTCGGGTTCATCTACAACAGTGCCACTAGCTGCTGGAGATGCGTCGCATCGGGGTCGGCCTAATGCGAATCAACGTGTGCCACACGTGTGGTGAAGAGTTCACAAAACCGCACAACCCGAGCCGTGAATACAAGTACTGCTCGGCGGCTTGCTGCGGGGCAAACCCCGAAAGGCGCGCCAATCACTCAGAAACGATGCGAGGGAAGCCCTGCTGGCGCAAGGGCATTAAGGGACTCCAGCCGTGGCAAGACATCTCCGGTCTTAACCGAGGCGAGCCTTGGAACAAGGGGAAAACCACCGGCCTACCCGCGCACAACAAGAAGCCGGACGTGTTTATCGACTGCGCGCACTGCGGCCAATCGGTGAAGATCAAACCGGCGAAGCTTGGCCGCAGCAAGTACTGCTCGAAGGCGTGCCAATACGCTGACAAGACAATTGACCACAGTGAGAGAGCCGAGCGACGCAGACAGCGGTGCTGCCCCGAATACAGAGACTGGCGCGCGGCCGTTTTTGAGCGGGATGACTACACCTGTCAGGTCTGCGGTCAGCGTGGTGGGAAGTTGAATGCGGATCACATCAAGCGGTTCGCGGACTTTCCTGAGTTGCGGTTTGAGGTGTCGAATGGCAGGACGCTTTGCGTTGAGTGCCATCGGCTTACGCCCACTTACGGCAACCGCCGCCAAGAGAGCGCCTAAATGGCTATCGCACCGGTCGGTTCCGCCGCCACCTTTGACAGCGGCTCAAGCAACATCACCAGCACCACCGGCCAAACAGTATCCATCACCCCCGCCGCCGGAAACTGTTTGGTTGTCGTCTATTTCGCACGCGGCAGCACCTCCACCACCGCAACAATCACCCCAACCGGCGGCACAGCCACCTTCACCCCGCAACTCGCACAACTCGGCAACTCCACCTACCTGCACATCCAAACCGCCGTCAACATCGGCGCAGGCATCACAGGAGTGAACGTCACACCGAATGTGTCTGCGCGAGGCGACATTTGGATTCGCGAATACTCCGGTGTGGATAATTCCACCCCGATGGATGTCGCGGCGGTCGGCGGGGCGCTGTCGAACAGTTCCACTCTCAGCCCGCCGTCCATCACCCCCGTCACCAACGGTGCGCTGGTGATCTCGGCCTGGGCGGCGACAGCGAACTTCGCGTCATCGTCCCCGTACCCGTGCACGACGGCTGGGCCGACAGCACACAGTGGCACTAAGGCGGGTACGGGCTGGGCCTCCGAATACAACAAGTGGTCCAGCGTCGGCACCAACCACGGCCTCGTCGTCGGCACCAATGCTGTCAACGACACCACGGGCGGCTACCAAGCCGACTGGACACCCGTCATCGCCGCCGCCGCAGTCGGAGGATCCATCGCACTACGCCCAGCCGCCAACACAAGCGCGTTCTTCGCAATGTTCTAACCCAACCGCTGACGCGCCCACCCCAACGACGACACACTCCCACTGCCTGCGCCCGGGGCGGCGAACTGCCACTCCCGGCCAATCGAATGAATCAACTCATCATGCGCAACCACCAAAGCCGCAACACAATCCGGCTGATGCTGACCCGCCTGCCACAGGACCGCTTTATCCTCGAACTGCGGCAACTGCCCGGCGATCCGAACCGTCCCCGTCTCCAACCCCTGCAACAACGCAGCCGAACGCGCCATCGCATCACCCCGGCCCCGACCCGAGCCTTTCGGCGGCCACGCCGTCACCTTGATCGGATGCGGAGGCTTCGCCGCGGCGATCGCCTCGCGAACCACCCGCCGATACGTTTCCCCGGCGGCGAAGGATTCGACGGCGATCTGCGACGCTCCAACATCCACCGCCAACTGCACAGCCGTCTTCGCCCACGCATCCGACGTCATCGGCGCGGACTTGTCGGCGATCACCGCAGTCACACCATCCCGCGAGATCGACGCCGCCACAATCCCACACGAATCGCCCTGACCCGAATCCGCCGGATCAACCCCGACGATCGTCGACACCGGCCTGGGCGGAGCAATCGGCAACCGCCAATCATTCAACCAATCCCGCTTCACCAACCCGCCCTCCGGCGCCGACGGCACACCCTGAAACTGGGCGTACCAGACCCGTTCCCCGACCGTGCGGCGCAGCGCAGCGAAGTGATCGGGTGTGTAGCCGAGCGCGGAGGTCATCGTTTGGCCGGTCGGCCGGCCAAGGATATCGGGCACACCAACCTCGGAAACGCAGGGAATGTTGGTGCGTACCCACCGATCCGGCTCTTGCTTCAACAGTGACCCGGCGAGGTCTTCCTCATGCCAGCGAGTCATCACGATCAGGGCTGATCCGCCCGGGTGGATACGGGTAGCGAGTGCGCCTTGGTATTCGCCGAGGACACGTTTCCTATGGGCAACCGAGTCGGCTTGGGCGGCGTCCTTCACTGGGTCGTCGATCACCATCAGATCAGCACCGAACCCGACAACACCAGAGTTGATGCCCGCCGCCAGCATCCCGCCTTTGCGGCCCTCAACTTTCCACCGGCCGACAGCGGTCTTGTCCTGCGCAATCCGATACCCGAGGAAATCTGAGTGCTCCTTGATCAACTCCCGGGTCTTACGCGAATGATCCTGGGCGAGGTCGTCGCTGTGGCAGATGATGACGATCTGCAAGTCCGGGTTACGCATGAACGCCCACGCCGGCGTGTGGATCGCCAACAGATTCGACTTGCCGGTCCGAGGCGGTGTGGTGACCACGTCGCGTTGGTCAGGTTCGGTGACGGAGCGGACGGCAACGTCGCTGATGGCGCGGATCGCGGCGGTGTAGCGGAAATTCGGGTCGAGCCGGCGGGCGAGCTCCATCGGGGATCCCGGCCGGACCGTGGCGCGAGTCCTCACGATCTCAGCGAACGAGACGAGAGCCTCCGCATCAGCAACCGCCATGGTTGGGGCGGTGTCGATCGCCGCCCAATCCCCGGCGGTGGTGGTCATCGCTCGAGCTCCAACAGTTCGGGGCGGTAGAGCGGTTCGCTGTCGAACGACGGTTCCCAGGTTGCGAGGTCGTCGAGAAACGCGTCGTCATAGCCGGTTCCGAGGTAGTCGCCGTTCAATGAATCCAACAGATCCACGAGGTCGGTGTTGTCGTAGTCGCCGAGATCAGCAAGCCGGTTATCCGCCAACACAATCGACGTCGCGGTTTCCTCGTCCACGTCGATCAGGGCGACATCAATCGATTCCCACCCCAACGACCTAGCGGCAAGCAAGGTGTGATTGCCGGCCAACACCTCAAACGGCCGCCCAGTCAGACTGCCCTCGTTAACCACAATCGGCCGGTACTGCCCATGCCGCGCCAACGACACCGCAATCGAATTCACATCCCCACGACGCGGATTCTTGTGGAACGTATTCAGGTCTTGGACGGGGTGACTGATGTACCGAGGCATACCGCGCAGAGTGACAGCCCAGGGTGTGTCAGGACTTGGGGCTGCCCTCCGCGGCAACGAACTCGTCCAACACCCACCGCGACAACTTCGACAACCCTGCCCGACGTCCACCCACGTCTCACCACAATCACACACCGTCACCATCCGATGCTGATCAATATCGCACCGCATCCGATGACCACGAAACTCATGCCACCAACGCCACCGCCTCACACGCCACCGCCTTCCGTCATCGACTTCAATTCCCGCGCAGCCAAATTTCGATACAACGTCGGACGCGACACACCCAACTGCGCAGCAATATCCGGCATCGCATGACCCCGCGCACGCAAATCCTCAGCCATCGACAACTGCTCCGCCGTCAACTTCGGCGGCCGGCCGATCGACTGACCACGCCGCTTCCGTGCAGCCTTCGCCGCAGACCTGCGCTCACGACCCAGCTCCAGCTCCAACTCTGCAAGGGACGCAAGCACACCCGCGATCATCCGACCCGTCGCATTCGACGTGTCGATGCCCTCACGCAACGACCTGAGCACAATCTCCCGCGCCCCTAGATCGCGGATCGTCGTCATCACCTCAGCCGCATTCCTACCCAGACGATCAATCCCAACAACGATGATCGTGTCGCCGGCACGCGCATAGTCCAGCAGCGCCGCCAAACCAGGCCGCTGCTCCCTCGTGCTGGTGCCGGTCAGCTTGTCGTCGAACAACTTCACCGCACCCGCCGCCGTTAGTGCGTCATGCTGCTGATCCAACGACTGATGCCCAGTCGACACCCGCGCATAGCCCAGAAGCTGACCCGTCATCGGTAGTTCTCCGAGGTGACGTAGAACCCGCGGCCGGTATCCGGGTCGGCCCACATGCACGGGAGACCGTCGGGGTTGCCGTCCTCCTCGACACAGGCGGGGATCTGGTGGGCTTGGGCGGGTACCGCGATGGCGCCGAGTGCCATGCCGGGAAACACGCCGACGATGGCCCCGACGATCAGTCCGCCGATGAACGCCACGGTGGTGCCGTTCATGCGGCGCGTCCTTTCGGGGCGAGGCGTGCGGCCTCGGCGAGGTAGGCCCGCGCCTCGACCATCAGCGCGTCGGCGCCGGCGGTGTCACCGAGGCTGAGGATGTGCTCGGCCATGTCCGCGGTGTTCGCGGCGATGGTGAGTGCGGCCTGCCGGCGCTCGACGATCCGGTCGACCATCTCGCGGTGGTTGCGGGGCCGGGGGAGGCGGGTCAGGGCGGGGAGTGTGTCGGAATCGAACATGGTTGTATCGTATCTCAAAACTATTCGATGCGCAATATCGTTACGCGACAACTTTCGAGAAACATGACCAGGCGATACCCGCCACCAGCACACCTCTGCAAGCGCCGTCGCGAAACTAAAGATTCAAGACACGTGCACGATGGCGGTCGCGCCCATGATGCACAGGCTGACCACGCACGCCAGGATCAGGATCGCGATGGCACCCCGCTTCGCCCACGGCGACGGCATCCACAGTCGCTCCTCGGGCCACTCGTCCACCCACGGCTCGCCGGTCTGGCACGTCACCGGCAGGGGTGGCTCACGGTCACACATCGTCGGTCTCCTCCTCGGCGTCGGCTGCGAGTGCTCGTGCCACCCACGAGCCGCCACCTGCCGTGCCGCCTTCACGTGCCCGGAACACCGCCGTCCACTCACCCAGCTCGTTGGCACCGAACCCACCCAGGCCGATCACTTGGCGGGCGATGTCGCACTGCAGCGCCCACATCGGATCCTGCGGCCCGATGACCAAGCCGCACACATCCTTGGCGAGAGCGACCGCCTTCGGATGGAGATCCGCGGCATGCAGCTTCCCGTCCGCCACATCCGCCGCGAGATCCATCGCCGCCGCAACCACCGCCTGGTCCGGGCTATGCGGGCTCGTCATCGACAACCTCCGCGTCAAGGACAGGCAGGGCCTGCTGAATGGCCGCCTGCTGCATCTGGGCGATGAGTTCGTCACGCTGGCGCCGCAACACCGTCGCTGGCGACTCGTTGATCGTGACCTCAACCTGATGCGGCACGACGGCCTGGACGCCGGTCAGCTTGCAATGGCGCTCCTGGACGTCGGCGATGCACCGCAGGGCTTCGACCGCGTTTGTCAGTTTGCCGGTCTGGCGGGCCTGGACGGCGACCTGGGATAGCTGGCTGATGACCATGCCGTAGGTGCCGGCGGCGAGGGCTCGGGCCATTGCGAGTTCTTCGGGTGGCATGCGGGCGATGTGCCTGGTCACGGCTTTGTGGGCGGCTGCGGGGGAGCCGTATCCCTTGGCTTCGGCGATGGCGTCCCAGGTGTGGTGGGCGCATCGGAGTTGGAATGCTTCGCGTGCGCGGCGTCGGGCGTCGTTGCGGGCGCCGGTGGCGGCGGTCATGTTTGTCAGATTGGGTGGTGCGGGTGCAGG
>JACCEA010291720.1_pt1 | contig 17001 bp, 14 predicted proteins | sample 7449851 | NCBI WGS metagenome assembly JACCEA01 (sample SAMN15323453, study PRJNA562643) | freshwater metagenome | isolation source: river surface water | place: USA:Blue River Watershed | collected 2017-08-18 | reverse complement strand
CCAACACAATAACTAACATAGCATTTACAAAAAAAATATCACCACGCTTACTAGTAAGCTAAGTGAGAATTTTTCATCCTGCTGCTCTCTCACTCATTTACTTTAGTGATCTAATATACTATCCAGACACAAGGAGTATGGTTAAAAACAAGAAGGATTAACATGACACAGCATGCGCCTGTATGGCTAGAGGTTGCGCTGAATGGTCCATGGTCGCGTGAGCGACAACCCATGATACCCATCACCGAAGACGAAATTGTTGAACAAGCAATTGCATGTGCGCATGAAGGTGCTGCCATCATCCATGTTCATCCCTATGACCCTATCACAGGTCGTCAGCGTGATGCCTATGAAATCTATGCACCAATTATTGAACGTATACGCTCTCAGGTTGATGTAATTTGCTATGGCACCTTACCGTTTACAGGGGATGTCGATGCGAAAGAACCCATGTCAGCTGAACAGCGTTTTGCTGCAGTCGATAAATTAGCAAGCAGTGGTTTACTTGAATGGTCGGTAGTTGATCCAGGCTCTACCCACATCAGCACTCGCTCAACACTCGCATCTGGTCACGAAGGTTTTTTATATTCCAATCCTGAATCACATATCCGCCATGGCCTTGAACTATGTCGTCATTACGGACTGCATCCCTCATTTGCTATCTATGAACCTGCCTTCATGCGTTTAGGTGCAGCATTAGCCGAATGCTACCCAGGTCTGCCGCAACCTATATATCGACTCATGTTTTCTGACACGCTCACTTTTGGATTTCCACCACGCACATGGGCAATTGATGCTTATCGTGAATTACTGACCGAAGAGTCTCCTCAAGCAAACTGGATGGTAGCGGGTTTGGGTGCTGAAGTTTTACCACTCGTGCCAGACATCGTAAAACGTGGAGGTCATGTGCGCGTTGGATTAGAAGATGTCCCCATGGGACATAAAGTTGGAAATCTATCTCAAGTTAAAGATGCGCGAGATCGCATAGAAAAATCTGGTGCACGCACTGCTACTGCAGCAGAAATAAGACAAAGTCTTCAAACTTAGAACATCAATGTTTGAACATGCATATTATTCAAAATTCACATTGAAAAGAATTTCACAATACAATTAACGTAATTTCTATTTATGTAAATCTTCAATGATTAACTAAGTGTGAAGGTAATCTCAGTACGAGCACAGCACTAATAAGCAAAATACCCGCAAACAAAATCAAACTATTTTGCGAGTTACCAGTTAAGTCTGTAATCCAGCCTACCAACGAAGTACTTACCATTCCACCGACATTGCCAATTGAATTTATAAGCGCAAGCCCAGCCGCTGCAGCTGCACCACTTAAAAAAGTAGGCGGCACACTCCAAAATGCTGCTTGTGTAGTGGATGCAGCTGCTGCTGCAACCGTCAAAATCAGCATCGTTAATGCAAGACTATCAAAGTGAAACCAACTTAAAGCTAAACCTGCTGCAGTAATCAAACATGGTATGGCAGTATGCCAGCGACGCTCTCTCATGTTATCTGCATGCGCATTGTTCATGATAGACACAACCACGGCAACAAAGTAAGGAATGGCAGTTAACCAACCGATCTGCACTGGGTCACTAATACCATGTTGTTTAATGAGTGTAGGCAACCAAAAAATTAAAACATACACTGCACTGACTATACAAAAATAAGCCACACTTAACTGCCAAACCAACTTACTTTTGAATGCACTAGCAAAACCTAAATGCGCTTGATTGCGTTGTGCTTCCTGCGCTATGTCTGATGCAACAATTTCTGCCTCTTCGCGAGTAAGCCATGAAGTTTCTGAAGGATGATCTACCAACACTTTGAGAACGACAACACCTAATAGCAAAGATGGAATGGTCTCAATAAGAAATAACCACTGCCAACCATGCCATCCACTCACACCAGAAAAAGATACCAGAATCGCGCCTGATAATGGACCGCCAATCACGCTAGATAAAGGAACTGCAGCTAACAGCAAAGCAATCATTCGACCACGTCTTACAGAGGGAAACCAGCATGATAAAAAATACATCACACCAGGAATAAAACCTGCCTCGGCAACGCCTAATAAAAACCGCAATATATAAAATTGCGTCGCTGTTTGTACAAATGCCATAGCAGCACCAATCACACCCCACGTAAGCATGATGCGTGCTATCCAAACTCGTGCTCCTATTTTATGGAGCAGCACATTACTCGGCACTTCAAATAAAAAATATCCAACAAAGAAAATGCCAGCACCTAAACCATAAACTGTATTACTAAATCCTAGATCATCAAGCATCGTCAGCTTGGCAAAACCCACATTGACACGATCTAAATAAGCTGCAACCAAGCATAAGCATAGCAATGGCAGAAAACGTAGCATGATCTTTTGGTAAATAGCATCATGCGCCGAAATATCTATCGCTTCAGTCACTAAAGTAGAGGTCTTCATTATTGTCACCGCTATGTTGATTTATTTTTATAAGAATTTTATTAATGCTTGCAAATTACAAAACCATATCTAAATTAAAACGTATCTTTTTAGAATACAGTTCATCATTAAGAAACTATGCGGCGAGCTAACTTTGCCAGAGGAGCTGCTTTGTTTCCTGTTTCAATTGCATCGGCTGCATTAGCATTTCCCTGCTGCGCACGCTCAGCAATACCATGCAAAATTGCAGCCATACGAAACAAATTAAAACCAAGATAAAAACGCCAAGTAGTATCATCAACACTGACATCCTGTCCGGAATGTCGCGCGTACCATTGACGATAAGTCGTCTCATCTGGAATGCCTAACTTTCTTAAATCTACACCACCTATGCCACGCCATAAATCATGCGGTATATGCCAACTCATACAATGATAGGCAAAGTCAGAGATGGGATCACCTAGTGTCGATAACTCCCAATCCAACACTCCAATCACACGTAATTCATGCGCATCAAAAATAAGATTGTCGAGTCGATAATCTCCATGAATTAAGACACTGCGTGATTCTTGCGGTAAATGTGACGGTAACCACTCCATCATGAAACGCATGTCATCACTTAACGACAAAGTTGAATTTTGTAAGTTACGTGACCATCGATCGACTTGTCTTGCAATAAATCCCTCACGACGACCATAGTCTGATAACCCCACCGCATCTGGATCAATTTGATGCAGTGCTGCGATCACTCGATTCATTTCTCTATACACCTCCTCGCGTTCTGCAACTGAGAAAGATGGCAGTGATTGATCTATCAACACACGCCCATCAAGAAATGACATCAAATAAAATGGTGTACCAACGAGTGACAGATCATCACACCATGCTATTGCTTTGGGAACAGGCACTGTACTGTTTTGTAATGCAGAGATCACTCTATATTCACGATCAATTGCATGCGCTGATTTTAATAATGGTCCATCAGGCTGCTTACGTAAAACAAATTGTTGGTCTCCACTCGTCAGCAAATAAGTAGGATTAGACTGCCCTCCAGCTAAAGTAGTGACCGACAACGCAGTACTATCAATTACTCCTTGAGCACGCAGCCAAGACTGTAGCCGCTCACGAATCTCTACGTTCATAATGAGCTAATCAAATGACCACGATCAACAGCAAGACACGATCCAGTCATACCTGCACCCGCATCTGACACTAGCATTAAGAGGGGACCATATAAATCCTGCAATTGACCAAACTCACGCGTAGGTACGCGGCTACGTAATTTTTGTCCTGCTTCACTGTCTAAAAACTCGCGATTCAAGTCTGTCACGACATAACCCGGTAGCAAGGCATTCACACGTATTTTGTATCGCGCTAGTTCTAATGCCATTACCTTAGTCGCCTGTATGACACCTGCTTTTGAAATCGCATAGGGCGCAACACCTGCAGCAACACGCTCACCCAGTATAGAAGCAACATTAACGATACTGCCTGCACGACCAGCATCGCGCAAATAGCGTGCTGCTTCTGTTGCCACTAGCCAGCAGCCTTTAAGATTAGTATCGATTACGCTATCCCAATCTTCTTCAGTTTGATCTAATAAAGCGCGTGTCACCGTAATGCCTGCATTGTTAATCACAATGTCGCAAACACCTATGTGTTCAAAACAAGCTTGTACACTTTCTTTGGAAGAGACATCTAAGGCTATAGCTGATGCTACTCTGCCTTTTTTATTGAGTGCATCAGTGAGTGACTGTAATTTATCTATGCGACGCGCAGCTAAGACAACCTCAGCACCAGCATCAGCGAGTAGCTGTGCAAAATAAGCACCAAAGCCACTTGATGCTCCCGTTATCAATGCACGTCGTCCATCTAATCGCAGTGCAGTTGCTACTGCGTCATAAGCATTCATCTCGACACTCCGCTTGCTAGCTTTTTTGCCATGCTCCAGCGATGGACTTCACTAGGGCCATCATAAATGCGAAATGCACGCATATCGGTAAAGATACGCATTACAGCTGTTTCATTGGTGACGCCCATCCCACCCATGATTTGTACAGCACGATCTACCACTCGCCATTCTGCTTCTGAACAAACAACTTTTGCACGACTTGATTCAAAGTTGCCTTTCTCTCCACGATCCAATAACCAAGCGGTATGCCAGATATGCAAGCGCGCAGTCATTAAATCCATGTCGTTATCTGCAATCATGAAACCTACGCCTTCATGTTCAACTAAAGGCTTACCAAAAGCTTCACGACGACGTACATAATCAAGTGCGATATCATGTGCTCGTCTGGCTTGTCCCAACCAACGCATACAATGCGTTAGCCTTGCAGGCGCTAAACGTATTTGCGCATAACGAAAGCCCTTGCCAATTTCGCCAAGCACATCACTGGCCGGAATACGTAAATTTTTAAATTCGACTACGCCATGTCCACCGGAAAAACAACGATCCATCGCATCAAGATTACGTACTAAACGAATACCATCACGATGCATATCCGACAAAAACATCGTCGCACTACCATCTTCCATTCGCGCCATGATGATGGCGTAATCTGCACCATCTGCACCCGTGATTAACCACTTCGTCCCATTAATTACGTAATGGTCACCATCACGGACTGCCGTTGTATTGAGCAAACTAGGATCAGCACCTGCACCAGGTGAAGGTTCAGTCATACAAAAACATGAACGCGTTTTACCTTCTACTTGAGGACGCAACCACCGTTCTTTTTGTTCAGGGGTTGCTACTTCTTCCATCAAATGAATATTGCCTTCATCCGGCGCATGAATGTTAAGTGCAGTCGGCCCTAACCAAGAATAGCCTGCCTCTTCAAACACCACTGCTTTAGCAATATGCGATAAACCTAATCCACCCATCGCAGATGATGCATGTGGTGTTAGCAAACCTGCACTGCGAGCGCGTACGATCAATTCATCACGTAATGCGCGATGTGGACCGTGACTATCTTGTCGCGCATCGTTCTCAAGTGGTATCACTTGCTCAGCTATGAATTGGCGCGTCCGATCGCGCAATGCTTCTATCTCGGATGGTAATGAAAAATCCATATTGGAAAAATTGAATAAAAATATTCTTAGCGATTCACGGCATGTGCTGGCAAACGCAATACCATTAGCCCACCAATCAAGGCAAAAACTGCGAATAAATACAACGCACTATTTGGACTTCCCGTCAGATCTGTCATCCAACCAACTAATCCTGTGCTTGCCATTCCAGCGATGTTACCTAGTGAGTTCACTAGAGCGATACCCGCAGCAGCAGCAGCACCCGTTAAGAACATAGGTGGCAAGCTCCAGAACGATGCCTGTGAAGTAGATGCACCGGCAGCAGCAAGGGTCAGACCAAGCATGGTTATTGCGATTCCAAGTCCAGGTGTTCCACTTATGATGAGACCGAGCGCAGCAACAAAACAAGGTATGGCTGTATGCCAACGTCGCTCGGCACGTTTGTCAGCACTCATATTGACGAGAATCATCGCAACAATAGCGACCACATAAGGTATGGTGGTTAGCCAACCGATCTGGATAGGATTATCAATCCCTAATTGTTTGATCAATGTAGGCATCCAAAAACTGGAAATATAAATTGAACTAGCAACACAAAAATAAGCAACGCCTAGTAACCATACTCGCGCACTTTTCATTGCATCCATAACGCTTACATGCAAAGCTGACTGATTGGCTTCTTTATCAATATCTTGCTTAATACGCGCCTTCTCATCATCGGTAAGCCAAAGCGCATTTTCGACACGGTCGTCAAGAAAACGTAGTACGACAAAACCTAACAGTACTGAAGGAATGGTCTCGACAATAAACAACCATTGCCAGCCCCGCATTTCTGCGACTCCATTCATAGTGGTTAGTATCCATCCCGATAGTGGACCGCCAATAATATTGGACATAGGAATTGCGGCAAGAAATAAAGCAATGATGCGTCCTCGCCATGCAGCAGGAAACCAGTAAGTGAGATATAACAAAACGCCGGGAATGAAACCTGCCTCTGCCACGCCTAATAAAAAACGCAGTACATAGAATTGTGTCGGCGTTTTTACAAAGGCCATTGCAGCGCCAATTAATCCCCAGCTAAACATGATGCGTGCAATCCATATTCTTGCGCCGACCTTGTGCATCAGAATATTGCTTGGCACTTCAAAGAGTACATAACCGAGAAAAAAGATACCTGCGCCTATGCCGTAGACCGTATTGCTAAAGGACAGATCATTGAGCATCTGCAACTTTGCAAAACCAACGTTTACACGATCAAGATAAGCAGCCAGATAACAGATACATAAAAACGGCACTAGCCGCCATGCTACTTTTTTGTATACCTGAGCATTCAATTCGGTGGCCGTAAATGATGCATTACTGTTGTCTGACATGGGGTCCCCTCCCTTTACTACTTTTTATTTTTTTACATCACAAACCGCGAACATAGTAAAAAAGGCCAGCGCGGAGACGCTGGCCTAAACCCAACGCGGAGACTATAAGTTGAACAAAAATAAAGCTCCTCATCTCATCGAACTCTGAATTCAGAGTTCGATGAGTGAAGGTTAAATCCTTTGAATTCGGGCTGTCAAGCGAAGAATATTCACGTTAAGCCACTTTGGGATGCTCAAGTTACGGAAGTTTTGCTTACGAAATGACGCCGCCAGTGGAGAACTGGCACATCTATAAGCTAGTTAAGCAAGAAAAGTCAGGCTGCGCTTTCCGAGTCGAGCTGATCGTGCAAACGCTCAATCATAAAATTGGCAGCTTCTTCAAGATGACGGCGCGCAGCCTCTTCGGCTTTTACGGCATCACCAGCGACAACGAATTTAATCATGGCTTCATGCTCATCCCAGATGTCGCGCGGTTTGACAGCCGATAAGAGCACAGAGCCCATGACGCGCTGCGTATTCACCCATTGCATTTCCATAGTCGGGCTAATGAGCGGATTATCAGCAAGCTCATAAACAAAATTATGAAACGCCATGTCAGCTGCAATCATGTCGCTGACAGAGCTTTTACGTACTGCTTCACGACCAGCTGCAAGTAATTGCTCGGAACGTTGCTTTGCACTCGCCGTGAAATTCTCTGCTGCTTTACGAAAAGCCAAGCCCTCTATGACAGCACGTATCTCGTACATCTGACGCACAAACTTTGGATCTAGCGGTGCCACCAACAAACCGCGACCAGGCGCATCGCGAAGTACGCCCTGATTTCTTAACAAAACCAATGCTTGTTGTACTGGTTGTCTCGACACACCAAGTTCTTGTGCTATTTGTTCTTGAATGATGCGCTCACCAGGACGTAACTTGCCCTCTGCTATCTCAGCAAGAATAGCTTTGTGAACTTGCTCTACTAGTTTGGGTTGTGTTTCGAGGATTTTCATCGGTAAAAATTATTTATATGATTAATCACATTCCAATACGATCTTACGTAGTACTGATTTAAATAAACGTTCGAATCATACTATGCTATTTACTCCATGGATCGCCAACGCCGTTCAGCTTCATCCCATGCTGCCAGTGGTTGTAAGTCAGGCACCCATGCAAGACCTGATTTCGCGTCAGAAGAAACTGCTTCCGGTGTAACCAGCACATCCAGTAAGGCGGGACGGTTTGCCATAGCGCGCTGAATTGCATCACCCAGATCCTCAGCACGTTCGACACGTTCCGCATACAAGCCAAACGCTTTCGCCATAGCTGCGTAATCAGAAAACTGCAACCGTGTACCAACCACCTTGCCATGCGTTTCCATCTGATCACGAACCTCAATCGCCCATGAACCATTATTCGCAACGACAACCAACAGCGGTGCCTTGTGTCGAACTGCAGTATCGAGCTCCATCGCATTAAAACCAAATGCGCCATCACCAGTCGCAACCACTACGGTTTTATCTGGACAAACCAAACTAGCCGCCACACCAAATGATGTACCTACTCCAATACAACCAAGAGAGCCTGGATCTAAATAAGTCGATGCAGGTAAACCAACGCGAGCAAAGCTCAGGAAATCTCCTCCATCAGCAACGACAACGGCATCCTCCGGTAATGCATCACGCAATGCACTCAGCACACGGTTCGGATGCATCAGACCATCACTGCCTGGTGCAGCTTCACGCATGCTACTAACTAGTTTTGCCGATCGTTCAAGATGTTTTGAACGCAAACCTTCTAACCATGCTGTATCTGATTCCGGCAAACGACTGCCTGCTGCATCAAGCATGGCCTGTAATGCCAGCGCGCCTGTAGCGAGAATCTCGACGGCACCACGGCGGTTATCTCTTAATTCAGCAGCGCAGTCAGCAATGCGGATAAATTTTGCTTCACCAAACACGGCGGGTGAACCATAGGCAAGTTGAAAGTCAAGGCGACGACCAATAGTCAAAACTACATCGGCTTGTTGCATGACCGAGCCGCGCATTGCAGCTACTACACTGGAATGACTCTCAGGTACGAGCCCTTTGCTCTCTCCCGTATCCAAGTAAGCTGCACCAGTACGTGATAAAAGTTCACATAACTGCTTGCCTGCACCTTTCGCACCACGTCCAGAAATAATAAGCGGACGTTTTGCCGACCACAGCAAGTCGACTGCAGCATGGATCGCAGACATTTCCGGCGTAATCTTCACAAGAACTCGCGGAGTAAAACGCTCTTGCATCTGCATATGAATACTCACCTGCGATCTGACAACATCAACTGGAAAATCCAGATACACAGGACCAGGCTCTCCGCCTTGACCCAATGCACGCGAGACAGCTTCATCGATTTCTTGTAGTGCTAGATCAGCGTGATGCACGGTACGAGCATAGCGAGTAATCCCTCGCATCATCTCAGTGTGAACAATATCTTGTAGCGCCCCGCGGTTTTCCTGTGGCATGGGCGGTAATCCTGAAAGCACCAGAACAGATGCTCGCGAAACATGTGCGTTTGCAATACCAGTCATTGCATTCGTCACGCCAGGACCAGCAGTCACGAGTGCCACTCCCAGCCCACCGCTGAGTTCTGCTTCTGCATGTGCCATATAGACTGCTGCCCGTTCATCACGAACATCAACTATGCGAATACCTTCTGCATCAAGCCGCATCCAGATCGGCATGATGTGACCACCACAAAGGCCATAAACCCGCTTAACACCCTGACTTTTCAGATAACGGGCAATCAGCGCAGCAACCGATTGTTCATGTATTTCGGACACGGACATAAGCTTTTCTCCAGGTAGCTCAGAGCTATCAATCAGAGTGTAGGCACAAGCAATTCAACTCAAACCAGGGCCTACCCAGACCTTTGAAGGTCATGAATAAAAATTCTTTGTATTCAGGTCGTTTACAGTATACACTAACTGAACTCTGAATTCAGTATTCAGTAAACCACATAAAGTCTATGGTCGAAGCTTTAATTAATAGTCTCAATTTGACAATATGAGCCAATTTCTTACTCTCTCAGATGCCATTGCCACCCACGCTAGGCTCATGCCGAACAAACTTGGTGCACGTGATTCTCGAAGAACACTGACTTATGCCCATTGGAATAGGAATGCAAACAGCCTAGCCGATAGCTTATTGAAACTTGGCCTAAAAGTCGGAGACCGCGTAGGTTTACTTGCCTACAACTGTCTCGAGTGGATGGAAATATATGTCGCCCTAGCCAGAGCTGGTCTAGTTGCCGTGCCAGTTAATTTTCGTCTTACCGGTACAGAGATCGCCTACATACTCAATAACGCGGAAGTCAGTGCCGTGATCGCCGGCAAAGATTTTTGCGAGACATTAAACGCACAAAAAACTGCGCTACAAATTGCCTCTGAAAGATACATCGTCATAGGCGATGCATTAGATAAAGGATGGATCAGTTATGAATCACTTATCAAGCAAGGCGATCCAGTAAGAAAGTTTGACGCTGTAGACACGCAAAGTATGTGTGCACTTATGTATACCTCTGGCACCACGGGCAAACCTAAGGGTGCTATCCGCAATCATCAAGGTAGCTATCTGATTGCCTTGGCTACTGCGCTCGAGATGGGATTTAACAAAGAAGATACTGGCTTGCTAGTTATGCCACTGTGCCACGCAAATTCTTTGTACTTCGCCACGACATTTATCCATCTCGGTGCAACTTGTATCGTAGATGATCGACGCAGTTTTGATCCAGAAGCCTTACTTGCCACGCTCTCACAAGAAAAAGTTACGTTCACTTCTCTGGTACCCACGCACTACATCATGCTGCTGTCGTTACCAGAAACGATTAAGAAAAAATACGATGTAAGTTCCGTCGGCAAGCTACTCGTGTCATCTGCTCCAGCACGCAGAGACACAAAAATGGAAATACTCGATTACTTCAAAAACGGTCGACTCTATGAATTATATGGATCGACCGAAGCTGGCTGGGTCACATTATTACGCCCGAATGAACAACTCACCAAACTCGGCTCGGTAGGACGTGAATGGTCTGGCAGCGGCAACATCCGCCTGCTCAATGAGAAGCGAGAAGAAGTGAGCGATGGTGAGGTCGGTGAACTTTACTCACGTACACCCTATGTCTTTGACGGTTATTGGAAGAACCCCGAAAAAACTGCTGAAGCTTTCGACGGCAACTGGTGCTCAGTCGGCGACATGGCTTATCGCGATGCAGATGGTTACATCTGGCTGGTCGATCGCAAAAGCAACATGATTATCAGCGGTGGCGAAAACATCTATCCGTCAGAAGTTGAAGGTGTGATTGGTGCTTATCCGAGTGTCAAAGATGTCGCAGTGATAGGCGTACCACATGAAAAATGGGGTGAGAGCGTTCACGCAGTTGTTGTCCTGCATGAAGGCAAAGATGCGACCGAAGCCGACATTCGGCAGTGGTGTCGCGAGCGCCTGGCAGGATTCAAGTGCCCAAGCCGCGTGAGCTTTATTGCCGATCAAGACATGCCGCGCACAGCAACCGGGAAAATCCTCCATCGCACACTAAAAAATCATTTTGTTCATGAAGCAAATAATTTACAGACAGTGTAAGTACATGTTTTTAAATGAATTTAACGAATAAAAGCAATTCAACACTACCTTATTAATTGATGAAAATTAATCAATTAATGAATTCTGTTTCAAATGAAATTTTATTGCGCCTAATACTTTACCGATGGGAAAAACTGGGACTATACTAATTCAGAACTCTGAATTCCGAATTCTGAATTTCAAATGACCTAATAGTCCGCGCAAAAAGAAGTTAGTTCAGAAAATGAAAGTTTTGCAAAATTAATAAGAGTGCAAAAACAGGCTATGAAAAAAACGAACAGCTCACCAACTGGTGCTTGTAAATGTGAAAAATCAGATGACCTCGTTGACGTCCAACGCCGGCGCGTCATTAATATTGTGGCTAGCAGTCTGGTCACCCCTTTGCCCTTCGCAACCTCTAGTGTGTCGGCGCAGACGAAAACAACACTCTTAGTAGATGCCGATGCCGAGGGTGACTACAAACCACTGCGCCCTGCTGACTTAAAACCTACCAAGCCTTTGCTGGTGTATCCATTCGATCCCGCTGCCGGCAAACCAAAAAATGAATCACGACTGAATAAGTTGATTCTGGTTCGTTTACCGGAAGATCAAATGACACCTGAGACGCATGCACGCTCTGCCTCAGGAGTGGTTGCGTACTCAGGTATCTGCACGCACCAGGGATGTGAAGTCAAAACCTGGATGTCGAAAGAAAGTGTTCTTGCGTGCTACTGCCATGCATCCAAATTTAATTTATTCGATGGAGCAAAAGTTGTTAGCGGTCCAGCTCCTAACCCATTGCCAGCAATTCCCCTGACCTTAGCAGGAGAATTTCTAGCACTAGCAGTAAACCCTGTGAAGCCAGGTGAATAACAGACGCTTCAATTAACCACCCCTTAAAGGAGACAATGTAATGAGTCAAAAATTAAAAAAGTTGACGCTAGCGCTATTAAGCGCCACTGCCGTAATGGCTCATGCTGGCGACAGACTAGGTCCATACGCACCAGTTACTGATGCAAGATTACAAAACCCTGAGCCAAATAACTGGTTGATGTACCGCGGTAATTACAGCGGCTGGGGCTACAGTGCGCTAGAAAAAATCAACAGCAAAAACGTCAAGAAACTGAGTCTTGCATGGTCATCAGCAACTGGTGTTACGGAGGGCCATCAAGCTCCTCCTATCGTTAACAACGGTTACATGTATGTAACGACACCGAACGCACAAGTTATCGCACTCAACGCAGTAACTGGTCAGGAAATCTGGCGCTACAAAAAAGATATCCCTGCCGATTTGTTGATGCTGCACAACACAAACCGTGGCGTAGCTTTATATGGTGACAAAGTGTACGTTGCGACAGTTGATTCACACCTTATTGCACTCGATGCAGTGACAGGTAAAGTAGCTTGGGACAGCGTGGTTGGTGATGTCAAAGCTCTGTCCTACATCACACTGGCACCACTGGCAGCGAAAGGAAAAATCTTAGTCGGTTCGTCTGGTGGTGAAACAGGTGTGCGCGGCTTTGTTGCTGCATTTGATGCAGTCACCGGTAAAGAAGCTTGGCGCACCTTTACCACTGCTGGCCCTGGCGACCCTGGCGCAGACACATGGCCTGCCAACGCTTACAAAAATGGTGGCGCAAGTGTCTGGATTACCGGTACTTATGACGCAGCGAATAACATCGCTTACTGGGGCACAGGTAACCCTGCTCCATGGCCAACCGAGGGCCGTACCGGCGACAATCTCTACAGTACTTCAGTGGTTGCACTCGATGTTGATAGCGGCAAGATCAAAGGGCATCATCAATATCATCACAATGATGCATGGGACTGGGATGAGGTTAGCGCTCCAGTATTGATGGATACCGAAATCAACGGTCGTAAAGTTCGTGGTGCAGTTCACGCTGGTCGTAACGGCTATCTCTGGATGTTGGACCGTAAAACGGATGGCAAAATCGATTTCGTGAATGGCGTTTCCTATGTTTACAACGACGTCTTCACAGGAATAGATAAGAAAACTGGTCGTCCAAGCTACGATGAAAGCAAGCGTCCAGGCATGGGTAAAGCCGTATCGTTCTGTCCTTCCCTATGGGGTGGTAAAGACTGGCCGCCAGAAGCATGGAATCCAAAAACCAAATTGTTCTATATCCCTGCTAACAACCATTTGTGTTCTGAACTGCCAAAAGCTGACGAGATAACCTATAAAAAAGGAGACTTGTATATTGGTTATCCTATCGATGGTGTTCTTGGTAGTCTGCGCTATGAAAACGGCAAGAAACCAAGCACCATCGGCGAGCTGCAAGCTTGGGATCTAAACACCGGCAAAATGGCATGGGTTCATAAGTTTGATCGTGCAATTTGGGCTCCGCTGTTAACCACAGCAGGTAACCTGATCTTCACTGGTGGAACTAACGACCGCATTTTCCGTGCATTTGATGCATCCAACGGTAAGGTGCTCTGGCAGTACAACATGCCCTCGGGCGTAACTGCTGTCCCATCGTCCTATGAAGTGGATGGCGAGCAGTACATCGCTGTTCAGGCTGGTTGGGGAATCGATGCGCAGCGTATGCAATCGGGCGTCGATGCGCTCGACGGCAAGGTCACTAGCGTCCCGCAAGGCGGCACTATCATGGTGTTCAAGCTGGAAAAATAATCGTCACTAGATGATGTCTCTTTAAAAACCCGCCCTAGTGGCGGGTTTTTTTGTATTTCAGTGCAGGCATAATTCAAACAGGCTTATGCTTTTAGTAGAAGTCGCATGAAGATTCGACGCATGTAAACTCACGTTCCTTATGAATAGCTCTTTTCAGCTTTTGAAAAAAATACTCACGGCATGCCTAATAGCCTCAGGCAGTTTGCCGGTCCACGCCTTTGTATTATCAAATGGTGATGCAGTCGAATGCCGTTTCACCCGCCCTGAGCTGTCCGGTGTGGCCACAGAAATCTGGAGCAACTATGACAGCCCTGAAGGTCGCAATCCTGAATTAGGAAGAGCGGTGGCAGTGATGCGATTAAATGCTGAGAATTGGCCCACCATTATTATTGATGCTGAAGCCTACAAAAGAACCTCTAAGGGCACGCCAGCGATTTGGGATTTTGTTTATTTTCATGAATGCGCGCACGCTCAGCAGCCTAGTCTTAGCGAAATTGAAGCTAATTGCGCCTCGTATATACAAATGGAACGTCGCGGCTTAATGAACTACAACCGCATGAAAGAGTTGGAAGCGGTTCATCTCGGAATGATGGGCAATTTGCCAGAAGAGTATGGCGGCTCAGGTGCTATGTTTTGGCATAAAACCATGCAGTGCGTTAAAAACAGTAATCGATAGCTAGTATGTGCAACCCATTTTGCGAACTGTTGCAACTGCTTACGCATTAGCTACATTGTTTTGCTAACCAATCCAGTAAGAGCTGATTGACTTCATGACTCTGTTCACGCTGCAGAAAATGTCCAGCATCCGGAACTTCTCGATATTCATATAGACCGCTAAAACAATCTCCCTGTTCACGCATCAGTTCAGCGCGCATATCCTTTTCACCACACAATGCAAGTGTAGGAATTGAAATCGTATTAGATATTTTTGATCGTAGAGCGTGCAATGAAGGATTCATCAGATCTTGATCAAACATCGCACGATAGTAAGCAAGTGAGTTCTTGATCACACCGTCTTGCCTTAGACAGTCTTTAATTTTTTGAAGATGATCAGCATCATTGTAATGAGGCACCGACCAATACTGCCAGAGATAATCAATGAAATACATATCATCAGCCAGCAGCGCTTTTTCGGGCAAATCTTTTTGCTGAAAAAACCACCAGTGAAATGAGCGATGAACATGCTTGGGTGCGAGAAGATAATCTGCCACTATGTCGGGATGCGGAACTGCCATCAATACCGCACTTGCTAATAAATCCGGTCTTGCTGCACTTAGCGCATAACCAATAATAGCTCCCCAGTCTTGTCCGATGTAATGGATCTTCTGAGTAGGGGAAATCGCTTCAATTAAACCTGAAAAATAATGTACCAGGCTCGCTTTGTCGTAGTAAGAAGGTTGCTTCACAGGTGCTGGCAAATAGCCTGGCAAGTAAGGTACGACCACTTTATAACCTGCTAATGATAGTGCACTCATCTGAGCCGACCATGAATGCGGTATATCTGGAAAACCATGCACTAATAAAACAAGCGGACCATCGCCCTGCGTGAAACAAACAAAGTCAACATCCTTAGTGCTGATATACAGTTCATTGATGATATTGGTGGAAGCTGCCATACCTGCTCCTATCACTACCCTTTGTTTGTGAGCATCGCTCAAACTAAATGTACTCAAACATACAAAGTAAAAAAGAAAATATTCCAGCAATCACAAAACAAAAAATTAATTTTAATGCCGGTAACAAAATGCTGATTAAAAAATTTAAACCACGATACCCTCAATCTCCATTAAACGAGCAAGACTCTCTTCTAAAATCATACGAGCAGCTACCGTCGATTGGTTCAATTGCATATGCAAGCGTGCATCATCTTCATTTCGGTTTGCGCATTCGAGACTGTAGTGTTCAAATGCCGTCAAGTTGATAATGAGTTCAGCTAAATGATTAGGGCACTCACACGCGATAGCACTACTTAACGTTGCGATATGCGATAACTGTTCCTTATCAAAACGAGGTGGCGCACTTTCCTCATCTGTCTGTTTATCATGTAAAAAATCTGCATTAAATAGTGGCTGCATCAAAGACATGCAAGCACGGTAAATCTCAGCTGCAGATAACGCACCTTTCAGACAAACAATGCCAGCAGACTCTAACTCCGCAATCGCTTTTCTGGTCGCAAAATTAAAAACAACAATCGCTGCTGAAGCGCCAGAATCAGTGCAGTACTTTTCTATCAAAGATTGTGATTCTTCATTAATCGTAGATAAATCTATGATGACAACATCTGCTTGCGCATGTGCTGTTGATGATGAACCGGAAACGGTGGATCCAACAATATCAATATCTTTGTAATACAGTAAATGCCTACCGTATCGCACACGTAAAGCATCGCCCACGAAAGCAATACGGCATTTCAATACATTACGTGTTTCAAGCGGAGCACCTTGATGATGTGACGCACTGAGTCGCTCACGTAATTCATCGGAAGATAACTTTGCCAAACTACTCACACCATGGCCACGCTCAGTTAATTGCTTAACTAACTGCAGCTTTCTAATGTCGCTCTCAGAATAAAGACGTCTGCCCGTTTCACTACGACCAGGCACGATGAGTTCATAACGCCGCTCCCATACGCGCAGTGTCTCTGGATGGATGTTGGTACGTCGAACAACGACGCCAATCGTGAACTGCGGCTGATTCAAGGTTTCCATTTTTTTGGATCACTTTTAAATTGAGGTCAAACACGCTCAAACATCAAAGCTGTTTAGGTTTTGTTTATATATTAGATGAAAATTATAGCAGTGCAAGCTTCCCAAGCCTTAAATAATTATTATTTAAGAAACTTAAATAAGCTAATTAATGAAGCTTAACTTCAATTTGAACAGTTATTTTACATATTATTAACTTAATTACGAAGTTATTTTATATTTTGTTTATATTATAGTT
>JACCEA010169089.1_pt1 | contig 17004 bp, 8 predicted proteins | sample 7449851 | NCBI WGS metagenome assembly JACCEA01 (sample SAMN15323453, study PRJNA562643) | freshwater metagenome | isolation source: river surface water | place: USA:Blue River Watershed | collected 2017-08-18 | reverse complement strand
GGTAGGTGTGCTCGGTCCAGTAGGCGGCTTCCAGCACCTTGGCAGCGCCGGCGAAACCGGCGTTGACGTCGCCCTTCTTGTAGGCCTCGCGCGGCTGCGCGTTGGCGGGCGGGTTCTGGGCGTGGCGCGCGTATTCCTCCTTGGCCTTGTCGGAATCGAAGGCGGCGGCAGGGGCGTTGGCGGTATTCCAGGTGACGCGGGACTTCAGGGCCACGCGGGCGGCGCGGCAGGCATCGACCGTGTCGGCCAGCACCGCGACGCCGAACGGCAGGTTCAGCACCTGCTGCACGCCCTTGACGCCCAGCGCCTCGACGGCGGGCACGTTCTCGGCGCGCGCGCCTTCCATGGGAGCGACCAGCAGCGTGGCGTGGACCATTCCCGGCACCGCGGCGTCGATGCCGTAGATGGCCTTGCCGTTGGTCTTGGCGGCCACTTCGGTGCGGCCGATGTCGGCGCGGCCGACCAGCTTGAACTCGGACGGCTTCTTGAGGTCTGCGGGCGGGATCTTCGGCAGCTCGGCGGGGACCGTGGCGAACTTCGCGATCTCGCCGTAGGCCAGGCGCTGGCCCGACTTCGCATGGACGACCTTGCCGGACTCGGTGGTGAGCTCGGCGACGGGCACGCCCCACTTCGCGGCGGCGGCGTCCATCAGCACGCGGCGCGCCTGGGCGCCGGCGGTGCGCAGGGGCATCCAGTAGCCCGGCACGGCGATGGAGGCCAGCGAGGCCTGGCCGCCATTGAGCAGCGGGTGCGGGTTGCCGTAGACGCGCGGGTTGGGCGGCGCGTACTCGGTGCGGACCTTGGCCCAGTCGGCGTCCAGCTCCTCGGCGAGGATCATGGGCAGCGCGGTCAGCGTGCCCTGGCCCATCTCGCCGGTCGGGACGGTGACGGTGACGATGTCATCGGTGCCGATCTTGACCCAGACGTTGGCGCGCAGCTCGTGGTCCGAGGCCGACGCCTGGCCGGCGGCGGACAGCAGGCCGCCGCCCAGGACAGCGGAGAAGGTCAGGCCGCCGGTGGCAGCCAGGAAACCGCGGCGGGTGGTGTTGAGGATGGCGCTCATGTCAGGCCTCCTTGGCGGCGCGCTGGATCGCCTTGACGATGCGCTGGTAGGTGCCGCAGCGGCAGATGTTGCCGTCCATGTGGCGCACGATCTCCTCGCGCGAGGGGTTCTTCTTCCTGGCCAGCAGGGTGGCGGCCTGCATGATCTGGCCGGACTGGCAGTAGCCGCACTGCGGCACCTGCTCGGCGACCCAGGCCTTCTGCAGCTTGTGCGTGCCATCGGGCGACAGGCCCTCGATCGTGGTGACCTTCTTGCCGGCCACGGTGGACACCGGCGTCACGCAGGACCGCACGGCCTGGCCGTCCACATGGACCGTGCAGGCGCCGCACTGGGCCATGCCGCAGCCGAACTTGGTGCCGGTGAGTTGCAGGTTGTCCCGGATCACCCACAGCAGCGGGGTGGCGGGCTCGACGTCCACGGTCCGGGGCTGGCCGTTGACCGTGATGGAAATGTTGCTCATGTATCAACCTCGGGTAAAGACCCGGCTGATGCTAGCGACTGACGAGTCTCAAAAAATACCGAAGAGGTCAGGGTTTACACGCCCCCCTGTCACGTGCGCAACATCCCATCGCGCCAATGGCGCGCGTTGAAGGCCAGGACGTCACGGGCGATGCGCTCGGGCGGCAGGCCAAGCACCGCGGATACCACCTGGGCGTAGACGGCGGCGGCGTCGGTGGTGACGCGCAGGTCGCGCTTTTCGAACAGGTCCTGCGGCCCCAGGCCGGGCCAGTCGGCATGGACCTGCGCCCTGGCCACCAGCCCCCCGGCCATCAGGATGCAGGAACCCCAGCCATGGTCGGTGCCGGTGGTGCCATTCTCGGCCACGGTGCGGCCGAACTCGGTGAGGGTGACGACCAGGCAGTCGCGCCAGCGCTCGCCGATGGCCTCCCGGTAGCCCTCCAGCACCTGGTCGACGGCGGCCAGGCGGTCCGCGTGCGTGCCTTCGGCCGCGCCCTGGCTGGCGTGGGTGTCGAAGCCATGCAGGTCGACCAGGCCCACCATGGGCCCCTCGTTCGCGCGCATCGCCTCGCCCGCCGCCTGCGCGAGGGCGCGGGGCGTGCGGGTCTGGGCAAAGGGCTGCGCCTGCGGCGGCACCATGCCGGCGCTGTCCATGCCGCGGTAAGGGGCCGCCACCGGCTCGGCGTAAGGCGCCAGCGCCGGGTCGGCGGACCAGCGGCGCGTGACGGCCTCCACCAGCTGGGGCGGAGGGGTGGCCAGCCAGGTGGAATAGCGGGTGTCGGAGCCGGGGTGCCCGCGCAGCAGCAGGGGCATGGGGATTGAGATGGAGACCCCGCCGCCCAGCCCGCTGGCCTGCATGGCCCGGCCCAGCCAACCGGTGTTGGAGGCATAGGGCGAGGTGATGCCGGACTGCATGATGTCCTGCCCCTCGAAGTGCGAGCGGCCGGTGTAGGCGAAGGAGGTGGCGTGGACCACCGCCGCCTGGCCCTCGGTCCAGGCCCGGTGCCACTGGGCCAGCCGCGGGTGCATGGCGTAGTCGCCGGCCAGCGGCAGGGGCCGGGCGGGCAGCAGGCCGCCGCGCAGGTCCGCCAGCTTCGGGTCGCCGACCACGGGCACCGCAGTCAGGCTGTCCATGCCGCCTCGCAGCATGACCACCAGCAGGCGGCGGCCGCGGTAGGCCGGCTGCGCCTGCAGGCCGCCGTGGCCGGCCAGGGACAGGGCGGCACCGCCCTGCAGGAAATGGCGCCGGTTCAGTCCCATCGTCAGCTCCAGAGGAATTCGCTGCTGGCCAGCCACAGGCTCAGGGCCGTGCGGGGGCCCTCACGGCCACCGCGCCGCAAGGCGGCGGCCACGTCCTGCTGCAGGGAAGCGCCGGGGGCGAGTTCATGGCGCATGACCTCGGCAATCCGTTCACGTTCTGCCAGCAGCCCCGGGCGCGCCGTGAACTGCCAGGCGTAGCGGATGCGGCGGTCCAGCATTTCCCTGGACAGCCAGGCCGGGGACTGGATGGGCCAGCCATCGGGCTGGGGGCAGCGGGGAATGCCCTGGCCCAGTTCCTCCAGCGTGAAGATGGCCTTCTCGCCGGGCGTGTTGGGCAGCGGGGCGGCGGACGGCACCGGCTGCTGGGTCATGCCATGGAGCTGCCAGTACCAGGTCTCGGGGTTGGACAGCTTGCGCGTGGTGTCCAGGTGGCGCGCGGCAGCCTCGACGACGGCGGCATGGACCGCCGGCAGGTGGCCCTGGGTCTGGATGAAGGTCCGCTCGACAGCCTGCACCGCCTCGGCTGGCGGGGTGTCGTCGATGAAATGGCGGCACAGCTTGGTGGCGAGGTGGCGGGCCGTGGCGGGATGGCGGGCCAGGTCGGTGACGAGGTCGTCGAGCTTGGCGTCGTGGCGCACGAAGGCGGAGTAGCGACGGCCCATGACCTCCTGCGTGCCGGGCTCGTGGCGGTCGTAATCGAACCATCCACCCGGCGGCACGCCGGCGCGCCGCGCACCGTCAGGCATCAGGACCCGCCAGCCGGTGAGGACCAGCGTGGTCTGGATCACGTCCTCCTGGGTGTAGCCGGCGGCGGGCGAGACGGTGAACAGCTCCAGCAGTTCGCGCCCGAGGTTCTCGTTGATCTCGTCCTTCGTCCAGCCCGAGCGGCGGGCGCGCGAGCGCGGGCCGACCGAGCGGTTGTTGTCCAGGTAGACCAGCATGCCCGCATGCGTGACCGCCTGCCACAGCAGGTCGCGGAAGCTGCCCACCATCTTCTCGCGCAGCGCCCGCTGGTAGGGTCCGACCAGGGCATCGTTGTTCTGGTTTCCGGGCGCAACCATGAAGTGGTTGGTCCAGAAATGCCAGAACCGCTCGAACACCGGCTGCTCGCCATGCGCCGCCGTGCAGCCGCGCACCAGCACCTCGCGCCAGTGCTCCAGGCGGACGAACGGGATGCGCACCTGCTGCTCCTCGGCCGCAGCATAGGCCGCCTTGTCCATGCCGCGGGAGCGGGCGAAGATCGCCTTCTCGGCCTCCATGTGCTGCAGCCAGCGGACGACCGCCGCCTCCTGCGTCCATCGCAGCTGGCTGTCGGCGTCGAGCGCGAGCAGGGGTGCCCAGGCCTCGGCATCGCGGCGCCGGCGGGCGTAGAAGTCCATGGCCGGCACACGGGCCAGTTGTTCGCGCGCCCAGCCCACGGGATCGCCAGGCAGGGGCTCGGTCGCGCCCCAGCCGAAGCCGACGCGGCGCAGGAAACGACAGGTGGCGGCAGGGGTCCAGCTCATCAAATGATGAGGCTAGCTGGAAACCTTCCTCCCCGCCATAGGCTTTTTGCCTGCGGCCTCACGCCGCGGCGATGCTCTTGTGGCGCCTCACAAGGACTCGAGCCGACGCGCCATGTCCGGAAACTGGCCCATCATCCTGATCAACAGGCTGGCTTGGGCGTTCGGCCGGGCGCGCCCCTGCTCCCAGTTCTGCAGCGTCCGGGTATTGGTACGCAGCGTGCATGCAAATACGGGCTGGGAAAGATTGAGGTTTTCACGCACGGCCTTGACCTCCGCAGCGGTCAACCGGATGGCAGGCCTGGCGCGAACCTGGGTGGTTCGCAAGGTGCGCAGACCCTCTCGTTCCTGCTGCAGGGCTTCGATGCCGCCGCTCAATTCATCAAACAGATTTCGCTTCATTTGCGTGCCTCCAACTCCGCCTTCATCATCGACTTCAATTGCGCGCGCTGTACCGGCGTCAAGTCGGTCACCTCATCTTTTCCGTACAAGGTGAAGAGCCAGAACTGATGCCTGCCGTCCCACCAGAAGTAAATAACCCGCAGGCCTCCACGCTTGCCCTTGCCCCGGCGGCCGTCCGCGAACCTCAATTTCCTGAGTCCCCCGGTACCTTCGATGAGGTCTCCAGCTTCAGGATTCCTCATCAACTCGACCTGGAGCACTCGATAAGCGGCATCGTCGAGGTAGTCCTGCCGGAAACGCTCGAACGCTGGAAGCTCTATGAAGGTGGCTTTCATGGAAATGTACGCAAGTTGCGGACACTTTACAAGTCCGGCACGCACGCGGCCACATCACAAGCTGACGATCCCAGGTCGTGGAAAAAGCCGCCCTCCCCTCGGGTCCGGCGACTCTGGTCCCTCCATGATTCATGGAGGCATCGGCGTGAGCGCTCGACCGGCTCAGAACCCCGCTTCGCGCACCAGCACCGCCGCCACATGCCGCAGGTAGCGGCTGGCGGGGCTTTGCCAGTCGGCATGCAGGACCACCTGGCCCCGCCAGCTGCGGACTGCGAGTTCGGGGGGCATGTCCTGCACCTCCAGGGCCACGCGGTAGACCGCCCGCTCGGGCACGAGCTGGCCGTTCTTCTCGCGCGTGAGGATGTGCCCGCCCAGCACGCTGGCCAGCTCCCGCCGGGGCAGGACGCGGGCCGCGTCGCGGTCGATCTCGACCACACGCAGGGCCAGCACGCCCCCGGCGCCGCCGTCCGTCACAAAGCGGCCGCCCTGCCCCACCCGCAGGCGGGCCACGGCCTCCTCATCGAGCCAGGTCTCCACCCGCCAGGGCGTGCCCTCGCGCACCAGCAGGCCCAGCGGCTCCTTGCGGGCCACCCATTGCCCCGGCGCGAGGTCCGGGTCGGCCAGGTGCAGCCGGCCGTCATAGGGTGCGACAGGAGCGAACTGGTGCTGCTCAGCCGCGACGCCCTGCAGCTCCGCCTGCGTCGTGGCGGCGACCTGCTCGGTGACGCGCCAGCGCTTGCGCATCTCGTCGTCGAAGCCCGAGGTGGCGGCCTGCCAGCGCTGCTGCTCCAGCCGCGCCTGCAGCGCGCGCTCGCGGCTGGCCAGGTCGGGCACCTGCAGCACGACCAGGGGCTGGCCCGCGGCCACGCGCGCGCCATGGCCATGCGGCAGGGCCGCGACCTGCGCGCCCGCCGGCGCGTAGACGGGCCAGGATTCGTGCGGGCGCAGCAGCGCGCTGGCGCCGATGCGGCCCGGCCAGGGAATGAACAGGACCAGCACCAGCACGCCCAGCCCCCAGGCCGTGCGCCGGCTGCGCGCGCCCTGGCGGATGCGCGGCCACTGCTCGCGCCAGACCCGCAACTCGCTGCGGATCGGGAACCAGATGAACCACAGGATCTCCACCGCGAACAACAGCAGGCCCAGCAGCTTGAAGAAGAACACGTACACCAGCACCGCGATGCCCAGGAACAGCACGAGACGGTAGATCCAGGTCGCCCAACCGAAGGCCACCAGGGCCGCCGACAGGCGCGGCGACAACTGCTCCGGCGCTTCGTCGCCCAGGCCGAACAGCCACTCGCGCAGCTTCCAGCGCGCCATCGCGAAGCTGCGGCCATGCAGGTTGGGCATGTCCAGCGCATCCATGAGGATGAAGTAGCCGTCGAAGCGCATGAACGGGCTGGCATTGATGGCCAGGGTGGCGATCCAGCTGGTGGTGGCCAGGAAGAAGGCCGCCGACTGCAGCCCGCCCTCGGGCAGGTAGGCCCAGGCCAGGGTGGCCCAGGTGGCGACCACCAGCTCGGTGGCAATGCCGGCGCTGGCCACGCGCAGGCGCTGCATCCGGTCGGTCAGGCGCCAGGTCTCGTTGGTGTCGGTGTAGGCCACCGGCCACATCACCAGGAAGGCCACGCCCATGGCCGGGACGCGGCAGCCGTAGTGCTTGGCGGTGAAGGCATGCCCCAGCTCGTGCACGAACTTGACGGCGATCAGCGCCACGCCATAGGCGAGCAGGCCCTCCCAGTTGAAGGTGTCGACGAAGGAGGCGGTGAAGACGTCCCAGCGACGCGCGACCTGCCACAGGCCGGCCATGAGGGCCAGCCCGGTGAGCCAGGCGAAGGCCGGGCCGGCGAACCAGCGCGCCACCGGCAGCCAGCGGCCCAGCCAGGCATCCGGTTTGAGCAGGGGAATGCGGAAGAACAGGTAGTGGTGCAGCAGCCACTTCAGCGGCGAGCCCTGCACCTTGGCGAGCTGGTCGGCGAAGCGACGCGCGCTGCCCTCCCCCGCCGCGCGCACCAGCTGGTGCTGCACGAGGAACTGGGCCACCTGCTGCACGTCGTCGATGCCGAGGTGCAGGGTGGTGTGGGCGTTGGCGTCGTCCGCGATGCGCTGCGGGTCGTCCAGGTCCCAGCGCTGAAGGATCTCCAGGGTGGGCCAGTCGATGCGAAAGAACAGGTTGCGCACGGGGTCGTGCAGCGTCCAGCTCGGCTGGCCGTCGGCCAGGGCCGGGCCGGCCAGCAGGTCCAGCTCTTCACGCAGGCGCGGCAGGGCCATGTTCACCAACCCAGGTAGGCGCGCGCGGTCGCCAGCGGGCGACGCATCATCCAATAGGCCAGGGGGACCCAGCTGCCATGCAGCTTGGCCGTGCCCTTGAGGCCCACGCGGTGCGCGGTGCGGCCGGACAGCGTGGCGCGCACGCGGTAGGCGAAGCTGCCATCCGGGCGCTGCACGGCGTCGTGCGCCATGTAGCGCAGCGTGGCCGAGACCGGCGACAGCGGGCTGGCGCTGAGGTACAGCGAGACGCTGTCCCCGGGGGCCAGGCCGATCGCATCGGCCAGCGGCAGCCAGGCCTCGACCTCGATGTCGTCCAGCGCCGCGATACGCAGGATGCGCTCGCCGGTGGCCACGGGCTTGCCGATCCATTCGGAGGGGTCGTCCATGAGCACCACGCCGGCCTGCGGCGCCAGCACCCGTGCGCGGGTGGCCTGTGACTGCAGGACCTCGATCTCGGCGCGCTTTTCCTCGATACGACCCAGAAGCACGCCCAGCTGCGTCTTGGCCCGGGCATCGGACAAGGCCATCTGGCTGGCCTGGCGGTACTCCGTCTCGGCCGTGGCCAGGGCCTGGGCGGCCACCTCCAGCCGCGACTGGAGCACGGCCTCATCGAAACCGAACAGCGGCTGCTCGGCCTTGACCTGCTGGTTGGGCTGGACGTGGAACACGTCGATCACGCCTTCCAGGGGGGCTCGCACCACCAGGGGATGGGCGGGGACCAGCTCGCCGGGGGCGAGCACGGTCTGCCGCACCGGGAAGCACAGCAGGGCCAGGACCGCGGCGGCGACCTGAACGCGGCGCTGGCGCCACCAGGGCTGGCCGGGCGTGCGCGCGAGCCAGCGGGTGGCGTGCTCGCGCCAGGTGGTCCACCGGGGCAGGCGCGGGCGGTGGCGGGCGGCAAAGGCGTGCCACCAGGTCTCGGACCACTCCTGGAGGGCGGGCAGTTCAGCGGCGGGCCAGGGATCGTCCCGCACCAGCAGGGCGCCGCCCAGTTCCGCATGGCCCAGCCAGAGGGCGTGGGCAGGCCACCACTGGCCCCATTGGGCGGCGAGTTCGGGCGGCAGGTCGCGGGCATCGACCGGCTGCACGGACGCGCCGTGCAGGGCGTGGAGGTGGCGGCACAGGGCTTCGAGCCACTGCGCGTAGGGCACGTTGGCGTCGACCTGCAGCACGCCCGAAAGCGTGAACACGCCGCCCTGCGCCAGCCACAGCGCGGCCTGGCGGTAAGGCGCCAGGGCCAGGCTGTCGTTGACCAGCAGGAAGCCCAGCTCGCGGTCGGTGGCGGCCAGACGGGCCTGCCGGGACAGCGCGCGCAGTGCTTGCTGCGCCGGGCCCGGCAGGCCGGGCGCAGGCTCAGGCGATGTCATCCCACGCGGACCCGCTTGGTGGCGACATCACGCACAGGGGCCTTTGCGGCCGTGGCGGCAGCAGCCTCGGTGTCACGCACCAGCATCAGGCCGCGCTTGCCGGCCAGCTTCAGCTTCTCGCTGAGGCCTTCACGGCTTTGCGGACGCAGCGCGTCCTGCTCGCCGACGAACAGCTGGAACATCGCCACGGCCTCGCGGCCGTCGTCGTCGCGGGCGGTGACCTTGACGTCCAGCTTGCCCTTGAAGCCGGGCGGAGGCGTCACTTCCAGGACGCCGCTCACCGGGTCGAAGCTGACCCAGGCCGGCAGCGTCGAGTTGTCGGCCTGGCGGGCTTCGAGCTTGATGACCGCATCCTTGTTGGAGTGCATGAAGGCATCGAAGGGCAGGCTGATCCGGGAGGCCGTGCCGGTGGTCTGCACGAACTGGTCCGTGACGCCCCGGTTGACGTTGAGGCCGGGAGGCGCCGACTCGTTGACGACGATCGGGAAGCCCGAGTTGCTGGTCAGGGCCTCGCCAAGCGGCGCGGGCGGCTCGGCCGCGCGTTCGGCACGCGGCGCCAGCGGCGTGAGCGCGGACGAGAACGAGGGCACGGCCGGGGCCGGCGGCGGAGGCGGGGCCTCGGCAGGCGGCTGCGGCGCGGGCGGTGCCGGCACCGGGGCAGGCGGCGGGGGCGGCGCGGCCGGGGGCGGCGTGCGGGGGCGGTCGTCGTCCTTGGTCACCGACGGGTCGTTGGCGCCCGTGTCGTTGGTGGTGGACGGGCCGATCTCGCGGGTGATGGTGCCGGTGCCGTCGTCGAAGATGGAGGCGTAGCCGGCCCCGGAGATCGGGCCGGCCGAGGCCACCAGCTTGAGCTGCTGCTCGCCCTCGTAGGCGGCGTCGCGCTCGTTGGCGATGTCCACGGCCACCAGCAGGGGCTGGCTGCCGGCGGTGACCGGCCCGGTGTACAGCTGCCAGGTGGCGCCGCCGTCCAGGGAGACATACATCGCCGCCGTGTCGAGCGAGTCGTTGGGCTTGCCTTCGTTGCCGCCGGTGGCGGTCTTGCCCGTGCTGGCGGCGTCCTGCACGTCCAGCGTCAGCACCCGGCCGGAATGCGTGTTGACCGTGAACACCGCGCGCGGCGAGTTCTCGTTGTAGCTGCCGCCGGTGACGGTGATGGGGCGGTCGTCGTCCAGGCTCGCCGTGCTGGTGTTGGGGCCGTTGGTCGGGTGGACGTTGGGGCCGTACTTCGTGCCGGTGCCGTCGTCCACGATGGTGGTCTCGCCGGTGGCATAGCGGGCCGTGTGGGTGGTGTAGGCCGCCTTCAGTGCGAAGCCTTCCGCGCCTTCGTAGGTGTTGTCCGCCTCGCTGGTGATCGTCACACGCACGTACACCTTGCCACTGTTGGGCACAGTTGGCTGGTCGCCCGAGGTGCCGTTCCACGTGTAGGTGGTCCAGTTGGTTCCGTCCGTGGAGTACTGGATCGTGGTGAAGCCGGCGAAGGCTGCTTCGGCATCCCCCGTCGCCGCCGTGCCCTGCAGGGACAGGTCCAGCTTGAACCCTTCCAGGGCCGTGACCGTGAACATCCCGTACTGCGAGGCCTCGTTGATGGGGCCGTAGGCGGTCACTGCGATGGCGCGGTCGTCGTCCAGGCTGGTGGTGCTGGTCGAGGGGCTGCCGGAGGTGATCGTGCCGGGATACCGGGTCCCCGTGCCGTCGTCGATGATGCTGGTGTTGGCCGCGGCATTCGTCGCGGTGTTGGTCGTGTAGCTGGCCTTCAGGGCGAACGTCTCGGCGCCTTCGTAGGTGCTGTCCGCTTCGCTGCGGATGTCCACGCGCACGTACACCTTCCCGCTGACGGGCACCGTGGGGTGATCGCCCGAGGTACCGTTCCAGGTGTAGGTGATCCAGTTGGACCCGTCGGTCGAGTACTCGAAGGTGAAGCCGCTGCGGGTGGCTGCGGTGCCCGAGGTGGCGGATTGCAGCTGCAGGTCCAGCGCGTTGCCCGCGTCCGCCGTGACGGTGAACATCGCATAGGTCGACGCCTCGTTGACGGGGCCGTGGCTGGCCACGCTGATGGCGCGGGTGTCCACCAGGTTGTCATCGTCCAGCCCGGTCGTGAGCGCATCCGGCGTGGCGGACGTGATCGTGCCGGGATACCGGCTGCCGGTGCCGTCGTCGATGATTGTGGTGTTGGCTGCCGCGTTCTTGGCCGTATTGCTGCTGTAGCTCGCCTTCAGCGCGAAGGTCTCGGCGCCTTCGAGGAAGGCGGGACTGTCCTGCTCGCTGGTGATGTCCACCCGCACGTACACCTTGCCGCCGGCGGGCACGGTGGGCTGGTCGCCCACGGCGCCGTTCCAGGTGTAGGTGGTCCAGGTCGTGCCGTTGGTCGAGTACTCGAAGGTGAACCCCGTGCGCGTGGCGGCCGTGCCCGAGGTCGCAGCCTGCAGCTGCAGGTCGAGCTTGTAGCCCTCGACCGCCGTGACGGTGAACATCGCGTAGGGCGAGGCCTCGTTGACCGGCCCGTGGCTGGTGACGCCGATGGTGCGGTCGTCATCGAGGGTGGTGGTCAGCTGCGCCGGCTCGCCGCTGGTGATGGTGCTGTCGTAGCGGGTCCCCGAGCCGTCGTCGACGATGGCGGTGTCTGCCGCGGCGTTCCGGGCCGTGTTGGAGGTGTAGCTGGCTTTCAGCGCGAAGGTCTCGGCACCTTCATAGGCTGCCGGGCTGTCCTGTTCGCTGGTGATGTTCACGCGCACGTAGACCTTGCCGCTGGCCGGCACGGTGGGCTGGTCGCCAGTGCTGCCGTTCCAGGTGTAGGTGGTCCAGTTGGACCCGTCGGTCGAGTACTCGAAGGTGAAGCCGCCGCGCGTGGCGGCTGTGCCCGAGGTCGCGGCCTGCAGCTGCAAGTCCAGCTTGTAGCCCTCGATCGCCGTGACCGTGAAGATGGCGTACTGCGAGGCCTCGTTGACCGGGCCGTAGCTGGCGACCCGGATCGGGCGGTCATCGTCCAGCGTGGGGTAGCCCGTGTCCGTCGACACCGAGGGGGTGAAGGTGGTGTTGCCGCCCAGGAAGACGGAGCCCGTGCCGTCGTCGATGATGCCACCCTGGCCGCTGGCGCTGACGCCGGCGTCGTCGGTGGCCACCAGGCGGTAGGTCTCCAGGCCTTCGAAGGGCTGGTCCTGCCGGATGGCAGTGCGCACCAGCAGGGTCGTGCCGGACATCGTCACAGTGGAACCCGCGGTGTAGTCCACCCACTGCCCGGACGCGTTCAGGTACTGCAGCGGCAGGCTCGTGCCCGCGTCGGTGGTGTCCATTCCCAGAACGGCATGGCCCGAGGTGGTGCCGGTCTGGTCGAGGGCCAGCGTCACCGTCTGGCCGCTGGTGCCGTTGACGCGGAACACCGCGTACGGCGAGGCCTCGTTCACCGTGGTGCCCTCCACGGTCAGCGCCGTCAGGCGCATGGAGATGCTGGTGGTGGCGGTGTTGGAGTTGGTGTCGCCATCGTTGACGACGACCGTGACGTTGCGGGTGGTGCGGTCGTTGCCCGTGGTGCCGAAGGTGATCGCGCGCAGGGCCGCCTGATAGTCGGCCAGGGTGGCCGAGCCGGTCAAGGTGACGGTCACCTGGCCAGCCGTGTTCGTGACGGTGGCCGAGATGCTGCCCGGCAGCGTGCCCACCACAAGGGAATCCCCCGCCTGTGCGTTGGTCAGGGTGATGGTGGCCGACTCGATGTTCGTGTCGTCCACGTCGGTGATGGTCCGGTCCGTGTCGGCGATGGGCGTGCCCGTGCCGCCGAAGGTGTAGGCCGTCGAATAGCCGGTGCCGCTGGCGCTGCCGTCCAGATCCAGGAACGGCGCGTCGTTCACCGGCGTGACGGTGACCTGCACGGTGATCGTGGTCGTGCCGCCACGGCCGTCGCTCACCGTCACGGTGAACTGGTCAGTGCCCACGTAGTTGCCGTTGGGCGTGTAGGTGTAGGTGCCGTTGGCGTTGACCGTGACAATGCCGTTGGACGGGCCGGTGGCCGCCGTATAGGTCAGGCTGGCGTCGTCCGCGTCGAAGGCCTTGACCTGGCCGTTGATCGGTGTGTCCTCGGGCGTGGTGATCTCGTAGCGGTTGTCGGTGGTGTCGTAGGCCGGGTCGTTCGTGCCATTGGGCAGCTTGCCGCCGACCGGCAGGTCGTTCACGCCGTTGATGGTGATGACCAGGTTGGCCGAGTCCACGCCCAGGTAGGTGCCGCCGGACGCGTCGTCGAGCACGTACTGGAACGTTTCGGTCAGCGACTCGCCGCCGTGCAGGGCATTGACCGCCGCGTTATTGGGGTCCAGCGTGTAGACGTAGCTGCCGTCGGCCTTGACCTTGATCGTGCCGTACAGGCCGGCCACCTCGTAGTCACCGTTGGCATCCACGGCCGTATCCGAGCCCCCGCTGCCGGAGACGCGGATCACCGTGGCGCCGGCGTCCTTGGTGTCGTTGGCCTGCAGGCCGGTCAGGGCCGTGGCGCTGACGCTGCTGCTGCTCTCGCTGATCGACGCGGTGTCGTTGGCCGCCAGGGGGGCACCGCTGGAGGCGCCCAGCACCGTGATGAACAGCGTGGCCGTGCTCGTGGCGCCCGACGTGTCCCGCATGGTGTAGCTGAAGGACTCGGTGGCTGTCTGACCGGCGCCGAGGGCGCCGTTGTCGGTGGTGGGCGTGTACGTGTAGCTGCCGTTGCTGCTGAGCGTCAACGAGCCGTGCTGGCCGGTGAGGGAGGTGCCCACCGTGCCCGTCTTGGTGAAGGACAGGGTGCCGCTGAGGACGCCGGACGCGTAGGACTTGCTCAGGGTGACGCTGCTGATGACGCCCGAGGAGTAGGTGACCGTGGATACCGTGGTGCCCGCGGTGATGCCGGTGCCGCTGACTTCCATGCCCACCGCGATCGTGCCGGTGTAGCTGGCGCCGATGGAGACCACGCTGCCGCTCTGGACGCCGCTGTCCGAGATCGCCGTCTTCATGCTGCCGCCGCCCGCCTGCGTCAGGCTGGTGGAGTTCTGGAAACCCACGTCCTTCTGACTGAAGAAGGACAACCCGCTGATACTCGTATAGCTGCCGGCGGTCCCCGTGGAGTACTTGACGGGGGTTCCGGTCAAGGTGATTTCGTAATCGGCCGTCGTCCCTGGCACCAGCGTCTTGCTCACCACGCTCACCGCGGTGTTGCTGCTGTCGAACATCAGGTAGTAGGTGGAACCAACCTTGACGTAGAGCTCTTCACCGCCGTTCACGGAGCTGAAGCCGCCGTCGGCCTTGAACACCAGCTTTGTGGACTCACTGGGCGAGGTGTACGACGTGATGCTCGCCGAGCCGTCGATCGTCAACCCGGTGATGGTCTTGGTTTCACCGTTCGCGCTGCCATCGACGTCCGTGTCGTTGGTCAGCACGTTGCCCGTGGCCGAGAAGCCCGTGGAGGCGAAGCCGCTGCCCGCCACCGTGGTGGTCTCCTGCGCCAGGTTGTAGTCGTTGGCGGCCACCGGCGTGTCGTTGCGCCCGTCGATGGTCACCGTCAGCGTGGCAGTGGCGGACAGGCCGCTGCCATCGACGGCGCGGTAGGTGAAGCTGTCTGTCAGCGTCTGGCCCGTCAGGCGCAGGGCCTGCACCGTCGGGTCCGAGTCATTGACGACATAGGCGTAGCTGCCGTTCGCGCCCAGGGTCAGGGTACCGTAGCGGCCCACGACCTGCAGGCCGTTGGCGGACGTGGTGCCCGCGGTCACCGCCAGCGTGGCGGCGGCCTGGCCGGCCTGCGTGACGGTCAGCGAGCCGCTGCCCGCCAAGTCGTTGGTCAGCACGTTGCCCGTGGCGGACTGGCCCGCGGTGCCGTTGTTCACCCCACCCTGCTCGATGGCCAGGGCCGCGCCCGTGGCCGCCGTGTCGTTGGACAGGGTCGGTCCGTCAGGCACGCCGGTGATGGTGAGCGTGAGGGTGGCCGTGTCCGTTCCACCATTGCCGTCCGAGATGGCGTAGGTGATGACAGGGACGGCGCCGTCGTAGTTGGCGGCCGGCGTGAAGGTGTAGCTGCCGTTGCTGTAGATGATCAGCGTGCCGACGCCCGGGATGATGGTGTTGGCGCCCACCGTCCCCGAGACCAGGCTTCCGCCCGTGGGCGTGAAGCTGAAGCCGGTCACCGTAAGCGTGTTGCCGTTCGGGTCGGTGTCGTTGGACAGGAGGTTGCCGGTGAGGGCCACGTCCTCCGTGACCGCGCCGGTGTCGTTGACCGCATCCGGCGGCGCGTTGACCGGCGTGACCGTGACGGTCAGCGTCGCGTTCGCACTGGTCAGCCCATCGCTGACCGTGTACGTGGCCACCGGCGCCGTGCCGGTGTAACCGGCCACCGGCGTGAAGGTATAGCTGCCGTCGGGGTTGATCACCAGGGTACCCACGCCGCTCAGCGTGGCCGTGGTGCCCGCGACGTACAGCCGCCCGCCGACGGCGAACTGCGTGACCGACAGCGTGTTGCCGTTGCTGTCGCTGTCGTTGGTCAGGACGTTGCCGGTGGCGCTGGTCGTGCCCTGGGTGATGGTCCTGGTGTCGGCGACCGCGCTCGGCGCCACGTTGCTGGCGGAGACCACCTCGTTCAGCGCCGAGTCGACGCGGTCCGAGGAGCTGCCCACTTCATAGACGTTGGTGGCGACCGTGCCGTTGTTGTACACGGGCGCGCGGGCCAGGATCGCATCGAACCAGGCCTTGTCCACCACCAGGACGAAGCCCTGGTTGTCCGTGGCGTCGGAGTCACCGTCCTGGTTGCCATCGTTCGAGGCCGCCGTGAACGTGTTGAAGGACGGGTCGTACCAGAAATAGAAACCGCGGACGATGCCCTGGTCCTTGATCGGACGGCTGATCCAGCCATGGTAGGTGGTGCCGCCGATGGTCAGGTCCACCACCACGTCGTTGCCCGAGAACGTGCCCTGGCTGGTGTTGTCGGTGATGCTGGCCACGCCCAGGGCCTCACCCTTGAAGCGGTCGGACTCCTGCTCCTTCTCCGCGTAGTAGCGGTATTCGGGCGCGAGGCGGAAGGCCGTCGTAAACTTGAACGAGGCGTGCTCCACCTCGTACGCCACGCCGTCCAACACCAGGGTGGCATGGTCGTCCTCGCCGGACAGGCGCGCCACGCTGGCGTCGTCCAGCGGCAGGCCCAGCACGGCGGCGGCCAGTCGCTCGCCCTCGTCGCCGGCCGTGTCCTGCCCCGGATTGAGCCATGCGTCGAAGCTGTGGCCGAGTTCTTCCAGCAGCACCGGCACCAGTTGCGAGGCACTGGCCGGATCCGACCACCAGTCGGCGTTCAGGAAAATGGTCTCGCGCCCATCCGGCCCCGCCTTCGCGTAGGCGGCCTGGTGCAGGCCCATGGTCTCGCTGGTCAGCCAGCGGATCTGCACGGAGTGGGTGCCATCCTGCACACGCTGGATGAGGGACTGCGCGTTGGCCAGCCATTCGGCGGACGCCTCTCCCTCGCCGCCGTTGAACAGCTGGAACAGCTGCTCGGGCGTGGCCTGGGTGAGGAAGCTGCGCACCTGGTCCTGGGCCCACCGGGCCGCGGCATCGGCCGCCGTGCCGGGGGCCACCTCGAACAGGGCCGGCACCGTGGCATCGGCCAGGAGGACGCTGCTGTCACGGACGGCATCCACCAGCTGGTGGACAGCCGTGTCGACGGCCGCGCCGTCAAACATGAATCGCGGCTCCAGCGCGATCGGCTGGACAGCCCGGCGCACCAGGCGGCTTTGGGGGGGGACGGCGGTCTTGCGCAACGTCTGCTCCTGCCGGCCAGGGGCCGGATCTGTGTCTAACAATCCACCGGATGACCCGGCGTCACTGGCCTGCAGGCGGCGCGAGCAGCACCTTGCCGCTCATGCCCGCCATCAATTCGGGGAAACGGCCATGGATGGCAGCCGCCACCTTGACCGACTGGCTCACCGGGTCGACGCGTGCGCCGATGCGGGTGAAGCGTGCCGGGTAGGTCTTGCGCGTCTCGTCGATCTGCACCTCGAACGCGCCACCGACCTTCAGCCAGCGCAGCCAGGCCGAGGGCACCAGGAATTCCAGCTCCAGCACGCTGTCGTCCAGGATGTCCAGCAGGGGCTGGCCCGGCTGCACGTACTGCTGCTCACGCACCTTCTGCTCGGCCACCCGGCCGGCGAAAGGCGCCGCCACCTGGCACTTGGCCAGCAGGGCCTTGTTGGCACCCACCTCGGCCCGCGCTTTCGCAGCCGCCGACTTGGACAGGTCCAGCTCCAGCTGGCCGACGGAATTGAGCTGCTCCAGCCGCTGGTTGGACTTGTGCGTCTGCTCCGCGCCCTCCAGCTCGGCCTCGGCCTTCTGCATCTGCGCCTGCTGCAGCGAGCAGT
>JACCEA011882197.1_pt1 | contig 17008 bp, 7 predicted proteins | sample 7449851 | NCBI WGS metagenome assembly JACCEA01 (sample SAMN15323453, study PRJNA562643) | freshwater metagenome | isolation source: river surface water | place: USA:Blue River Watershed | collected 2017-08-18 | reverse complement strand
CTCATCTGTGTATCTGCTGTACGGTGTCCCCCATTCATGATACGGCGGTATCCATTCCGTTCCTTTGTGTATTGTGCCATTTACATATCCACCACTATTGTAGTGTAATGAATAACTTAACTAAATTACTCTCTTCCCCCTATGATTGTTACTGCCTCTCTGGTAACGACAAACTCAAATTGTATATGGTTTGACCACAGAAATGGAAGAAATTCTATGTAAAGTCTTTCATCATTTTCAGAAATATTTTCAACTTCTCAAATGAATTTATTGCACTTACTCTTTTACCGGAGGAAGAATTAACAGCGTTACTCACATTGTGTTCTACTGTTATCCGAAGGTTTTTCAGAGTGCATTCGTGTATTTTGATATCACATTTTGAATGGTAATTGAGTTTTTCGTATCCGTACCACTACGTCTTTTTACTTAGTTACATACCTACGAACAAATAGGACATACGCGCGATTCTAAGGACAACTATACTACTTACTTGACTGCTATCTTTAATGTGAAGGTGTTTGTTTGAATAATACTAATAGTGATATGCATGTTTGTGAAGTACAAAACCAAATACATGGCGCTCTCACTATCATACAATCAACTGATAGTCGTTCGAAGAGTCTGCAAAAACAATTTACTATCTAATACAAAAAATAAAAAATAAATCACGCTATTTTGTTGTTTTACTCACTAACTTGCATGTATATCCATGAATTATTGTTGTTTGTCGTTGCTTGTCCTCTTCTCTGCATGAACTCCTTTGTTTCAGGCACTTAAATTCATGTAAGCATGTGTGTCTCTTCAACATCTCCTCTTATACTGGTACTTTTAAATTTGCATGATACAATAATATTTGATTTTTTCTTAAATGTTGATACATGCGCACTTTAATTTGTATGGATGTGATGATGAAAGGTTTTAACATCGTATTTTGAATTTAATGTGTGGCGAATAAAAATTACCTTTTAAAAAAATATTAATACTAAAAATATGTCAGTGATAAATGTCCGTATCGGTATTATTACAAACTGAACAATACTTTGCGATTTTTTGTAGTCATTTGCCGTGTATCGTAGTTACATTAGTTAAAGGTATGGTTCGTTTGGTATTCAATTTTACTCACCACAATATACGGGTCCTCATTCGCTCCAACTTCAAGCTCCAACATTCACGGAGTTAATTTTTCTGGCGGTTGATGGATATCTCCTTATACAGTTGGTGTTGGTTTTACATATATACATGTTTCAGAGAAATCACAAGTACTCTTGGGTAATGCTTGCTCTTATTTCGCTAATTATTTTATAATTGATCAATTTTAATAGCTTTGAAAATAGTTTAAGCTAATATGGTGTGTCAAAACGAAAATATTAATATGTGAATCATTACTGTCAAATGGTGTGCAAGGTTTATCACTGCTCATTTGGATAAAGGTTTTATCATGGTGGCTGATGATGATCCTATTCAGTTGAGTGTGATAATCTATTATGCTGAGCCAGCTTATGTTGTGTGTGAAATGGAGCAGTCGTGCTAAATATTCTCAAAATAAAAAAAAATATAACTCATAAAAAAAGAGGGAATCAATCACATCATTATAAATCATTGATATCACAATGAAAAGAAATTAAATAAATAAAATCAAATAAAAACAAAATCGAACAAATAAAAAATAATAGTAAAAATAATAATAAACGCAGTTGTGAGTTGTAAATAATGTAAACAATACTATTCCATGTAAGGTTTTTCACGTCCTTGCATTTAACTCAACTTCCATCGAATATGCCAAAACGTACCAACCCAAGTTGCTCCAAATTTAATTGGATGCGTTGAAAATAGATTTTTTTTTCTGAGAATAGATAAATTCAAATACAAAAATATATTGGCGTTGGTATGTACATTTGAATAGTTCTCAATCTCCTTTGTTGTTGCAATATATTGGCATTGAGGTGTTGAGTGGCTTTGTAATTGTAATTCTCCACTTCCTTCATTGGATAAATATACTTAATTTTGAGGGAATTGTCAGTACTTTTTGATGACAAGTCATTTTATTTTCCTCTTTTGATTCTCTCGATGAGTAGAGGTATTGTAGTTGGTGATCCTATCAACATCGCCGACAATGTGTGTTATTACACGAAAGTATCTTCCAGCTCAGGAGTTAGAGAAAAAATGAATGTGTGAATCGAAATGACAATCAGAAAATATATTGAAAAAAAATAAATAAATAAACGATTGATAGTAGTTAGTCTCTTGTAGTCTGGGTGAAAGACTTGTGAGTAGTTAGTTTGTTGTGCATCTTCAATACATCATGTAATATAGGTGAAAGGTTATAGTGGTTCTCATTTGTATACAAAGGCGCTGTTTTTATTGAATATATACAGTAATACAAGATAGATGTTAGAAGCTATGTAAAATGGGTTTGCACTGCGGCTCCAATAGTTGTTTGTGGAATTGTGAAGGCCACTAGTTTGTAGTACATTACTGTAATTTTGTAGCACTGGATAAGACCCAACGACGGGGATTCATATCTTAATTACCTGCTATAAGTGTATTTGTTACTTGTGTTTTTTTGTTGTTTGGTTGTGTGTTTATTCAAGTAAATAAGCAAAAATAAATAAACGCGTTATTGTGCATCCAGAGTTACATCGGCTGTTTTTGTTGTGTAATCCATGGTTTACTGGTTGATCCCAAAGCAAAAGCAAAATAGGCGCATCCCCAGCGGATTCATTAACTTTAACAACGGTTTCTCATCATCCCTATCTTTGGATTGTAAGATTCTCTTGCGGTTTTTGGTTGGGATATGAAGAATGTCAATAAGCAACAGCATCAACCCCAAACCATTCCTGAATTGGTTTGGCGAGATATATTTTGAGAGATCTGTACAAATTGTAGTACTGCAAGGTGGCGATGTTCCTGTCCTCACTATCCAATTCATTCCTATCCCTTCTCACTATATGTGCGAATCATGATATTTCAATGACAGATGTCACATCATTTGTACAGAAGGGAAATATTTGCGCTGCACCGACGAGAGATCCAAAGTCAAGAGAGAAGCGATTGAAGAAGGTCAATTTTGCACTTGATCCTGTTGACGATGAAGATATTGACAAAGTGGATATATCGTGTCTTCGATTGGAGAATATTCGGAGTGCTTTAGAAGATCTAGTCTATTCCAGTTGTTCCCACACCATCGTGGGAGAACAACAATTCGATGTGGTTGAGAGTTCGTCCCATTTCATTGGTTGTATCAATGCTATTAAGAATGCCGATGAAACTTTTTTGAACATGTTTGAATCACTGCTCTTGTTGGAGAAAAGTTATGTTATAACTTCCCTTAAAACTGCTGAACTGCAAGTAGAAAGTGACAAAGAAAGGATCGAATCGAATGATATTGATCATCACCATACGACAGATCTTGACGATGATGACATGATGACACTACCTTCATTGTTAATGGAACAAAGTAGGAGTATGGATGCATTTAATGATGTTCCTATGATTGCTGGGATTGATGCTATGAAGAAGGAGAGTTATCCCACTGGTTATGGAGCTAACGATCTCATTCATGATCTAAAGGAATGGCTATATGCCACACGATATCGTCCACAGCACGAAGCATCTACCACTGCAAGGGAAGAAGACTGTTATCAATATGGTGAATTGATTACATCTCAATGTCATTTTGTCATAGTCATTCTATATCTTTTATCTATTAATGACAATGTGAAAGATATTCGTTTACAACGTATTGGTAAGAAATTACGACCACTTTATGCAAGTAAGAAAGTCATCACACATGATAGTACAAGAGTGGCAACTCATAAGATGAAGAAAGATGGTAAGCTGATGAATTATTACAAGGAACAACTTGCAACTGGTCGTTATCGTATTACTTACACTACTTCTGGTCATAAGATCACAGTAGATTTAGCATATCTTACTAGTGATGATCTAGTCTATGTCCGCCATGAAAGATCTTCTAGTGTCTATATACGTGCGACAAAGTATATTTGTAGGACATTATTTGAAGGTTATTGTGGTGATGAGTTAGTGGCAGTTGATACATGTAGTCGAGCAGATATTGGAAGATTGTGTTATTATCACTTTCAACCATTGTCTGTATTGAAATTACCTATGCTGTTATTACATCAAGCATGTAAGTTATTACAATCTGATATAATATTTGCATTACAGGATCATGTATTTGCTTCCCATCCAATGGTTGAAAGGCCAAGGCATTCATTACAATGTATCACTAATATTGCTTTAGTATTTGTTCGTAATAATTGTAAAGTACAGAATAGTGAAATGATTGATCATAGTTTATTTGATTTGTTTAGTGATTCTACTTTTCAATATGTTTAATTAATTCTTGTGTTCAAAGGAAAAGTTAACATTATACAATAGGTGTACCAACATATATGTAATGCGTAAATAAATAAACTTCAACGGTCATTTTCGTTGCTTCGCCCACGGAGCAATCCAGAATAAAATAATTCTTTTTTACCGAGGTGGACATGTCTTCATTTTCAAACGGTTTGAATCGCTTGCCGATTTTATTAGTTCGTCATAGTGAACGAGTTGATGAAGTAATATCATCAGAAGATTATGCTCAATATACTGAGAAGAAACGCTCACAAGGGCGTGCTTCCTCCTCCAGTGATAAGGAACAATGCGGCACACTGGAAGTTACCTATGATCCAACCATCGCTCACCATGTACGCACTGCAGTTACTAAGACAGGGAATGATGATGGTTCGGCTGCTATGAATACTGATGATGCTTGTAAAGCCGCCTTGCCATATCCCAACTTCTATCCGGGTTATCGATCAAATCGTTGCTCAATATCGTGTCAATGCGATCCACCCATCACACGACAAGGTATTAGTATTGCAAAACAAGCGGGTCGCACAGCTAAAGCGATGATCGAACATCATCTTCAACAACAAATTCATACTGCCCCATCTTCTTCCTCACAAAAGCCACTAATTAGAATCTATTGTTCTCGTCTACAACGATGTATTCAAACAGCTTATGTAATTGCTAAAAAATTAACTGATATAGATACATTATATGTCTCTTCAGGCTTAGCATTGACATCCAATGCTGTAGTAGCAATTGGATTAACTCATTTTGATTTTTTAAGATTTGATGAAATTATTGATTTATGTCATGATATGAGAGTGATTGATTGTGATACTGGTACAATTTATTATGGTAAAAATTATCATCGTGATTGGAATATATCAAACGATAACGATAGTAATAATGAACAAGATGTATTAGTGTCATGTAGTAGTTGGATGAAAGCTTTTGAAGATATTGCTAAACATCAATGTCGTGTTTCCACTTCTATTGATACCGAACAACAGGGTAACGGTAAGGATTGTTATAAAATTATTGTAATTCATCGTGAAAGTATTCGTAATTTAATGCCAAAACGAGATAGATTGCGTTTACCATATTGTTGTATTGCATATTGTGAAAAACCAATATCGATTCAAACAAATGAAAGTCGATATGGAAATCAATCACATCCTTTTAATATGCATGGATTGTATTCTCCAAACGGTGATCGATTGCGAATATTTGTAGATTATGATCATATCCGTCCAAATGGAAATGTATGTAGATTATAAATTTATTGTAATAATTTTAAATGGATTCTCGTTATCAATTTAACGTTTTAACATATCTTACAAGTCCTATATTCAAATGACAATGGTTGCACTGTTCAACACAAAGAATAACTACATCTTCAATGAAGTTTTCCATAGTTTAAAATAAGTTCATCATGTAAGAACATTCACAACACTACAAGACTAACGCTAGACCTAATGTTCCAATTGCCAACGTTAAATGCCAAGGCCTGCACCACAACGATAGCGAATATTAGCACAAAAGCCGCACAAAGAGGAGTTAGAAACGATGTAAAGGAAATCTCCATTCAATGAAAGATCCCCATAAACTAATCTGGAGTACCTAAGGAGAGAAAAAGAGGGAGAGAACAACATGAGGTACGCAATCTCATCTGATCATAGTTTAAAAGAAAACAAAATTGTAGAAAGAGTTCTTGAAAGATAATAAAAAGTAGTCGCAACCTTGTAATATTACATAGAAAATATCCATTAATGCATTGTCAACTGATAATCATGCATCATGTTTCATTTCTATTTATTGTACGCGATTATCTTCTTCTCTCTTTGACTCACTGATATGCTTGAATGAGAGAGAATCTCCTTCGTGGCATGAAAATGAAACACAACACAATAATTTACTAACTTACACAATCAATAACTACCGAATAACAATTTGTATGTAACGTATACACCCTGACTTCTAACCCACATCATAAGAGAGAAAGAGTGCACGACAAATTATCCAACATAATGTCCAAAGGAGAAAATGAAAAGGAAAGACTATCATATTATACACTAGCAAATATTTACAAATTACATTTTAAATATCATTTACCGCTATTATTATCACTAACCTAGGTGTAGCATAGCACACACTAACACTATAACTCTCTCACCAAATTCCTTCCTTTCATTATTAAAAGGGAAAAAAAGGAAAGAGAGTGAGTGAAAGAGATAGAGAGGAATATATTGATAAATAGGATAAAATATGTGTTGAGAGAAAAATAGAGAGAAAGAGATGTGAATGTCGTAGAGAGAGAGAAAGAGAGAGACAATGTGGTGGATTCGTGTCACAGTAAGTGAATGAATGGATTTCCACACACACATCAATCAATCAATCAATGGATGAGGTACTGCTTATATTGCACAACTTGCTATAATCCTAAACATACATGATAATATGATGACTAACTATTAACCTATAGAGTAATAGTGACAAGGGATAGATTTCGAATATTATTAAGGAAATATATGTACTATTTATACTACCACTTAATCAACAAAAACTATTGACAAGTAATAGTAAGTACCTTACCAAGTTTACGAAATTCTTCTGCACAACGTTCAAAATGCATTTTAATACTATGTTCAAATCCTGCTCTAGCTGTGAATTCAAAGACGACTACACCGCAATTACCTCCAAGTTCTTGTGTGGTTGTTTGATCGATATAGCTGAATGTCGATTGCCCACATGGTACGGGATAACCTAATGCTTTACCAAGTAATTCAGCAGGAACAGGAGATGATTTTGGTTTCATTAACAGTTCTTCAATTAATGGAAATTTTGGATGATATCTACTTGTAAAAATAAATATTACTTGATTATTTCCATAATGATTTATACGATCATTAGGAGAACGTAAACAATGAGGATCTTCACTATTTTCTTTTTGTTCTGATACCGGGGAAGATGAACCAGCAGCAACTGTGATAGGGGAATTGGAAACTTGTGGTGAACTTGGTGATTTATAATGCTTCTTTGGGCTTGGCACCGGATGTTCAACACGAAAGAATTCAAATCCTGGTAATTCTGGCAAAAGATATTTTAATACACGATGATATAAAGCTTCACCAAATGCTGGATAATTTGGATTAGAGATCAAAAAACATGGTTTAATTCCACATATTGTCAAAAAGAATTCACCATAATGTGTATAAGCAGTGGGATCGTATTCTTCAGGATGACCTTCTTCCAACAGATAACGTTCTTCTTTGGATAATTGGGTTAACCATGCCCATTCTGCTTCTTTAAAGCGTAACGCTAAGGAATTGATTTGCTCTTGTGAAAGCTTCATTGGTGGAGTTGGGGGTTGGTTAGGAGCAAATGTAACTGAAAGGATTACAAGCAACAAGCACAATTGAATGAAGTAAAAGATAAAATTTGTATGATTGAGTACACAGTGAGTGTTGCAACAAAAACAAATTGACGGATTTCACAACAAAAAACAACAACAAAAAGAGAAGTTGAAACGCTTTCTCCTTACCACCTTATAGTTGTATTCACAACAAAAAGTATCGTATATAGTGTCTGTTTTGAATGATTCTTTCAATGAAAGCAACGATGACCAATATCTCCGATGGATGAAAAGATAGAGAATTCTATTGTAGCTTTGAACTCAAAGAATGCTTCAAGATTAAATGTTGGTATTAGTGCACTATTCAAAGCAAAATTTGATTTCATTGCTATGCATTCATCAATCCTATGGTGGCTGGTTGTGCGGGGTGAGAGAGGTGGGTGGGCAGTTTCGTCTCTCACGCAATAGGAAAAAAAGCGAAACGCAGGAAACGCACGGTGCGTCCGTCCGTTAAAACCGCCTCCGCCAAATTACCCTTTAAAATAAAATACCAATCATGACAGCCAGTGTTAGATTTAAGTTAAAAATTAAACAAGCAAATTGGATAACTACACAGAGATCGGAGAGTTTAGAGTAACAAAAGAGTCAAAAATACTGATCACCCATCATCAAGTACCGTTGACAGAAGAACTACAGCATAAAGTAGGAATATTTCTCTACTCTTTTCAAGAATACTAATGATTTATTTTTAATTTTATAATATCTTAATGCCTTCCTCACCGCAATTGGGACACTTCATAAGCGCCATATATTCAACACATAAACCCGCGGGTAACATTACAATTATTAGACAACAAAACCATGCCGATTAACCATCAAACAACCAACATTGATACATGGCATCCATATATCCCATCTATGATTGTAAGGACCGACACATATTAATGAAGATACACATATGAGGAGAGTGAAGGATGTAGTGGTAGTGGAATCGCAAGTCACACAGCTTACAATCTGCTCTGGATTTGACGTGTGGAAATAACGATCATCTCCAACAAAGCAGACAACATTAGAGTACCGAGTTTTCACAACTTAACAACTTAAAAAAAAAAGCACTCAATTAAATATACGAATATGGCTCCATACAAGAATGGAGACATCAATTATGCTGCAGTACGCAAAGAACGGTGAACGTTTCCGTTATCAGCAGCATATGGCACACGAGGAACAGGGCAATGCTCCAAAGCAACAGACAACAATGATACTGCAGACGAGGGTGAATTAGATAATCTCCTTTGTAACTGTTCCTCAAAAGGATGGCACTCATCCTTAGTTTGGAAAGTCAATGGTTGCCAACCCACTGTCTGCAAATATTCATCATAGTCTTGTTTTGTCATTGGACTCAAAAAATTGGATGGAAGTGCGGCTCTCTCTTCTTGAGATAAAAGAGCTGGATAGGGTGATAAACTTGCAACACAATCAGTAATTGGCTTTCCATTTCCTTGGGTACGAATTAGTCTACAAGCGGTTGCAGTTGGTACACTTGCAGTGGTTGCAGCAGAAGAAGCAAATGCTGAAGTATAACAAGATGAAAGCTTTAAATTCTTCATCGATGTTAAAGCATTGGATTGAGTTGCAGTACTGTATTCTGTCATACAGACTTGATTAGGAATAACTAAATTAACTGCCCAAACAGACGGTACAGTGGCAACACTGGATTGGAAGTGAGTATCACGAGTTACTGTGCAACTGTCTAAGGTAAGACCAACTGGGCTCACAGTCACCAAACCACTACCTGAAGCGACATTTGTGATGAGCGAACTATTACATTCAATAGTAGAATGAGCCGAAAGAAGGGGCATTTCCATTATACCAGCAGCAAGAACAGTAAATACTTCCGAAAAATATGAGTGATAATTATTACCACGAATTTCAAAGAAATAAGTCTCACTACCATCAAACAAAGCAGCCAAAGTGGCAGGATTGACAGGTAAATCAGTTACGGAAAATTCAAATCGCCCAGCAGAAAAGGCAATAGGAGTATCAGAGAAGTCATAGATCAATTGACCACCATATTTCTTCGATTGAGCTCCATTGAGACCGCAAAAAGCACTCTTCCATAAGCGAACAGCCACTGTGCGACCAATCTTAGTACCATCAGCAGGGACATTCCAAGTAACGACGTGACGTTGACGACTATTTCCTACTACAAGAATATCACCACGTCGTGGAGAAGTGACATGTGGATATCCAATGTAAGAGTAATCACCATTCCAAGGCACATAGTTTGGACAAGGGGAGCTTGAAGTACCTTCAGTACCAGGTGGAGGAATACAAATCAAACAACTAATATCAACTTCATATGGAATAACACCATTCATCTTAATCTTTGTTAAGAAACGATTTACATAACGAAATCTTGAGACTACGGATACCATAGAAGAAGCAGAGGACGTGGAACTACTTAAATATTTTACAGAATCACGGAAAGCTTGTGGGAAACGTAATAACATTTGAGAAGGATCATTATAATAGAAATATTGACGCAATGCCAAATATTTTGGTGCTTGTTCAATAAATTGACCAGTATATTCAGTATGACCCCAAGACCCATACTTGGAGAATGGCCCACATGAGGTAAACGTGAGCATAGGATTCTCAAACGAGATGACATTATTTGACAAATAAGCATTGATATACTTGATGTACACTTGTGTCATACCTGGATCGCGATTTGCACGATGGAAAAGTGATGTCAATCCTGGCGTTTCACCGTTGCCATATGCCATGACATTATATTCAACCAATGATTGACCAGCTTCATAGGTTTGTAATTTCATCCCATATGTACTGGCCAAACGCTGCTGCATCTTCAAGTAAGACATGACATTCGGCAAATCATTCACACAAGCTTGTAGAACTTCATTCACGGACATCAATGCCGTTTTGGCAACATGACTACTGCCACCTAGTCCACCACAATCCCAATAACCAGCAACACCAAGGACATCAGCCGAGCCATTAACACGTTTCATCCATGACAAGATTTCCTTTGTAGCATATTGGGCAACAGTAAATGTGGACATCACCTTTACCAATGACAATTTGGTGATTGGCACTTCATCAACGTTGGTGACAGTAATATCAGTATCGTTGCTAGCAGCAGTAACATTGAACGCGTCATTCCATTGATGATGATCATTGAGCACATCCTCCCAAATATGGAACATTTCACTACTGCGTTGAGCAAAATAGCGATAACCAGCAGTATATCTTTGATTGGATAAGCCTAAGGCCATTCCAATGGATTGAGCATCTTTACCTTGTTGGAATAATCCGTTCCAAACCTCATTAGACAATTCAACATACACTTTTAAATCAGGTCTTAATTTATCCTTGACCATTGTAGCAAATTGCTTGACATAATCATCAGTTGCGTTCAATGGCATAGAAAACCATGGATTGATCGCTAAACGATTACACAAGTCAATCATATGTTCCAAAGCGACACCACGTGAAGTTGCTTGACTATGATACATAGGAGTGCTGCGATCAGTTGCCCAGTGACGTTCAGTACTACCATCGACACGTTGCCAATCTTTAAAACGAACTACAGAATAACGGCGAATTGAATCCAAAAATGGCGGATAAAACACTTGACTCGCATAATTATGTTCGAATCCGGGCATTATAACACGAATATTTCTTACTGGATTTTCAGGATTTGTAGCTAACAAACGCAAATAGATACCATTATCACTACAATATGCAGCAGTGCAACCAGGTATATCCGTGGGTTTAAAATAAAACTCAATACGATTCTTTCCAATGGCAGTTACCTTAGCATCCATCCCGAAATCAATTTCACCTTCACCATCAAATAAACAAACATAGCGACTACTGCCGCGGCCATTTTCGCCATCTCCACCTTCTTCAACGGTTTGAATTACGGAGTGTTTGTGAATATCACGCAACATTAGCTTTACCAACACTTGCCCAGGTTCGAGATAAGCAGGATATCCATCTTCTTGGCGTAAATGAATAGGTTGCCCATTTCCCCATGCATAGGTATTGACCAAAGTCCATCCATCTTTCCAGACACTAACCCAATCACTACTCATCTTGAATGCATCGACAAAGACAATCTCAGGAGAGTAATAGGCAGTTCCACCCAGATTAGTACCGATAATGGAATCGCGATTCATCCGAGACGCTGGATTGGAAATGTTACAGAACGTTCCAGTATAACCAGCCCAACATTCACATGTTTCAAAAGGAACATTGGTCGCTGTAGCAACTCTTGTTGTACAAGTACCGTAATCGCAAGTATTTGAACACGACGATGATGGTGAACACTCATCTGAAGAAAACGGTACCGCTTGAGATTGTTGACTGGTGGAAGAAGCACACACAGCAACGCATTGTCTCTCTTCATTTGACCAAGTATACCCAATGTCACATAAACAAGTGGGCGAAGTTAACGTCGAAAAATCGGACTGTCCTTTGGAATAAGCGGCAACAGCATCAGGAGTACATGTTCCGTGACCATCACAACCACAATCAATTTCACAGGTATTTCCAAGAAAACCAGGGAAACAATGGCAAATGTTAGCATCGAGACACTTTCCATTGTAATTACAATTGCCCACACAATCGAATAGGGAGCATTGTGGACCATAATAACCAGTTTTGCATTCACATTTCCAATAGCGATCCGTTCCACCCACAACATAATCTGGAACACATTTTCCTTGATCAAACGTGCACTTGTAACCACAATAGTCGGTATGCTCTGTGTAATAAGTATTATCACAGAATCTGCCTTGACTACCATAGTAGCACTCGCAGACATCTTGATCGACACATAGACCGGAATTGGAGCAGTCAAACTGACAAGAGAAGCCAGTCCCTTCCGTAGCAATTTCGTCAGCCGAAGCACCAATCACTGAACCAGATGATGCCAAGGCATCGTATACATCAGCCGCACAAGTGGAGTGTTCCTCAATGTAATCCAGCAAACCGCGATATTTGAATGCACTCTTAGGATCTTGATCAGTAGATTCTAGAGTTCCCCAATAAGCTGATGTACTTGGTAAAGCAGTTGAAGTGAAAGCCATCATCAATGAAACGCCGTTCTTCCGAAGAAGATTGTAATAACGTTGGTACAACGATTCCATCCGAGTGTCTCGATTAGCTATTAAGCCTAAGTCATCGGTTTTACCAGAACCTTGTAAGCCTTGGCCAGATTCATAAGTGAGCAATTTCAATCCGTTTGCTTTCGCAAATGCACTGTGCCCTTTTACTTCGGTTGCCAAGGAGGCAATTTGAGCAGGTAATGTTGTATTCATGTAGATATTCAGATCTTTATCCTTTGTGTAGGAATAGCTGCCGAAATAAGGAGCAATCGCGATAGCCGTATGGATCAATGTTAGGGATGAATAAGCAGGCTTTGAAGAAAGTAATGTTGAACAAGCTAAAAGCTGTTTGGTCACATCGGGATTGACTGATTGTGAGTTAATTACGAACTCCAATCGATTACTATCACCATCGAACACTTCCCGCCAAATATGGAACATTTGATTGGAACGCATGACCAAATAACAAAAGCGAGCAGTAGCGGCACCTGTACTGAGTCCCAATTGAATGCCCATAGTTTGAGCATATTGTCCACCTGAGAAGAGCGTTCCCCAAACTTCATTACTGTATTCAATATAGATCTTGACGTCGGGACGAATAGTTGTCTTTACTAATGTGGCAAAGTTTCGAACATATTCATCAGTGGCAAGATGTGGCATATTGAACCAAGCATTAACTCCAAGAAGGTTTACTAAGTGAACCATGTATTCAATACTTACTCCAAATCCGCCACTTCCTGTCCGAGGAGTTTGCTCACCATTAATTTCAGAACTTCCAGTAAATCCGCGAGTATTGACATTCAAGATAGTGCGATCAGACCAATTACCACGTAATACTCCATTGGTGTTCATCCAATCCATAAAGCGAATCGTCTTAAATGGTTTCATCTTGTCGAGAAATACAGGATGAAATGGGAATACTTCATACTTATCTTCATAACCTGGCATTATTACACGAATATTTCGAATAGGATTTAATGGATTTGTCCGCTCAATCATCAAAAAGATGCCATTATTCAATCCGGTGCTTGGAACAACTTCAATTTCGATCCTGCCAAGAGATCGTTTCACAGTAATCACATCCATACCAAACGTAATTACACCATCGCCATCGAAAAGAACAACATAGCGACCAGTTTTGATGTGAGCTTGTAAATCACGAATCATCATGGAACCGAGCTTCTGACTGGCAGTTAAATTAGAAGGATAACCATCAGTGCGAAGATATTGATTTGTCTCGGTACTCCAAGCTGTCCCCATAAAATCTTGAGAGATCCAAGCACGTGCTGTGAGGAACAGGTCAACAAATGGAGTCTCACTAGACCAGTCCGCAATACCGGCTAAATTGATACCAGTATCGTTGTTACAATCATTTAGCTTGGCAGGTTTTGTAGTAATTAATGTACTACAATCAGCACCAGAGTAGCCTGCAAAGCAGTGACAGACTCCCTTGAAGCAATCACCCCATTTGCAAGAAGGATTGCATGCAATAACGGCAGGCTTGACAGCATCACCAGCAGTATAAGGTAATTTTGATCGAATACCTTCCTTGTAATGACGCAATGGCCAATACTTCTGACAAGGTGAAATAGTTGGGTGATCAGATGGACCAGTCCAACGAGTAGTGCAATTGAATAAATCTAAAGGATTTTCAAAGAGACCTTCAGATCCACAACGATCACCACCTTGCAAGCAGCGATTCGCAACACGAACCAAGGTGTTTGAACTTATCAAACCACCACCGAGAGCTTCCCATCGACGTAAGAAGTCAAGGTAAATGTCGTAGATTTCCGGCGCACGAGTTGCTGCAATTAGTAAATCTTCTACCTTTTGCTCCATACTAGCATTAAATTTTAACGCTGGCATTAAGGCATCAACTTCGCTTTGATTACGAGCATAGGTCTTAGTGTTTGCCCACTGACACGGAAATTGAGATTTTAAAGCACAGTCTGTGACTACTTGTACAGCACTGCGGTACGTATAAGTTGGGGCAGAAAAGTAAGGTCCACCATTGACACCAACTAATTCAAAATCTGTTTTTGCAGAAAGCAATTTCTGGCGCATTGAGTTCAACATGTGATCAGCAATAAAAACGGAATTGCGCACTTCTTGAATAATATCAGGCAAAGAATAATTTGCATAAGTATTATCCCAGAAACCATATGAGCTAATATGGTCATTAGACGTCACCGAACGACCAAATTGAGCAGTCACACCAATTGCTTTCAAACTTGAAAAGGAAGTTGAGAACCAATTCAATAAATATGGCACATAAGCATAATTATGGATCGACGCACTTGGAACAATTTGAATATTTTTATTATTCTTGAAAATAGTTTGAGCTGAAGCAAATAAAGCCAACGACTCTGCTTTGCGATCAGTATCTTGATGTGATTCCAAACTTCCCGCTTCAATATAGATCTTGATCGGGCGATTAGTAGGCAACGTAGTCGACAACAAAGTCAACATATTGGTGTTATAATCAGTGGAACCAGTCGGAAAAGAAAACCAAGCGGAAGATAAATTTGCAACTCGTATTAAATCTACCATATGCTCAATCGCAACACCTTCTGAACGATGTTGGGTTTGAGAAGAAGGCAATGTACGAGTTGACCAAGTCTTCGCTTGATTGCTAACAAGTTTCATCCACTGAGTAAAGCGAACATGATCATATCCACGAAGTAAATTTAAAAAATCTGGATGGAAAATTTGAGTTTGATAAGTATCTTGAATTTCAATTGGGACGATCGAGATACGAGTAACAGGATTGGAAGCGGAAGAACGCAACAAACGAACACTCAATCCGCTAGTACCAGTGACGGACAAACGAACGGTCATCCAGTTGGATGATGTCTTGTTATTAACAATAGTCGCTTGGCTTGGACTAAATCCAACTTTGCCAGATCCAGTCCAACTAACATTGTAAACACCAGGTCGAATGAATGCTGCACCGGGCCCGATATCGCACATTGCGAGATAAAAATTTCGCACATTTGTATATGGCAATGAAGCGGGGTAACCGGTAGACAACCATGTCACAGCTGTATTAGATTGGTAACCAAAGTTACTTGCTGCACCATCATTAGTCTATAAAAAATGACGATAAGAAAAATTAGAGTCAACTATTCAACAATTGCAACAAGTAGAAAAAAGGGATGGAAGAGAAACAGGTTCATGCAACAAAAAAATCAATCCTCAAGTTATTAATCTTTCTTCATGGGAAAAGTCAAGAATATTCTATTTCTAGAATAATTCTTTATCCGCCGAAAAATAATTTGATTTCCTTGGATTGGGCTGTTGAGTTTGACAGAGAATGGATAACCGTCACTACCACAACACACAATAAGAAAGTAACCCTCAAGTTATTAATCTTTCTTCATGGGAAACAGCAAGATTCATTCTATTTCTAGAAAGAATCTTTATCCGCCAAAAAATAATTTGATTTGTTCCACAAAATAATCGATGCACACAAACATAGAAACAAAGTGGAAGCATCCTCAAGTTATTAATCTTTCTTCATGGGAAAAGTCAAGAATATTCTATTTCTAGAATAATTCTTTATCCGCCGAAAAATAATTTGATTTCCTTGGATTCACAGTTATTCCACTTCACATAAATCGAAATAACACAGCCGACAACAAGACAGAAGGATGAAACGGTGAAGATGAGGTCATATTACTTACCGATCGAATATAAAATGCATTACAATGTTTGAATAAATCAGCAAACACATATGTTGCTGCAGAATCGTGATTGTAGGCTTGAAAGTTTCCACCAAGAGGAGTTAGGTTAATACCAATCGGGAAGCCACGAACCATGTACAAACCAAGCAAACCAAATAAAAAAATAACTAAAGAACTTGGTGTCATTTTGCAGGGAAATTCTGGGCAAAGAACAGGTATTTGATACACAGTCCAACGGTCAACTGCGCTTGCGGTGGTGCGAGGCTTTAATAAAAAGGCAAAAAATTTTCAAAGCAAAACTCTTTTTCCTGATCCACACTACATCGACAAATATCCACTTGATGACGGTCTATTATTTCTTTACTATCGCTTTTTTTGTTATACAATACCAACAAACAAATACAATACAATACACAAGCTGACAAGCGTGCTTGGAATCGCCCGGGAATTTCGCTTGCCTTGCTTTTTTGTGGCAAAGGAGT
>JACCEA010062033.1_pt1 | contig 17013 bp, 22 predicted proteins | sample 7449851 | NCBI WGS metagenome assembly JACCEA01 (sample SAMN15323453, study PRJNA562643) | freshwater metagenome | isolation source: river surface water | place: USA:Blue River Watershed | collected 2017-08-18 | reverse complement strand
GGTTCTATGAGGGGGTGAATAGGGTAGAGATAAGAGCAATCGCAGCGAAATCACACGCTTTGGTGTGACACTGGAATTTTACATGTGCCCGAAATCACTCAAGATCGACCACGACCTGAACGGAAGTAACGTGCGATCTAACTACTGGAGATCGTTCATGTTACAGTGACACGGTTCTCCCTATTCGGCGTGTGATTTAACACGAGACTCCGGAGTCAATTAAATCGGACTTTGCAGTCAAAATAATAAAGTAGGAGCGACACCTACATCAATTTTAGGATTGACACCAAAGTCTCGTGTTATAGAATGAAAACATGCTAGTAATTCAAAATAAATCAGGGGCGGAATTTTACAGCCTGGACGTTACCGGGTGGCCCCTCTGGCTCTTGGATCATGCCGTTACGGCATGGATCGGATCCAGGGGTGGGAGGGCGGTGCTCCTTGTCTCCGGGGAGGCGGTGGCCGGGTGGAGATGAAAATGAAACCGGAGCTCGTCACCCGAAGATTCGGGCACCCATTAGGGGAGGGGGTCGCCTCCCCTGAGGATGGGCTATTCGCCTCCCCTGAGGATTGGCTATTCACCGCCCTATCTCGCCACGGGATGTATCCCTCGCTCCGTTTTGATGTTGCCACTCAAAAGAGAAAGGGTTGGGGAGCTCCAGATCCCCCGCCTCGGCGGTGGATCGTTGATCTGCGTCACTACACTCAGAAGAGGGAGGATTGGAGTCCGAGTCAAAGGGTCCGTTTCCCCCTCCCCCTTGGGACGATCGCTGTCCTCCGGAAGGCCAGGAACGGGCGGAGGGCTTGGGAGGTGCACAAGCTAAATAAGAGAATCACACAAGACGAATTATCCGTAATGTGGGATGCTCTGTACTCTGAGTTAGGCGATACTCTGATCGCGGTGTATCAGTTGGATGTTTTGCCATTCCGAAGGGTGGGTGTGTAAATGGGTATTTCTTTTATTCTCCTTCCGATCGTTGTCCCGGATCAGATCACCGGCCTCCGAGAACCTCCGGATCGACATTGTGGGTTTTCCTGTCCTCAAAGGAAAATGCATACTCCGACCGTAGGCTTTCCCTTACCTCTAACGGAGTGCAAGATCTTTGGCCCGATCGATGGCGGCCTCCGCCCGGTGGGGTGTCGAAATCATGAGTACACCCCACCCATCCCGCCTGTGTTCTCCATTTCGGTGAAAGAGTGATCCCCGAGGCCTTGGAGTGTTGGCGATGCGGTGGCCCGGGGAAGCTTCCTCACCCTCTGGGGATCCTCTGGAGGAAAAAAGGCGACAAGGGTTCACCCTGGATTCCAGCCCTGCTATGCTCCAGGTGTGCAACCGTGGGATCAGTTTCCCGGGGAGGACCCGCTCAGTTTCGCGCTGTTCCGATCGTGGCTACACTCGAGATCGGATCTGGAGGCATGGGTAAGGACTAGGCGAGGGACGATCACCACGGAGCAGGCCCGGGCCACGGCCCAGAGGTTCAATTGGGCCGCTCGGTCCACCGCCTGGGATCTCCACCTGGCGGACATCGCAGCGGAGGCGGAACGGGAGCTAGCAGAGATCCGGGCGGAGCTCCGGGCGGGGGATCTCCGCCTGGCCCGGGCCAGGTCCCGCTTGGCCTCCAAGGCCGCCTCCAAGGCGGAGGGACTCTTGGATATGGATCTAGACGGCCCGGCCCTTCCTCGCATGCTCCAGGCCCTGGCAGTGACGGCCCGGAGCATCCGGGGGGATCTCGGAGGAGAGGCGACAAGGCCGCCGGCCCAGAGCCTGGATCTCTCCGGCCTCTCGGACGAGGAATTGGAGGCCTACCACCGGATCCAGGCGAAGATCACCCCGAAGGATTGACTATTCGTTCTTACGTGACTATCCTGTCACGATGAATCGGGATCTCCGCTTTCGACTTAATCAACCTGAACTCAGGCAACAAGAGCTCGAAAAAATCGAGGCTCTGTCAAGGCAACATGACGGAAACCTGGATCGAATTGCTTTCGGGTTAGGGGTGTGCACCCGGACACTCTACCGCTTGATCGATCAGGTGTCTGGAGTTGAATCCGCAATCAAAAGGGGCCGAACATGACCAACGATTATTTAAAGGTAGTCACTGGAGCACACCCTCATGAGCGGGTGGGGATCCCAGCGTCAATTTTCCCATTCGACAATCATGATCTCGACGACAAGGAGAGGGCGTGGATTCAAGCGGCGGCCTTGTGTGGGGAGTTGAATCGCACCCGTCAAGGAGACGATGCGCTGGCCCGCATCGTGTCGTGGGGCGATATGCAAATTGAATTGGATCAGATCCGGAGACTTCCTTGATCTCCGGACATTGGCCCGTCCCTGGGACGCTGTTCTGCTCCTATTGTAGGTGGAGGGATAACAAGCGGATCGATTTCTCGCTTCCTGCCTCCCCCTCTGTGCTTTCGTGGCTCCAGGAAAACCTTATTCCGGAGGTGGAGTTCCTGGTTTTATCCTGGACCGATTGGCCTCGGGATCCCACGATCCACTTGTGGCAATATGTGAGGCGAGTATGAGCGGTTTGACCGAAAAGCAAACAGAAATACTTCTCCTGATCGGAAAAAGGAAGATTTCCGTTAGGGGTCTGATGGTGCTATCCGGAATGACAAATCGCGCTATTCATCAACACTTGGACGCGCTAGAAAGAAAGGGGTGGATCAGAACATCCACCCATCCTCGGGGGAGATTCGCCTATCCTGTTCGGAGGCCGGAGATCTGATAGACACTACCAGCGGCCTTGTAGCCTGTTCCTCGGAGACGATCCCCCAGGAGGCGGATTCTCCGGGTGAGGGGTTGCGGGGCCGTTCCGTTGTGGCGGTACATCGGATCGGGGATCCACTCCCAGGAGATCCCAGCATCCGTGGAGATCACCAATCCATGTTCGGTGCCTCTCGTGTAGGCCGCCACGATGGTGGACCCTCGCACGGCAGCGGATCGGAAATCGAATTCCCCCACCTGTAGAATGGAGGCCGCACCTTGGACCCGTTGCGACCATGAACCGGTAGCCCCGGTGGAAGAGATCCACACTTCTGAGGGATCGGTTCCAGCGGTGAGGAGCATATAAATCCCCTCCTCAGGGATCCAAAGCAAATCCCGGATTTCCTTGGAGGTGGGAGGGGTGACAGAAGCAGCGGCCCCTACATTATCCTCCCATCGCCATAGACTATTGGCCGCAACGAAAGATCCACCGATCTTGTATTGTGGCCCGCATGCGATCATCGTGACGGCATCCGCCCCGGAGGCAGGACCCTTGAACAATTGAGCGGCCCCAGAAAGCAACCCACCGTTGGCCGGGACCTTCCAAATCCCTGGCCTCGGGGTGGTGGTGCGACCGCCCACCCAAAAGGCCCCACCGGAGATGTAGGGATCCCCCACCACCACGGATAGGAGATTCGGTGAGCTCCCAAGGGTGAGGGCATCCCAGCCCGTTTCATCGCCTAGCCCATCTGGGCCGTTGCCTACCACGCGGTAATTACCACCGTTGACGTAAATGGCGGCGGTAGCCTGATCCAAGTGTGCGATCGATGGATAGAACGTCCCGCCAGGGGTGTGATCAGCACTCCATGTATACCCATCGTCCTTTGACGTCCAAATGGAGGCGGTGCCATTGTTCACGAAGTAAAGAGGCTTTCTCGCATGCCACGGGGCATAGGAGATCTCCCCAGAATCGCTCCCTGCCCCGGACCCGATGATCCCCGCCTCCCGGGCCGGCTCCGGCCAGTTTTTCGCATCGATAAGATCCGTGAGAGCCACCCGCCGCCCGATCTGGTTATGGAGGAAATTCCACCATTCAATAACGATCGGATCGTTCGGCAGGAAGCCCGCCGCCAGAATGGCCAGGCCCGGATCCGCCTTGGTAGGCTGTAGGCTCCAGGGATTCAGAGAGGATGGATAGAGATCAGTCGACGCAAGGATCGGGGTGGGGCCCTTCGGGCGGGTGGCACTCATGGGAAGAACGATACCACGGACGCAACCCCGAGGCCCAGGGATGGGTTACCGGTCCACCCCACTGGGGTGCCCACCGTTCCATCGTAAATGGACCCGTAGCGAGCTCCGCCGGGGAATTCGTACACAAGGAATTGCCTCACTCCGAGAGGCCGCACCTCCGCAAAGTTCCGCACTAGCGGGGGGAGTGCCTCCGCCGTGGGGAGAGCCTCTCGAATGCGGATCACCAAGGTGGCGGGATAAGTCCGAAGCTCAAAGGTGAGGGATCTTCCGGAGGAGAGCTCCCCCACCTCTCGGATGTCCGCCAGGCGGGACTTGCTCCGGAGCACCCGGGCCCAGGCCCTGAGGGCCCACCGGTAGGCGTTATCGGAGAGACCAGCCCGTCCGCACTTGAGGATCTTTCCGATCCCGTCCAGAACGAACCCCTCCCCATTAAGGTCCAGGATCCCGAGAGCTACCTCCCAGGCGGCGGTTTCCCTTTCCTGTGTCCGCCTTGCGCGCACCTCCACCAAGGCGGAGATCGTGGGATCGCCTCGGAATTGATAGAGGATCTTCGCCTTGGCTCGCGCAACGTGGTCGGTGCTCTGTTCCATGATCCCTCACCTAATTGCGTAACATTGCGTTTTTTACGCAATTTAGGGATAGACGATCCAACCCACTGCCTGAGATGGGCCAGGCCGATCGGTGAGGTATACCGCACCCGGGCCCGGGGACTCATTCCCTCCCACGGTTCTCCGAGGCTCCACCCGCTCCACCCTGGCGACATGGCCCGATCCACCTGTGCGTGGGTCCTGGCCCTTCCGGGCGTAGCACTCGAGATCTCCCACCTTGGGGATATACCCCGAGGCCGCATCCCTCCACGTCCCGAGCGTGCGCGCATCCTGGATCAGCTCCGCAACACTCACCCGGGGGGAGTGCGGTGGGATCTCCCCCTCTCGGAGGACGGCCAGCATGGCGGCGGAGGCGAACTTGGCGCACCAAGCCTCCTCGTCCGTCGCACTCGAGATCGGAAAGGGTCGCCCGATCCACCCTCGGAGCCGGCCCAGATACTGGCCCCCCCTGCGACAAGCGGAACCCCAGGCGACGATCAGAGGGTTGTGCTTCGGCCCCGGGATCTCCTCCGTGCCGATCTGTCTGAGGGACCACTCCACGGCCCTCTCCCCCATGCTCTGGGGGGTGAACATGATCCGCGGGAGGTTAAACAAATCCCCCAAGGCCTCCTTGACACCATCGAACCACCCTCCGCCACCGTCCGGAGGTGCATCCCTCTCCAGGAGGGTGGTGGTGGCATAATCGTGGTGTGTGGATTCATGAGGCCCTTGCGTCCCTGGAGGAGCTCCGCCTTGGATGAATTTCCCGAGATCGTGATTCCACCACCCCATGAGGTAGGCGCGGCCCTTTGGTGCACCGTCGATCCAGTGTTTTCCGATGTTGGAGATCCACTCATTCTGATCCCATTCCCCCAGGAGGCGGAACACCTCGGAATCGTGAATCTCGCTCCACTCGAGTGAGGCCATATCCACACGGATCCGGGCCTGGTAATGATCGTTCGTCTCCCCCTCATCCCTCGGGGGGATCACCATAAGCTTGGGATCTGGAAGGATCACCGGGTGGAGCACCCGGGAGATTTGGCGGAGCGTCACCAAACGGGACCGATCGATCACCCGCCCTCCGAGCAGCCGGGCGGCCTCTTGAGCTCCGTCATAGGTGAGCCGTGCGATCCGGCGGTGGTTCCCTTTCTCCACCAAGGGCCATCGCGAGATCTGGATCCCATGGTGGCCGGGGAGATCTCTCCACCCCAGGCAAGCGGCATTTTCTGGGAGGGTGAGGTGGATCGGTTTCACTTCTTTTTGATCTCCTGATCGATCTTGCGATCGATCTCCGTCCAGGCATCCCGAGGGGCCGGAGGCTTGCCTTTGAGCTTACCCCGGAGATAGTACCCCAGGGCCAGAGAGGCGGCGGAGGACGCCACCGGGATCAGGACATCCCAGGGGATCACTTGCACACCTCCGGATCGATCTCGCACCACACGGCCCGGACCTGTTGCAACCCCTCCACGATGGGGGCCCAGGCCTGGCGGACCGTCTCCACACAAGGCTTGGGGTCCGCCAGGGTGAGGCACCCCCGTTGCTCCCTCTCGTATGCGTCTCGAAGTGGCTGATCGACGGCGGACACGAACCCCGAGAGGGTGCCGATTCCTCGGTCCACCTGGCCCTGAGAGGGGCCGCACCCGGTGAGACACAGCAAGACTAGGGGGAGGAACGCAAGGGCCTTCCTGGCCACCCTCCGCCAGGCGGAGCGGGTGCTTTCGGTGGTGTCCTCCCAGGTGATCAAACCCTCAGTGAATTCCGCATGTAGGGCCTTGGCTCGCTCCTCCTCCGCCGCTACATCACCCCTCACCTGATCGATCGCAGCCTGGAGAGGGGTGGGTGATTTTGCCGCGGCTACAATGGCACGGAGGGCCAGAGGAAACACTCCGTCCAGGAACTTGGCGGCCCTGGGGTACCCCATCCGAGAGAGGGCCAGAGAGATCAGATTGGTGGAGACGATCACCCCGAGAATGGTGATCAGGATTTGGATCATGGAATCGGTGGACATGTTCACTCCGCACTTGAAATGACGGTGATCAAGGAGGTATCCGAAAGGGCTACGGTCCGAGGGGCCGGGAGGGAATCACCATTCACCACCACGGCCCCGCCGTCCACCTGAATAGAGATCGAAAGGACGCGAGTCACACCCTGGACCTTCCAAGCGGTAGACAAGTAATCTGAGAATGCCACGATCCCGACATCCCCCACCCCGGTAGCCGGTTCCTGATTCTCCTGGGAGTAAAGGGCCAGGGCGGTTTTAACCGCATCGTTCCCTGCATACTCTCCGGCCTTGTATTTCAGCGTTACGACGATCGCCAGATCCACGGCGGAGGCCCGGGAGAATTTCTCCGCCTGATCCCACCCGGTTCCGATGTAGGTGATCGTCCCGTGTGAGGGATTCCCCGCCCCCCTGTGCTCTCGGATGATCGTGGCGATCGTCTCATCCGTCACACCCGACCCGCCATCCCACACGATCGCCTCGAATGAGTGCGGGGGGAGGCCCTGAGCGTCCGTGGTGTCGGTGATGTTCTCGAGAATGCGAGCGGAAAGGATCGGGTGATCCCCCGCCTCCGTTTGGTAGGCCAGGAGATCCGCCCGGAGGGAGGGGGCATTCCCCGATCCGTTCTGGCGGAGCTCCTTCTCTCTCCTGTCCCGGAGTGAGGGGTTGCTCTCCGTGAGGGCCCCCACGATCGCATCCTTGGGATTGGTGACGCTGTTCCATCCTGAGAGAGGAGTGGCGATCGTGGTGACAAGGCCAGCATTTGCCTGGATCGGGCCCACCTCCGTGCATACCGCCGCGACATCGAAATCCGCCGCCACCGCTCCGCTGTTCGTCACGCTTTCGGTGAGGGTGAACAGCACGGCGGGGGATGATCCAGTGAGTTGCGCTTGATGTACCTCGGAGAGAAGGGAGGTGCCAGGAGAGAGGTTCACCCGGAGGCGATGCGTCCCGGTGAATCGGGAGGGCTTAGGTCCTTCCCTTAGGGTCCCGGTGATGGCGGTTAGGTGCTCCAAAAGCACGTCCTCCGCCGCATCCGGATCGATGGCAGAAACCACCGCCTGGAGGGCCTCCCAGGCCTCCCGATCGTGGGAGGCGTCGATCCCGTTCAGCATCCCCAGGACTGTATCCGTCCCGTTGGCCAGGGCCTGATCGATCAAGGCCCGTTGCTCCTCTGTTGTGAGGGTGAGGAGATCCTCCAGAGAGGGGATCACAAGGCCAGTAGAGGTGAGGTAGTTTCCCATTTCCAGCCTATTCTACCACACGAAACGGGGTCGACGTGACGATCCTGGATCCATCTGAGACTACAGCATCGAGTTCTGTGATCGTGAGGGTGCGGGTGGCCTCATCCAAGTCCATCTTGAACGAGTGGAGCCGGGCCACCCCGGGGCACGTCTCCACCACCTTCCGGAAAATCGATTCGATCAGAGTGAGATCCGGCCCTGCGACCAGGATCGATTCGATATAGGGGACTCCTTCCGATTGATCCAAGAACCACTCACCATAGAAGATCCGGATTCGAATCCCGATCCTCTGGGCCACCGCATCCGCCCCGGTTACCCATTCAAGAGGAACCTTTAGCCTCCAGGTGACAGGATCCAGAGCAAGATCCTTTTGGATCTGTTGCTCCAGAGGGGCCGCCAGGGGGGCCGCCGCTTGGGTGTCCGGTGGGGTGATCGTGTAGCTCCAGAAAATCATTTTGCTTTCACCTTGGTTGCCCCCACGGAGCCGTGCACATATGGTGGGGCGGCGGGTGTGCCGGATGTTCCGGGGCCTGTTGTAACTCCTCCATGGGTGTGAGTGGTAAGGGCCGTTTCGATGTTATGGAGCTCGTTCTCTACCTTGGAGGCCAGGGCCACGAAGTCCACCGCATCCGCGCAAAGCTTGATCAGGGGTCCGTCCAGGACCATGGCGGAATCCGAGGTTTGCGAGATCGCCTGATCGTCCGGGAGAAGGCCAGGGACGAACACCCCGAAACCCAAGGCATGGCGGCGGTGACTCCCCGGCTCTGATACCCCACCGCCGGCTCTCCATTTGGCGGGATCCTGGGAGAGGAATACGACAAGGCCCGTCACGCCAGGCGAGATCGGCACGGAGAACCTCCAAGGGCCGGCCAGCAACTGGAGCACGGGGCAGGAGGGGAGGATCGGATATTCCTCATGGCCCTGGGTTCCGTCTTCCGTCACGGTGGGCCGCTTGATCATGAGGCGGATTTGGGCCCTTCGCTTGGCCGCATCGTAGGAGATCACTTCACCGATCGAAGCGGTGAAAATGTCTGCCCGCTCATTCTCGAGTGCGGTCTGGATCAGATCGATGGTTTCGACGGTCCGCATTAGTAGCGCTTTCCTTTGATTTCAATTCCCCAGTTTTCCCCATGCGTGTCTCCGCTATGGGATGTCGAATCGATCCGAAATTGGCCTTTCACGAAATCGCTATAAAGCATGACGATCCGCCCGGGGTAGACATCGGGGATCATGAGGGATCGACATGTGAGGATCCCTTTTCCGTCGAGCTCCGGGGCTCCGATCAGGCCCGTGGCTGCGTTCAACAGGATCGCCTGTTGCGCCAGGGCTCTCCCTCTCTCCAGGATCTGGAGGGCCCCGTTCTGGACGGACCACTCAAGATCCAGGGATCGGCATAGGGAATTCATTTCTCGGACGGCGGATCCGGAGAGCACGGCTCCGGAGGAGAACACATTACCCACCCCGGAGAATTTGGTTTTTACCGTGCGGAGGGCCGCCGGAAGGTTCCCGGGATTCACCCCAAGGGCAGTAGCGACCTGGCGAAGAACCTCATCCGTCGACACCCCGGGGGGGAGGGAAGTGTTGATTCGTGCTTTTTTGAGCTTCACCTCCCCATCACCGGACTCCACCACTGTGATCAGGTCCTGGCCCTCTCGTCTTGTACCGGAGGCACGAAGAGCCCCGAGGAACAGAACGGAGGTACCCTCCACATATCCGGCCTCCACCTGGACGGCCACGGCCCCCATTTCGGAGATCGCCCTGACGTGGTCCGGATTCAGATTGTACACCGCAACGGAGGCCTTGTTAGGCTTTCCGGTCAAGTCCTTATCGATCTGGAATACGCAACGGAGATCGGTGATCTCCAAGGTATCGATCAGGATCCGGTAGGCGCGGTTAAATAGGCGGGTGGCCATCGCTCACTCACTCACATAGTAGAGACGGACACTCCGGCCAAGCTCTCCCCACCCCGGACCCTCAGGGGGTGTCTCTTTCCCATCCGAGAAGATCAGTGCTCCGGCGGGACGGCCCTCTCCACGCCACTGGCGGAGAACGTTCCAATTGCACAGGACCTTGATCCCAGAGCGGAGCGTCACTCCAGAGGCGTCAAGGATCGAAAGGTAAAAGCGATCCTCCTTGCCAGAATAGTCGAACAATAGGACATAGTCGATCCCGGAGAGGTTCACTTGGATCGTGAATAGAGCGGTATCAGGAGGAAGAGAAATCTCTTTAAGCGAGCTCAAAATACCCCCTTTAACAATCCACTAATGTCAAAATCACCATCCACCGCCTGAGCGGCCCAGGACTTTAGGTTTTTCTTGGTCGCAGCCGCTGGATCTGTTTGGCCTTGTGCCCCCTTTGCCACCTTGGGGGCCCCGCGTGGCTCCTTGGGTTTCGGTGCGGCGGTGGTTCGTGTCTCCACTGTGATCAGTTTCCGAAATGCGAGCTGAAACACTCCCTTGCCGATAGAGGAGGGGCCTCGGGGGAGCGTGACACCTACCAAGATCATTCCGTTATATTGCAGAGTGGAGGTGATCACCGTCATGAGGACCCGATCATCCTGGAGGCGGATCAGTCTTTCGTGCATTTCTGCCACAAGATTGGCGGTTCTCGAGAGGTGGAAACCGGAAAAATCTTTTTGGGCGGTGTACACCGCACCCCTCCCACCGAATTGTGGCACGGAGAGGGAGACACTTCCCCGCACACCATCGCCAAACCACGTAACGCGATTAGGGGTATTGGTGATCATCACCTCGCAAGTGAAAGCATCCGGTTCTGAGATCACATGATCGGACACGAGAGCCCCCCGCTCCGTGGGGTTATCCGTGGGGTGAGAGATCCGGGTATGACTCTCCACCGTGGTGACGTCGAAACCCACGGAGTCATAGGTGGGATCATCGGGGAGGAGAAACACGGTGCTCATACGATCTCCCTGAGCGATTCGAGGGCCGCTCTATTGGCGGCCTCCGTGGCTCCGAGCACCCCTTCACGGAGGCCCGCAACCCCACCGGTAGCGTTCACGTGGAAAGTATTGTTCGCCTGGAGAGAGGCGAAGCGATTGGAGGTGGGGGAGGTGATCCGGGCCATGGGGGACTTGATCATGTTGGCCATATTGTCCACCGCCGCCACCGCCTTGGGGGCCCAGGCCGCCGGCTCTGTGGCGAACGGAGAGAGCACGTTGCCCATGAGCCTCTGCGACCAGCGAGAGGGAGATTTCACCTCAAAATTGAAGGTGAATTTGTTTTTGATTTTCTCCACTGCCTCTCCGGCGGCGGCCTCTGCTCTGGCGATCCCTGCCTTGATTCCATCCACGATCCCATCGATGATCTTAGTACCCAGATCTGTGAATGCCTTATAAGCGTTCTTGATCACCGCGACGGGATTAAGGACACGATTAAGCCCTACCACCACCTTCTCCCCAGTGGATGCCACCCCTTGATCCACCCGATCAGAAGCGATTCCGATCGCCTCGGGGATGTCGTCTACGAAAAACTTAACAATGGAGGCTCCGGCCCGGGAAAACATTTCTTCGATAACAGATCCTAAGTCCTTTCCCTTCACGTCCTTATAGAAGGCGTTCCAATCATCCCGGATCGCCTTAAAGATGGAGGCTCCGGCCCCTTTCCCCAGGATTCGATCCAGGAATCGGCCTGTGATGGAATCTCCGCCCTGGAGGCCCGTCACGAGATCGTCCACTACCAGCACGGCGGCGGCCAATAGAATGGCAAATCCAAGATAGGGGGCCGCCATCTTGAGACCGGCCGCAAGGCCGACAGTGCCTAGCACATACAGTGCATTTTTTAGGTGGGTGGTGGCATCCGAATTTCTGGCCACAGAGGCCACCAAATTTGTGAACGTCGTTAGAAGCTTCGTGAGAGGAGGCAGGATCGCGATTGCGACCTGACCCTTTAGGCTATTCAGGGCTGCTTCGTATCGATCGGTCTGATCCCCGAGAGCACCCATAGCCTCCAAAGCATCCTTGGAAAACCCGCCCCCCAATTTGTCGAGCTCTCCTAGGAGATTGTCGAGGCCGGCGGCCCCGCCCTCTAGCATCGGGAGGAGCTTCGTCCCGGACTTGCCGAACAGATCGACGGCTGCTTGTGTCCGGAGGGCGGGATCGGTGATCCCCTGGAGGCCCTCCGCTACTCCCCTCATGAGATCCGTAGCGGAGCCAATCTCACCATTGGCCCCCCTGACGTTCACCCCTACCGCTTTGAAAGCAGCGGCTCCGGCGGCCCCGCCCTGGGAGGCCTCCGCAATCTTCAGCTGAAACTTCTGTAGGGCTCCGGATAGATCCTCCGCCCCTGCTCCGGATAGCTTGGCCGCAAGCTGGAACCTCTGGAGCTCGTCGGTCCCAACCCCCAAACGATTCGAGGTGTCGACGATTTGATCAGCAGTGTCGGTGAGGCCTCCGACGAAATTCTTAATCCCGTTCACCACCGCCGCCCCGGTGATTGCCGCGGCAAAATCCGAGAGCTTTTTGGAGAGGCCTTCAATTCCCTTATCGGCGGACTCCAGTTTTCCGGAGTCAACTTCGATGTCGAATTTTGCTAGGAGCTCTCGGAGTGCCATGGCGGATCAGTCCTGGGCCTGGGCCGTTTCGGTGGCGTCAAGGATGAAATGGGAGTCTAGCAGATCGTCAAGGCTCCAGTGAGTTTCAATCTCCCTCAGGGTAGCGAAGCCAGCCTTGACGGGACGCCACACGAACCACTCCACGGAGGGGTGAATCGGGGCAACCCTTACGTGGTCGGATTCCGGGACGCCAGGGAGATCCCCAATTCGGCTAAAAAATCGGAATAGTTCAGCGAGAGGGAGGCGATCAGCCACTGGAGAAAATCGGAGTAGCGCCCCGCGAAATGTTCGTCCGCTCCTCCGATGTTCTGGGCCGTCATTGCCTGAGGGGGCAGATAGGTGATCCCTCCAGTGGAGGTTTCAGCCTGGATCGAAACGGTCGTATGAGCCTCCAGGGCCGAGACGATCGCCTCCAGATCCTCAGGCTTTGCGGAGTCGACGAACGAAACGATCAAGGCCTTCCAATCGAGATCCGTTACCTTGATCGATTGCTTTGCCCCGATCAAAGATCCGGCCAGTGTCCCGAGGGTGGGCCCCAAGAGTCGAGCGACGTGGATCCATGTGCGGGTCCCTACTCGCACCCCCATTTGTGTGAGGTGGTAGCGGTGTTTTCCGATTTCCTTGATCTCTGTCTTTTTCATGGTCCACCCTTCAAATGCAGATCGGGCCCTGTGTGGTAATCCCATGCCCCGGGGTGGTGTCGGGACACAAGATCACCACACAGGGCCCGATCGGTTTCCTCAGTTACCGCCCGCAAATATGCGGCCGACACCCTCAAGAGTCCACTCTTGGGTTTCGATCTTGGCTCCGCGTGCCATCTTGGGCGGCCCCATGATACGGGCGGAGGTACACTTGATTGCGTCGAGTCCGTTCTGATCCTTGAACAGGAATGGAAAGAACGGGCCGCCCGGCTGCCTCTGGGCCTCCAGGATCGTGGTGAGATCGGCATTTGCTCCGGCTGTTTGAAGAAGGCGGATCTTGATTTTGATCAGATAATCCCCTCCATCATCGGTCTGAGCCCATGCCACGGAACCATCCGCCCCCACGGTGGACTCCGCCGCGGGTTTGGCGGCCTCCGCCTCCATGGCGGAGCCATCCCCGAAACCGGAGAGAGGGACGCCAAAGAAGATGGTGCATCCCGCCAGGGAGAACAGTTTGGGCTTATCGGATTTCATGGATCATCACCTCAGGTAAGGGACACGGTGCCCGAAACCGCGATCGTGTGGATCGCACCCGCCGTGATCGCGCTCCACGTCAGAGGGAGGTTTCGGGAGGCGAGATCGGCGGGATCCACCTCCTCCACGTCGACGGGATCGACGTTCACGGTACCGGGCCGAAAAATCAAATTTGGCCGCTTGGTGCAATCGGTGAGGGTGGCCTCCAGGGTCTGGATCGCACCGTCGATCGTGTCCTGGACGAACGGGGCAGCATCTTGCTTATCAAGGAAACCCAAAAGGTTCTCCTTGATCCTGGCCCCAGCGAAGTGGAGGCCGATCGAAGTGTCCAGGTAGGAGCCGCTCGGGACCTTGCCCCCGTTCGTGCGGTTCCCCACCGCCTCCGCCGTGTAGGTGGTACCAAACTTGTCCCGCACCGTAGCGGCCTCGGAGGGGGAGAGAGTGTCCGCGGTGATTCCCACCAAGTTCTTGAGGTGCGCGGTGTACGAGCCGGGATCCTTGGGGAGGAGCCGGCCCAGGAGGGCTGCAGCCCGAAAGTCTCCGGTGGAACTCTGAGCGAACAGGGGGAGGATCGATTCGTAGGAGGCCAATTTGAGGTCGGAGAAAACATCCGTGGTGGTTCCGGACTTGGTGATCTCGGAGTCACTGGAGGCGAACACCGCCACCAAGGCGCGAGACTGGACGAACGCAGCCAAGGCCACAGCCTCCGCCTCTCCGATCCGGTCCACCGCGATCCCGTAGAACGAAAGGCCTGTGAGGGCCTGGGCCGTCTCGCAATCGGTGAGATCATTGGTGAGGCCTGGATCGACGGTGGTATCCTTCACTTCCAGATCGGCAATCGGGGGGAGATCGAAGTAGGTGGTGAACTTCCCCGCACTTGAGGTGCACGTCACCACCCCCGCCGCCGCCGCTACCGTCATGTCTGCAATCGGGCCCAAGAGGCCGGCCAGCGCGGTTCCAATCGTGGTGAGGGTGTCTCCGCCGATCACCGTATAGACGATCGACGTCACAAGGCCGGAGTGATCCTTGACCTTGAAGCGGTAGGTGTACCCCACCGTGACATTCACCGGGGTTAGGGTGATCGTTTGGGTGTAGGAGCGGGTCCGCGCGCCCACCACGATCTCCTTTACGCTTGGGCTTTGAGCGTAAACCGCCTGGGCCATGCGGTAGAGAATGTGTTCCACCGTGCCACCCGCCGCCACGATTGCGGATTTGAGCTCCGCCAGGCCTCGGAAGCGACGGAGGCGATCCGCCCAAAGCGTGTGGAGAACCACCAAGAGCGGCACCCCGAAACCCTTTCGGGTGGGGAAAGCGGTGTTCCGGGTGATATTGGAGGTGACGAAATCCTCAATAGCCATGGAGGCAGACTAGCACCCCGAGAGTTTCATGGCTAGCAGTGTCCCGAGGGCTGTTGCGACGGGGATCGCCACCCGGGAGAAGACTTGCCACATACGGGCCCGGCTCTCCTTGGCGGCCTGGCGCTCATCTTGCACGATGTCGAAGACAATCTCCGTGGCTTTGCTGTCCCTTTCCCCCGAGGCCTGGAGCCGGCGGAGGATCTGGGCCAAATCCGCCAAAATCTGCGCTTGCGATTTCAGGGTAGTTTTTTGCGTCTCTGTCATCTGCTCTTGAAGGAATCTCGACACACGGTGTATTTCCGCCGTTGTTTTTTCGAGTCCTCCGATCCGCCCCGCTTGGACGAACACCGCCTCCGCCGTGGCGTTCACTTCCCTACGGACTTCTTTCAAAGTCGCGTCTAATTGATCGATCTCCCGAATGGAGCGATCCTGTAACGCCACCACTTTGGCCGTCACGGTAGAGAGCCGGGCCACTTCGTGAGTGAAATCCTCCACAGAGGGAACCGGGCGAGGGGTGATCGACTCAAGATCTCCGTGCGACATTGATTGTCTCCAGTGAGGTTACGGGGTCCGAGGTGTCCCGATCTGTTTCATGCCATAGCACGGAGCAAGTGATTTCTGCAATGGAGCGCCACCTCTGATCGATCGGTTCGTCCGCCTCCGTCATATCGGACCACCCTGCGATCCCTGTGTCCAGGCGGCGGAGTGCGGCGTAACTCGACAACCAACCCATCCCGACACGGATCCGATCGATCACCGCCTTGGATCGATCATTTTGATGGAGGTTCAACACGCGAATCTTGAGACCCAGGGTTTTCCGTGTCTCATACTCCAGGGCCTGATCGCGATAGGCCATTTCAGGAACCCCGATCGAATCGGTGGTGATCCACCGGAGCAGAACGATCGACTCCTCCGGCCCCACGTATTCCCTGGGAGAATCCCACCAAAGGACATTTCTCCCCGAGACAGAAGACACGAGAGAGGCCAGGCCCGTTTCGAGCTCCTCTTTCGTCACCACATAGCGATCCCCGGGCGCTCCGTTGCGGGTGGTCGACACTCGAGAAATGGAAGCGTAGGGGTTGGCGTCCTCTTGGGAGGTGATCTCGTGAAGTGCGATCGATAGAGCGGCACAGGAGCGGAGGCGATCATCCCAGGCGGTGGAGAGATCCCGCAACGGGTGGACCTGCTCCAGAGCATAGCCCAATTTCCTCAGGTAACGATCGACGGATCGGCGTGCGAGACGATCTCGCAATAGCTCCAAGATCCTGTGTGCTGAATGGGACTGATCGATTGAATCCACCCGAACCGTGAGGGTGGATCTCTGCCTTCCGTGGCGAGATTCGTAAACGTCAACGTGAGGGACACCCCAAGGATCTCCCCATGCGTCCAGGGTTTCGGCCCGGAATTTCCTTTCATCGTTTGACCCGATCGCTGTTCCGGATGTCCAGTGGAGGAGGACGATCGCGGTTTCGTAATATTCCCGGGGATCGTTCAACCATAGGCAAGGGAGGCCGCCACACAGGCGACCGATCAAGGAGCGGAGATCCAGGCCCTCCGCCATCGTGACGGAGGAGCCGGTCCCGATGGCGATCCCGGACTCCACCACGGTCCCGGTGGCCTCTCCGGTGGCGACACCCGCCCCGGTGGCATCACCCGGAACCGTCGTCACACCCTCCGCCCCGGCGGAGCTCGCTCCGGTCCCGGTGGCGATCCCGGACTCCACCACGGTCCCGGTGGCCTCTCCGGTGGAGGAGCCGGCCCCGGCGGAGATCCCCGTCTCCAGGGTGATCCCGGTGGCCTCTCCGGTGGCGACACCCGCCCCGGTGGCCTCTCCGATCTGAGGGATGGCCCCTCCCCCTCCGCCGGATCCCGCATCAACACCCGTGGCGGTGGTGGAGCCCGCTCCGGCCCCGGTGGCGGTCCCAGACTCCACCACGATCCCCGTCCCGGTAGAGGTGGAGGCCCCCGCCCCGGTGGCCGCCCCGGCCTGGACATCCCGCCCGGTGGCGGTGGAGGTGGAGGCCCCCGCCCCGGTGGCGATCCCCGTCTCCAGGGTCTGGCCCGTCCCTGTGGCGGTGGCAACACCCACCCCGGTGGCGATCCCGGACTCCACCACGATCCCC
>JACCEA010664618.1_pt1 | contig 17014 bp, 13 predicted proteins | sample 7449851 | NCBI WGS metagenome assembly JACCEA01 (sample SAMN15323453, study PRJNA562643) | freshwater metagenome | isolation source: river surface water | place: USA:Blue River Watershed | collected 2017-08-18 | reverse complement strand
GTCCCTGCCTGAATCATGGTGACACTCATTTTGATAGGACCTAAATTGTCCGAAACCCGTGGAAACTGAAAGGATTGAAACCAATGAATATCCTTAACAGCTTTATATAAAGCATTTTCCCCTTCGTCTCTAGCGGCATGACCCGACTTTCCATGAGCAATGCAATCTAATACCAACAAACCTTTTTCTGCCACAGCTAGGTGCATTTGGGTTGGTTCTCCTACGATTGCAAATTCTATTTCAGGCAATTCAGGGACAACCATCTCTAGCCCTTCCCTACCAGATATTTCCTCTTCGGCAGTTGCCGCCATAATTACATTATATTTTAAATCTTTTTGGTTGTAATAATAGCAAAAAGTAGCCAAGAGAGAAACCAAACAACCGCCAGCATCATTACTCCCCAAACCAAATAACTTCCCATCTTTCACCAAAGGGTTGAATGGATTTAAAGTCCAAGAAGGATTAGGCTTGACTGTATCGTGATGCGAGTTTAATAAAACATTTGGCTTATTTGCGTCAAAGTATTTATTAAATGCCCAAATATTATTCTTTCTTCTTTTATATGAAATATTTCTTTCCCTAAAAAACTCTTCAATAATGGCAGCTGTGCCGTCTTCTTGTTTGCTGAAGGATTCTGTTTGTATCAAATCTTTCAACAATTCAATCGCATCTTTTGTAATCGCTTCGATTGAGCTTAAATTTGGAGTCATATTTTTTATAGATTAATGTATTTTTAGAGCATCATTTGTGTTCCTTTTGTCCCTATTGCCACAGCCTCTTTTACTTCATCAGCGTGACAAATAATCACTTTTTTTACCCCTTTTTGTAATGCCGCAAAAGCATTGTCTAATTTTGGAATCATTCCTGCATTTATGACGCCTTCTTGTTTGTATCGTGCATATAATTCTGGTGTCAGCTGATTGATTACAGAGGAGTCGTCTTCTGGATTCGAAAGTACGCCTTTTTTCTCAAAACAATAAATTAAATTTACATCATATTCATTTGCCATCGCTACTGCCACCGATGATGCTTGCGTATCTGCATTTGTATTGAGGATATTGCCCTCGATATCAAACGTAAGCGGAGCAAAAACTGGTGTAAGGTTATTGATAAGAAAATTACTTATCAACAAGTTATCCACTTTTTCCACATCTCCCACATATCCATAGTCAATTTCTTTTTTCGGACGTTTTTTTGCTAAAATCACCCCTCCGTCTGCACCAGTCAATCCAATAGCATTACAGCCTAAGACTTGTAATTGAGCCACTATTTGCTTGTTAACAAGACCCCCATATACCATAGTAACGACCTCCAACATCGGTAAATCCGTGATTCGTCTGCCATCCACCATTTTTGTTTCTATGTCTAGCTTGACAGCAATTTTAGTAGCTATTTTTCCTCCACCATGGATTAATATTTTGGAACCTTCCAAGGCTGAAAAATCCCGAAGAAATCGTGTACAAGCACTGGGATTATCAATAACATTTCCGCCTATTTTAATAATATTGAGTTTTTGATTCATCTTTTAAACTATCTTTGTATATTGGCAAACAATGAAAAATGGGCTTAAAACTAAAAAAATAAGCCTAAAAACGAGAATTATTTTATTTTAATACAAAATTACGCATGAAAATCGAAACTCTTGCCATACATGCCGGAAATCATGGCGATGCCAATACCGGTGCGGTGGTTTCTCCTATTACTTTATCAACCACTTTCGAACGTGATTCGGAAGGAAATCTGGTGGACGGTCGAGACATTTATACCCGTGCTTCTAACCCCAACAGAAGGGCTTTGGAACAAAAATTAGCGGCATTGGAAGATGGCTCAGAAGCGATTGCATTTGCCTCTGGACAAGCGGCTACGCTGAGTGTATTTCATGCTTTGGGTAAAGATTCGCATGTCCTTTTGCCCGATGATATTTACTACAACACAAAAGTAATCATTGATTCTTTGTATCAAAATTTTGGAATAACATGCACCGCTGTGGACATGACAATCCCGAAAAATATTGAAGAAGCTATTCAAACCAACACCAAACTTATTTGGATTGAAACGCCATCCAATCCAAGTCTAAAAATTTCGGATATTGCGACAATTGTACAACTGGCTAAAAAATATTCGATTCTAGTCGCTTGCGACAATACTTGGGCAACACCCTATTTCACAAAGCCTTTTCACTTGGGCGTTGATTTGGTAATGCACTCGACTACGAAATATTTTGGGGGACATTCAGATATTTTGGGGGGATGTATTATTTTCCCTATCAATAAATCCGAGACTTTATATCAATCTATCCGAACTTTTCAGAGTGTCGGAGGGGCAGTTCCTTCTCCATTCGATTGTTGGTTGCTCAATAGAAGTCTTGCTACATTTGCAATCAGAATGCCTATTCATGCCCAAAATGCTCTAAAACTTGCCAAATTTCTTGAAAATCATCCAGAAATAGAGAAAGTCAATTACCCTGGTTTGAGTTCAAACGAATTTCATGGCGTTGCACAAAAACAAATGGTTGGAGGTTTTGGTGGAATGATGTCGATTCTTGTCAAGGGTGGAGAAAAAGAAGCATTGGCATTGGCTTCCAAGCTCAAATTATTCAAACATGCCACAAGTTTGGGAGGCGTGGAAAGCTTGATTGAGCATCGGTATTCTGTGGAAGGAGTCCATTCGGCTAGCCCTCAAAACCTTTTAAGAATTTCGGTAGGTATCGAACACATAGAAGATTTAATTGCTGATTTTGAACAAGCATTCCAATAAAAAAAACAGACTTTCGTTTACTTTTCACTAAACATTTTATTCAAATAATAAATCAAAAAATGAGAAAAAACATTACTTCAGTGCTTATTCTGATGAGTATTTCTTTGGGAATGAACGCACAAGAACTAAAAACCAAAGCCAATTGGCAAAATTTAGATTATGAAAAAGATGGCATCAGAGGCATGAGTGTCGAACGGACATACGAGGAGCTTTTGAAAGGTCGCCCATCTCAACCCGTAGTAGTAGCCGTGATTGATGGAGGAACAGATATTAATCACGAGGATTTAAAAGATAAAATTTGGATAAATACAAAAGAAATTCCAAATAATAACAAAGATGACGATAAAAATGGCTTTGTAGATGATATTCATGGCTGGGATTTTATTGGCGGAAAAGACGGGCAAGATGTGCATCACGAACAATTAGAATTGACAAGGATTTACAAGCAACTACAAGAAAAGTATGGCAATGTCCCTTCTCAGAAATTGATTGATAAAAATAAAGAAGAATACGAATTTTATCAAAAGTTAAGTACCGAGTTTGAAGAGAAATCAATGGAAAGCAAACAATCTGCTCAATTTTACCAACAGATTCTCGACAATTATTTGGAATCTGAAAAAATTCTAAAAGAATATCTACATACAGACCAATTGAATATCGAAAAAGTAGAGGCTATTCAAGATAATGATGTGGATAAAAAAATTAGGGGAGCAAAACAAACTTTTAGAAGATTCAATACCATGGGAATCACTCCACAAGATATACAAGAGGGGATTGAACACTTTCAAAATGAAGAAAAATACAACTATAATTTGGGATTTGACGGACGCAGTGTGGTGGGGGATAAGCCAAACAAATTGGAGTATGGTGTTTATGGAAATAACGAAGTAGTGGGCCCTGATGCCATGCACGGCTCGCATGTGGCAGGTATCATTGCAGCGAATAGAAACAACAATCTTGGCATCAAAGGGGTCTGCGAAAATGTCCAAATCATGGTAGTACGAACAGTACCTGACGGAGATGAACGAGATAAGGATGTTGCAAATGCCATTAGATATGCTGCCGATAATGGTGCTCAAATTATAAATATGAGTTTTGGAAAAAAATATTCTCCAAATAAAAAATGGGTCGATGATGCTGTCAAATACGCTCAAGAAAAAGGCGTATTGATGATTGCTGCTGCTGGAAACGACAATTTAGACACTGATGTAGAAAAACATTATCCGACTGATAGTTATGAAGATGGCAATATTGCCGCCAATTGGATTTCTGTTGGAGCTTTATCTTGGAAATCTGGTGCAAATATAGTTGCGAGTTTTAGTAATTATGGAAAAAACTCGGTGGACGTATTTGCCCCTGGAGTTGATATTTATTCGACCATTCCTGGCTCTAAATATGAAGAGAAAAGTGGTACAAGTATGGCAGCCCCTGCCACTACTGGTGTTGCGGCTTTGTTAAAATCGTATTTCCCAAAATTAAGTGCAGCTCAAATAAAAGATATTATTTTAAAATCTTCGGTTAAATTAGATGAAGAGGTCAATAAACCTGGAACACCGAAGAAAGTACATTTCAATGAGCTTTCGACTACGGGAGGTATCGTAAATGCTTATCATGCCGTAAAAATGGCAATGGAATTGTCAAAATAAATATCAAAAATAAAATAGGCTGTCCAGAATAAACAGATTGCAAAATAATCTTTGGTTTCAACATCCTCTTGGTCTTTTTTAAGAAAAGAGTTTAAAATTCTCTAAACAGAAAAAGAATAAGAGAATGGCTTGTACAAACACCAAAGATAATTTGGAGTCATTGATTTTTCGGGCAGCCTTATTTTTTACATAATTTTTCATAATTTTGATTTTTTATTGGCGAATCCTTCATAAGAATTTTAATTTTACGTTATTAGCATAAGCTGAATCAAATTTTACCAAACATGTCGATAATTGTAAAGAATCTGACGAAAGTATATGGAGAGCAAAAAGCAATCAATAATATTTCTTTTCAGATAAACAAAGGTGAAATCGTTGGTTTCTTAGGTCCGAATGGTGCTGGAAAATCGACGACTATGAAAATTTTAACTGGATTCATACCCGCAACAGACGGCTTTGCGGAGGTCAATGGCATCAATGTAGGGCTTTCCCCGATGGAAGTGAAAAAAAACATTGGGTATCTACCAGAGCATAATCCATTATACTTAGACATGTATGTAAGAGAATTCTTGGCGTTTATAGGGGAACTGAATGGAATAAAAAAGAATCAACAAATTGATGATATCATTGAAAAAGTTGGTCTTTCTGCTGAAAAACACAAAAAAATCTCCCAACTTTCCAAAGGGTATCGACAGAGAGTCGGCATTGCTCAAGCTCTTGTGCATCAACCTGAAGTCTTAATTTTAGACGAACCTACCACTGGTTTAGACCCAAATCAGTTGGTAGAAATTCGGCAGCTAATCCGAGAAGCGGGCAAACACAAAACAGTCATTTTAAGTACGCATATCATGCAAGAAGTGGAGGCAATTTGCGACAGGGTTATCATTATAAAAAAAGGAGAAATTGTGGCAGATTCGCCCATTGCAGAGTTAAGTGCTACGGGAAAAGCGTTAGAAGAAATTTTTAGAGAACTGACAAATTGACGAGGTTTATGATTGAAATTTGTTGTTTTTCTTTGGAATCCGCCATCACAGCCCAAAAATCAGGGGCATCGAGGATAGAGTTATGTGGAGGAATGTTTGAGGGGGGGACTACTCCATCGGCAGGGTTAATCAAGCGTGTTCGGGCAAATTTGTCGATTCTGGTATATGTCATGATTCGACCTCGTGGAGGTGATTTTTGTTATTCAGAAACAGAGTTTGAAGTAATGAAGGAAGATATTTTGATGGCAAAATCTTTAGGAGCAGATGGGCTTGTATTTGGTCTGTTAAATCCTGATGGAACTATCGATACACTTCGAACGAAGGAATTGGTTGAGTTGGCTCAGCCTTTGGGTGTAACGTTTCATCGGGCTTTTGATGTTGCCGATGAGCCTTTGAGGGCATTAGAAGATATTATTGCTTGTGGATGTGAAAGAATCTTGACTTCAGGTCAGAAAAACATGGCTCATGAAGGTATTTCTTGTCTCCAACAACTGGTCGAAAATGCTGGCAATAGAATCGAAATTATGGCAGGAAGTGGTGTAAATGCAAGCAATGCCTCTCAGTTATTAGCAATGGGAGTAAAAGCATTGCACCTAACCGGAAAAAGTAGTCGGGAAAGTAGAATGAAATATAGAAAAGAAGATGTTTGTATGACAAATATTTCACAAACAAACGAATACGAGCTTTATGAAGCCGACGAGGCAAAATGTAAAGCGGTGGTAGAGGTATTCAATCGACGGGATACTTTTTAATTATTCCCGCCGATTGAGCTAATATTGATTCTTTATTTCTTTGAATGAGCAATTTCAGTGATTTTTTGGTGAATCATTACTTGGTTAGACATAATCTTTGAGAATCCTCGTACATCATCGCCCGACCAGGCATTGTTCATTTCTCCATAGCTCCCAAATACTGGAGACATCAAGTCATAATCTGATTGAATACCCAATAATTGGAAGTTATAAGATGAAAGATGTACCCGAACCTCCCCAGTTACATGAGATTGCATGCTCTCTAAAAATTTCTCGATGTCACGCATCAAAGGCTCTAAAAACTGACCTTCGTGTAGCATCATGCCGTACCATTCAGCCAAATTTTGTTTCCAATATTGTTGCCATTTTGAAAGCACGTGCTTTTCTAACAAATGATGTGATTTAATGATAATCAAAGGAGCTGCTGCTTCAAACCCGACTCTTCCTTTTATTCCGATGATTGTATCTCCCACATGTATATCTCTGCCAATACCATAAGGAGAGGCAATGTCAGAAAGAAGTCTGATGGCAGAAACCGGATTATCAAATATTTCTCCATTCACCCCTTTCAACTCTCCATCAACAAACTTTAAAATAACTTCTGTTGGGGTACTTGCTGTTACTTGGGTTGGGAATGCACTTTCTGGCAAAAAATCATGCGAATTTAAGGTTTCTCTACCACCAACGGACGTACCCCACAAACCCTTATTGATAGAATAAGCAGCTTTATGCCATTCACGAACAACCCCCTTCGATTTTAAGAATTCTATTTCAGCTTCTCGAGAAAGTTTCAAATCTCTGATAGGTGTGATGATTTGAGCATTTGGAAGTACAATTCTAAAAACCATATCAAAACGCACTTGGTCATTTCCTGCACCTGTACTTCCATGAGCAACTGCCTCCGCACCAATTTGTTTGGCATATTCAGCCACTGCTACTGCCTGAAACATTCTTTCAGCACTCACCGACAAAGGATAAGTATTATTTTTGAGTATATTTCCATAAACCAAATAACGAATACATTTTTGATAATATTCATCTACCATACGAGCCGTAAAATGGTGTTTTACGCCCAACTCATAAGCTTTCGTTTCGATGTCTTTCATTTCAGCCTCGGTAAAACCTCCGGTATCTACCAATACTGAATGTACTTCATGACCCAATTCTTCGGTCAAATATTTTACACAAAAGGAGGTATCAAGACCCCCGCTGTATGCCAAAACAACCTTCATAAGCTGAAACTCGCCTCAAAACGAGTGTATTTTTAATAGTTTAACAAAATTTATGCAAAAATAGGATTTATTAAGGTAAATTGTCTTATTCTTAATAAAATTATTGTACTTTTCAAATTATTTATCTCGGAACAGTGAAATACATAATCGTTCCGATTCCGCTAAATACAATATTTGGCAACCAAACAGCCAAAATCGGTGGCATATTGCCAGATTCAGCAATACCTTTCGACATGATGAAAAATAAAATATAGAAAAAAGCCAACATAAAGCCTATGGCAATCTGAAATCCGACTCCTCCACGGGCTTTTCTGGCAGAAACAATCAGCCCCATTAAAGATAAAATAATAACGGCAAAGGGAGTGACGATGCGTTGGTACAACTCTATCTGAAAGGTTTCTATCCCTTCTGCTCCACGAGACTGAATAAGTGCGATTTTAGACCTTAATTCAGGAATGGTGAAGGTTTCATATACATTTCGATTACTCTCAAAATCTTTGGGAGATAGATTGATGAGTGTGTCTTTGGCAGTAGCATGAAATACAAGCTGGTCTTTCATCACTCCTAAAGTTCGAATCTTATAATCAAAAATTCGCCATTTTTGGGTACTATCATTCCATTCAATGCGTTTGGCAGATAATTTTTCAATAAGTTTATTGTTTTCAATTCTTTCTAAAGTGAAATCAAACCCTCGTTTTTGTTCATTATTATAGCTCGACATGTAGGCGTATGTATTGGGAGCTACCGCCGTATGAAAATCTCGCTCTGAAAAGTAAAATTTTTCATTCACATATACGCTTTCAAAAGCCAATCGTACTTTATTGGCTTTTGGTAAAATCCATCCTACCATCACAAAGGAAAGCAGTGCCACCAAAGAAGCACCAATGAAATAAGGCCTCATCAATCTCGTAAAACTTGTACCGCTGCTCAAAATAGCCACAATTTCGGTATGGGCTGCCATTTGTGCCGTAAAAAATACAGTGGAAATGAATATCATCAACGGACTGATGTAATTTGCCCAATAAGGAGCCAAATTGGCATAATACGAAAATAATATTGCCCTCATAGGAGCATTTTTTTGTATAAAATCATCGTTTTTCTCTACAAAATCAATAACCATGATAATCAAAACAATGACTAATACAGCAAAAATATAGGTTTTTAAGAAACGTTTGATTAAGTATTTATCGAGAATATTCATATTTGTTATCTAAATTTATACGCCAAAGACCTCTTCATCAACCGGACTTTGAAGTTTTACCAACAGATTTCTGGCAACTTCATGGCTAACAAATATTTGGCTGGTATCATTCAACAATAAATGATATGATTTATCAAAATCACTGATGGCAATCACTTTAAGGGTACTCCCCAAAGTAATTTGATATTTGTCTAAATGTTGAAGAAATACAGGAGAATTGACCGAAACCCCCATCATCACAACGGATTCATTGAGTGGGATTTCAGAGAGTTTTTGATAACTGACAGAGGGCATTTTTCCTTTTGCATCTGGAATTGGGTCACCGTGCGGGTCAAATTTAGGTTTCCCTAAAAAAACATCCAATCGTTCGGTCAATTCCAACGAATCAATATGCTCCAATTGTTCGGCAATTTCATGAATTTCATCCCATCCAAAACCCAATTTTTCAACCAAAAAAACTTCCCAAAGGCGATGTTTTCGAATGATATTTAAGGCAATTTTTTCACCATTATTGGTCAAAGTAACCCCTTGGTATTTACGATAATTTATATAGTTTTTCTCTGCTAATTTTCGTAGCATGTCGGAAACAGATGCCGCTTTGGTTTGTGTATGCTCGGCTAACTGATTGGTGCTTACCTCATTCCCTCCGTATTGTTCGCTGAGAATGTAAATGATTTTTAAATAATTTTCTTCGGTGAAAGATATCATACATTTAATCCGTTGGGAAAAGAGCCATGGTTTGATTCATTAAAAGGCTTATTTGCTTTTCTTACATTGCAAAAGTACGTTTTTAGATTAATTAAACAAAATTTTAGACAAACCTAAAAATATGTTTTGATTAATTAAGAAATCTATTTAAGTTTGTAAAAAAACAAAAAGAGATAAATTAAGTATGGACATACACAAAAAGGCTTGGAAATTCACAACAAATGGTTCTTTGTCGTTGCCAGAGGTATATGGGTCAATTGAGGTACCCAACAAAGGCAGTTTTTTTAAGAAATTATCGGTATTTATTGGCCCTGGATTGATGGTGGCTGTTGGCTATATGGATCCGGGAAATTGGGCAACGGATATTGCTGGCGGTGCAAAATTTGGATATAAATTATTATCGGTCATTTTGATTTCAAATATTTTTGCCATGCTATTACAGCATTTGTCGCTCAAGCTGGGCATTGCCACAGGGCGTGATTTGGCTCAGGCTTGTCGTGATGCTTATTCTAAACCCGTTTCGATGCTCTTATGGTTTTTGGCCGAAATTGCCATTGCTGCCTGCGACTTGGCGGAGGTCATTGGTGCTGCTGTTGCATTGAATCTATTGTTTCACATCCCGATTACCTATGGTATTATCATCACAGGTATTGATGTTTTGCTGATACTTTTTCTACAAAACAAGGGTTTTAGAATTATCGAATCGATTGTGGGGGGATTAATTTTACTTATTTTGTTGTGTTTTGGCTATGAAATTTGGGTTTCTGCCCCAAATGCCTTGGAAGTTTCTAAAGGATTAATTCCAAGTACCGAAATCATCTCAAATCCCGAAATGTTGTATATTGCCATTGGAATCCTAGGAGCAACTGTCATGCCTCATAATCTTTATTTACATTCAAGTATTGTTCAGACCCGAAAAATAGAACAGACTTTTGAGGCAAAAAAGAGTGCCATCAAATTTGCCACCATCGACTCAACCGCTTCTTTATTTATTGCATTTTTTATAAATGCTGCCATATTGATAATGGCTGCCGCAACTTTTCACGTCAGTGGCAACAAAGAAATTGCTGATATTACAGATGCGTATCATTTATTAGACCCTATTTTGGGAGTGAAGCTTGCTGGTCTATTTTTTGCAGTTGCTTTGCTGGCGGCAGGGCAAAACTCTACCTTGACTGGTACTTTGGCAGGGCAAATTGTCATGGAGGGCTTTCTCAATATCCAAGTCAAGCCATGGATTAGACGCTTGATAACCAGACTTTTGGCGATTGTTCCGGCTCTAGTGGTGGCAATTATATATGGAGAAAAGGGAACTTCGGAGCTTTTGGTACTTAGCCAAGTAATCCTTTCGCTTCAACTTAGCTTTGCGGTTGTGCCATTGGTATTATTTACTTCGGATAAACTTAAAATGGGGGCGTTTGTCAATTCAAAAGCTCTGACAGTCATTACATGGTTGGTTGCTGCCATAATTATCTTACTGAATAGTTATTTACTGTTTGATACATTTCTGTAAAGAGGAATAAAAAAATAATTATTGATAAATAATTGTAAAATTGACACTTAATATTTTAATTCGCATAATTTATCAATTAAAAGACTCTTCAAAACCTAATAAAATGTCGAAACTTTCTATTACAATTGGTCAAAAAGAATATTTTCCTTTTATCAAAAACGGGATTCCGTTTGAGGGAAAAGAATCAGATAATTATTTAGCCTTCAAATTTTACGATGCAAATCGTGTGGTTGGCGGAAAAACAATGGCAGAGCATCTGAGATTTGCTACTGCATATTGGCACACATTCTGCGGAAATGGCGGAGACCCATTTGGGCCAGGCACAAAAGATTTCCCTTGGGATGCCGCCAATTCTCCGATGCAAGCAGCCAAAGACAAATTGGATGCAGCCTTTGAATTTATGACAAAATTAGGCACTCCTTTTTATTGTTTCCACGATATAGATATTGCTCCAGAAGGTAATTCCCAAGCAGAATTTGAGAAAAACCTTCAGGAAATTGCAGCTTTGGCAAAGTTGAAACAACAAGAAAGTGGGGTGAAATTATTGTGGGGTACAGCTAATTTGTTCTCTCACAAGCGTTTCATGAATGGAGCTTCTACTAATCCAGATTTTGCGGTGGTAGCTCACTCGGGTTTTCAGGTGAAAAATGCCATTGATGCTACTATTTCTTTGGGTGGAGAGGGTTATGTATTTTGGGGCGGACGTGAAGGGTATATGTCATTATTAAATACAAATACAAAAAAAGAAATTGACCATTTGGCTCAATTCTTAACAATGGCACGTGATTATGCAAGAAAGCAAGGGTTTAAAGGTAAATTCTATATCGAGCCAAAACCTTGCGAACCTTCAAAACACCAATATGATTATGATGTCCAAACTGTCGTTGGATTTTTGAGACATTATGGTTTGGATAAAGATTTTCAATTGAATGCTGAAGTGAATCACGCTACATTGGCGGGGCATACATTTGCTCATGAGTTGCAAATGGCGGCTGATGCTGGTATGTTGGGAAGTATCGATGCCAATCGTGGAGATTACCAAAACGGTTGGGATACCGACCAATTCCCAATCGATTTGTTTGAGTTGACAGAAGCAATGCTAGTTATCTTAGAGGCTGGTGGATTTACGACTGGAGGTATCAACTTTGATGCAAAAACTAGAAGAAACTCAACCGACCTTGAGGATATATTTATAGCCCATATTGCAGGAATGGATGCCTTTGCACGTGCATTACTCATTGCCCATGATATACTTGAAAAATCGGCTTATAGAAAACTGCGTGCAGATCGTTATGCTTCGTTTAATGCTGGTGATGGTGCTTTGTTTGAGGCTGGGAAGTTAGGTTTGGAGGATTTGCACAGAATTGCTCTGTCAACTGGCGAACCAAAACAAATCAGTGGCAAACAAGAATTGTTCGAAATGATTATCAATCAATATATTTAATAGATAAATTATTGAACTAATTTGTCTTTACTCATTCACAAAAGCTACTCTCAGGGGTAGCTTTTGGTATTTTGGGAACTTCCTGTCCGTTCCCACCTGACCGCTATTCGTCAAAACATGATATTTATTGCTGAATTATCAAGAAAAATTTAGAACTTTGATGCCGTAATGCTAACAAATGAATAAAAATACTTTAATTTCGTTTCATAATACTAAATGTCCAAAAATCGATTTTCTTTGTAGAAAGTATGAATAAATCTCCAAATTTGGTAATTCTGATGGTGAATGTACTCAAATATTTACTGACAGCAGTCTTATTGTTTGTCACTTCCATAAATTTTGCCCAAAAAAACAAAAAAGCTATCAATGAGGTATTTGATGAGCAAGACCTAAAGTCGGAGGCTTTTTTGATTGATGGGATTAAATTACTAAATGCCGAAAACCCAGAAAAAGCAATAGCATACTTTAAAAAAGCAGCTGAAATAAAGCCAAATAGTTCGGGTATAAATCTGATGTTGGCAAAAGCTTATTTGGCAAGCGACGACCAAGCCAATGCAACTCTTTATGCCGAAAAGGCTGTCAAAGGGGAAGAGGGTAATAAGTTCTGTATGAAGTTTTTGGCAGAAATTTATCAAAAACAACGGAGATTCAAGGAGGCAGTAGATTTATACGAAAAAATAGCCGAAAAATTTCCCAATGATATAGATAACTATTTCGACTTGTCGAATCTCTATATTGCCCAAGAAAAGTATTCGGAAGCTATCAATATTTATAATAAAATTGAGAGGACGATTGGTTTAAGCGAAGAAATTACGCATCAAAAACAATTAATTTATCTGAAACAAAACAAACTGGAAAAAGCCATCGAAGAAGGAGATAAACTGATTGCCTCCGAGCCTTCAGATGAAACTTATGTCATTAAACAAGCCCAAATATTAATTTCCAATGAACGAAATGAGCAAGCTCTTGGTCTTTTGCAACAAGCCCTGAAAAAAAATTCTGATTTAGGGGAAGCTCATGTTTTATTGGCAGAAATTTATCGAAAACAAAGTAACTTTTCAAAGTGTAGAGAGGAATTAAAATTGGCTTTTGAAAACAAGAATTTATCAAAGGACATCAAGCTAAAAATTTTAGGTAGCTCTTTACTGATGCTCAAACAAGACAACCAACCGGAAGTGCTTGATGAATTAATACAATTGACGGAAGGGTTTATCAAACAAGTACCAAATGAAGCCAAATCACTTGTTTTTTTAGGGGACTTGCTGATGAAAAAGGGAGAAGTCGAACAAGCAAGAGACCGATATGTAGAGGCATCTAAAATTGACAAGGCGAGCTTTGAGCTTTGGTTGGCGATTATTGAGTTGGATTCCAAACTAAATCAAACTGCTCAGTTGGCAAAACATTCGGAAGAAGCGGTAGAATATTTTCCGAACCAAGCTGTTTTTTGGTATCACAATGGAGTCGCTAATTTCTTATTGAAAAAATTCAAAGAATCGGCTTCTGCCTTAGAAGAGGCTCTTCATTTGGCGTTGGATAATCAGGAGCTGGCAAAACATGTCAACGCATTATTGGGTGACACCTACAATGAATTAAAAGACTATAAAAAGTCTGATGAAGCATACGAATCTGTATTAAAAATAGAACCAAACAACGAAATTGTTCTTAATAATTACAGTTATTATTTATCAACCCGAAAAGAAAAGTTAGAGCGAGCCTTGGAATTATCCACACAATTAATAGCTATTTCTCCCAATAATTCAACGTTTTTGGATACCCATGCTTGGGTTTTTTATACACTGAAAAACTACGAGAAAGCAAAAGAATATTTGGAAAAAGCAATTCTTTCGGAGGCTCAGGTTAGTGGCACAATCGTCGAGCATTATGGCGATGCTTTATATCAGCTCGGACAAAAAGAGAAAGCGTTGGAAGAATGGAAAAAAGCGAAAAAAAAGGGAGAAACAAGCCAATGGATTGATAAAAAAATTCAAACAGGGCAATTATTCGAATAAAACAGTTAAGAAAATGTTGAAAAAATCATTAATTTTTACTTTAAGTATGTTGGCAATTTTAGGGATGTCTGCCTGTAAGCGTCAAAATCGTGCCAATGCTCCTCTGATTGTAGCATCAGATTCTTTGTCCATAGAGCTTCCTCCTCCGATTTCATCCAAAGATAGTAGCAATGCCTCGGTCTCAGAGGTTGAAAAAATTAAAATTCAACCAGCCGAGCTAGAATTTAAGTATTTGAATATCAAGTCTAAAGTGAATTTTATTTCGTCTGGAGAAGAACAAAATTTCCCAGTAAATATTCATATTAAAAAAGACAGCATTATTTGGCTTTCGGTAGTGGTTGGATTAGAGGGAGCGAGAGCAATTATTACAAAAGATTCGGTGATGTTTTTGGATAGATTACATCGGACGTACTATAAATATGATTTTGCGGGTTTGAGCCAATTATTTCATTTTGATTTGAACTATGGCTTGGTTGAGTCAATATTGATTGGGAATTTACCCATTAAGAAAAGAGACCACGATGTTGTCATGAGAAAGGACTCAAATTTTGTGATTAGCCAACAAGAGAATTTTTTGCAGATTGAGAATTTGATATTGGGAACAAATGAAAAGTTAGCCAAAGTCAATGTCAAAGATTCGAGTGGAACAAATGCAATGGAAATTAATTATGCTAATTTTCTGAATTTAGGAGAATTTTTGATTCCCCAAGAAATAAAAGCCAAAATTGAGGCATCGAAATCTGGTAGGGAAATCAAAACAGCCATACAATTGCAACACAGTAAGATAGAATTGCTTGAGCAAAGCCCTGGTTTTAATTTTAACATTCCTGCTTCTTATACAAGAAAGTAATGAAATTATTTGTAAAATTTGGCAATTTAAACCATGATTTATAGAAAAAAAAGCTATTTTATTGTCTTGCTTGTTTTGTCGATTTTATCGATAAACACTGATTCCTTTGCCCAAAGCAAAAAGAAATCACGACGCCAATTGGAACTTGAAAAGAAAAGAAATCTAAGTAAATTGGCAGAGACAAAAAAGGCATTAGAGAATACCCGAGAAAAAAAAGAAGTGACTGTTGGGAAAATTAAAGCCATCAAAGAGCAAATTACTACACAAGAGGAGCAAATCAGCTTGATGGAGCAAGACATGGAATTGATAGAGATGGAAATGCTCGACATCATCGATGCACAGAAAATGCTGGCAAGAAAGCTCGATTCACTAAAAAAAGAGTATGCCGCCATGCTTTATGATGCTTCCAAGGTAAGTGGAAAAATCAATCAATTGACCTTTTTATTCTCGGCAGCGTCTTTCAATGATTTTATCATGAGGTATAAATATATTCAACAATATACCGAAAATAGAAAAGCTCAAGCCGAGCAAATCACCAAAATTGTCGCCTTGTTGAGAGAGCGACAAAGCAATTTAGAAGATAAGAAAAAAGATAAAAAAAGAATCGTTTCTGCCAAAATGACGGAAGCTGAATTTTTGGAACAGCTCAAAAATCGCCAATCTGAAATGGTAAGCGAGCTTTCTAAGAAAGAACAAGAATTGCGAACAGAGATAGAAGCAGCCCGAAAGTCGGTAAATAATTTGGAATCTGCGATTGCCAAGGTCGTAGCAAGAGAAATTGCTCGAAAAAATCGAGAAAAAGAATTAAATCAAGATAAAATCGCAAAGCTTTCGACCCCAAAAAGCAAAGCCAAAGTATCTAAAAATAACCTAACCACAGACCCAGAAGCCAAAATAAGCCTTGCATTTGCTGCTGCAAAAAAACGATTGCCTTGGCCGGTACAATCTGGATTTATTTCGGATAGATTTGGCGTAAAAGAACACCCAGTCTTGAATGGTGTCATGATAAATAATAATGGAGTCGATATCCAAACCTCCTCAAATGCAACCGTGAGAGCTGTGTTTGGGGGCGAAGTAAAAGATATTTCCAACATTCCGGGTTTGGGTAATGTTGTATTGATACAGCATGGAGAATATTTTACGGTTTATGCCAATTTAAAACAAACTTTCGCCACGGTTGGGCAGAAGGTTTTGGCTAAAGAAACCATCGGAACAGCTGGCGAATCTGGCGGAGCAACTGAGATGAACTTTCAGGTTTGGCACAATAGCGAACATTTGAATCCAGAAAATTGGTTAGTAGCAAGATAATAACAAAATAAAATGTCGGTACATAGCGAAATTAAACGAGTAACAACCCATACTTTGTTGGAGTTGAAACGAAAAAATGAAAAAATTGCCTGTTTGACAGCATACGATTATTCAATGGCTAAAATAGTAGATGCTGCTGGAGTAGAACTTATTTTGGTTGGAGATTCTGCTTCAAACGTGATGGCGGGTTATGAAACTACCCTACCGATTACTTTAGACCACATGATTTATCATGCTCAGTCCGTTGTGAGGGCTGTCAAAAGGGCTTTGGTAGTGGTAGATTTGCCTTTTGGTTCTTATCAAGGAAATTCAAAAGAGGCTCTACATTCTGCCATTAGAATTATGAAAGAATCGGGGGCTCATGCTGTCAAATTGGAAGGAGGAATTGAAATTAAAGATTCTATCGAAAGAATATTAAGTGCTGGAATTCCTGTCATGGGACACCTTGGGCTGACACCACAATCGATTTATAAATTTGGAACATATAGTGTTCGGGCAAAAGAAGAGCAAGAAGCCGAATTGTTGATTGCAAATGCTAAAATGCTGGAAGATATTGGTTGTTTTGGCATGGTATTAGAAAAGATTCCCGCAACATTAGCCGAAAAAGTGAC
>JACCEA010825951.1_pt1 | contig 17017 bp, 9 predicted proteins | sample 7449851 | NCBI WGS metagenome assembly JACCEA01 (sample SAMN15323453, study PRJNA562643) | freshwater metagenome | isolation source: river surface water | place: USA:Blue River Watershed | collected 2017-08-18 | reverse complement strand
GAACAGACCGACCCTTGGAAGATTATTCTCAACCAGGATATGATGAGCCGACATCGAGGTGCCAATCAACTCCGTCGATGGGAACTCTTGGGAGTCATTAGCCTGTTATCCCTAGCGTACCTTTTATTCGTTAATCGATATCTTTATCGAGAAAATATATCGGGTCACTATGACAGACAAAATATTATCCTTTTAAAACTTGTAGGTTTTAAAATCAAGTTTAATATTATTCATTGCAATGCTCACATAATAATTTATGTTTAATTAAACTTTTGCACACCCCCGTTACTTTTTAGGAGGCCACCGCCCCAGTGAAACTAGCATCCTTACAATATAAAAAAAAAATTTGTATTTTTTTAAAAAATAAATTTTAATACGTATGGTCAGCGAATAATCTTCCATACAGTATTAAAAGTTTATAATAATATAAGGTTCTAGTAAAGGTGCATAGGGTCTTTCCGTCCCGCTGTTCTTTTTAGGCATTTTCACCTAAAATTCAATTTCACCGAATTATGACTGGAGACAGTGAGGCAGTCGTTACGCCATTCATGCAGGACGGAACTTACCCGCCAAGGAATTTCGCTACCTTCGGACCGTCAGGGTTACAGCCGCCGTTTACTGGGACTTAAACTAATAAGCTACACTTATAGTTGTTCATCTTACAGCACTGGGCAGGCGTCAGACTCTATACATCATTATAAAATTTAGCAGAGTCCTGTGTTTTTAGTAAACAGTCGCTACCTCCTCTTTTTAGTCACTAATTATAGTCCTCCTTCTCCCAAAGTTACGGAGTAATTTTGCCGAGTTCCTTCAATCATATTCTTTCGTTACTTTAGTATATTCTACTTATTCACTTGTGTCAGATTTTATACGCTCTAAAACTAATTTATTTCTAGTTCTTAACAACATTAAAAATAAAAAAACTTTGATTATTTTTAATATTATTAAAAAGTAATATTAGTAATCTCTTTAAACATACGACTTTCATCTTTTTCTAAGAGGGCGATTTTACACCAAGGATTTCCCTTGTGGTGAAACTTTAGAATTTTCAGTAATAATAAATTTAATATTATTTTTCGTTACTAATGCTAGCATAATTAAAATTGATTTCTCTAAAAAATTTTACAATTTTTCTTCAATGAAATACAAATCACTCTGCTACCAAGTTATCTTTTGAAATTTCGGTTAATAATTTAAATATCTATACATTATCGAAAAAAAATTAATTTATATTTTAAATCATAATATTTTGCTTAAATAGTGAGCTTTTACGCTTTCTTTAATGAATGGCTGCTTCCAAGCCTATCTTCTAAATAGCATATTAATTTTTTTTCTTTTTACTTAATTATTATTAAATACCTTAATTTTCAATCTGGGCTGTTTCCCTCTCGACATATCACCTTTGCGCGATTACGTCTGAGTTGATGTATTAAAAAATTTACATTTGTAGCTTCTAAAAAAGTTACTTCTTTTAAAAATGTTTTATTTTAAGATTACTTTACCTTAAACTTTTAATCACATCACCATTACTTAAATAATTTTCGCAGAGAACCAGCTATCACTGATCTTGATTAGCCTTTCACCCCTAATTACAAATCATCCCAGAATTTTGCAACATTCACGGGTTCAGTCCTCAGTTTCCTTTCGACTTGTTCATAATTAGATCGATCAGCTTCGGGTCTAATAAAAATAACTTAAAACATTTTCATTACGCCTATTTAATAAATTAAGCTTGCTATTTTTATTAACTCGCTAGCCCATTATGCAAAAGGTACGTTATAGCTAATGCATTAACAGATTTAACATTAAGTTTCAGGGTCTTTTCACTTTTCTTTTATAATAGCTTTTAACCTTTCGCTCACACTACTCTTCTCTATCAATATTAAACGATATAACCTTAAAAGTCGATTCTTTTATATTCAATTGTACAATTTCATTTTACAATTTACTCAAAAACACTATAAAAAAAATTAAATTAAAAATTTTATTTATTAAAAAAATTTTTAATAAAATATATAAAAGTTAGGGAAATATGTTTATAAAAATTAATTAATCATTTTAAACTGATACAGTTTCAATTAGATTTTTTGGAATCAGTAATTTTTAAAAAGAGTCTTAGGGAGAAAAATAAAAAAACTAAGTACATAAATAAAAAATAAAAATCCCCAGAATCTACAAGTTCAAAACCAAATTTTTCAGTAATCAAAAACCCCAAAAACCCTGCTAAAAGAGCTGCGGCTCCTCCAGAAACAATATCGTATTGGGGGACACGAGAATATTTTAATTTAGTGTAAATTTTTTCTTTTCGTAAAAAATTTATATTAAAAAGTGTTCATAAAAGATTAGATTTAAATAAAGTGTAAAAATTTTCGTTTTTTAAATGTTTAAAGATTCGTTTAATTAAAAATAAATCGTAAATGTTTTTTTCGTTTTTTAAAAAATTATAGATTTTACGTCCTGAATAGTTTGAATCAATTAATTTGTGTTTTACTTTAGGGCGAGGTTCGTATAGTTTAAAATTAATTTTTTTTTGATTTTTATTTAAAAACAAAGCTTCGGTTGAAGTACTATATTTAATAGTAAATCTTAATTGATCTAATGCTAATTTATTTAAAATAAATATTTCTTTTTTCAAAAGTAATTTTTTATGCGAAGAAAAGTCTTTTAAAAAAAAGTTTGCTTTTTTAAAAGAATCAAAATATTTAAAAATTCAATATTTATCTGAAAATGCAATTTTTTGTTTTACAATATCAATAATAATGTGATTTGGGAATTTCATTATTTAAAAAATTAAAGTAGAAAATTATTTATTTTAATTAATTCTTTATAAAAATTAAATTTAAAACTAAAAGATTTTTTGAAATTAAATTTTGTAATATTTATTAAATGAAGTAGGTTTAAAATAAAAAAAGAGTTAAAGAAAAAATTCGAAAACGAGAATACTTTTAAAATAAAATTATTATTATTTTTTAAGAAAATAGTTAATAATTGAGAAGAATTAAATATAAAAAATTGATTATTTTTTTTTAAATTTAATTTTAAAAAATGTTTATTAGTCGTTATTTTTGATTTAAAAAAATTATTTTTTAAATTAAAAAAAACTTTAATTTCAAAAAATCATAATTTTTTAAAGAGAGAGAGATTATTAAAAAAGTACTTATTAATTAAAAAATTATTAAAAAAGTATTTATTAATTAAGAAATTATTAAAAAAAAAATAATTTTTTTTTATAGCAAAAAAATTAGTTTTTAAAAAAAAAAAAAAATTATGTTGAAAATTTGATAACATTTAGGTCACATTAAAATTTAGTTATTAATTTCAGTTAATCAAGAGTATTTATCAAAAGACACAGTTTTTACATAATCGACATATTGACGATCATTGATATTTCAAATATTGTTGGAACCTGTTAAAAATACAAAATGAGTACATCATAAAAAGAATAGATCACGTTTCATAAAATATATTACTATAGGCATTCAATGATGATAACGACCACAAATTTCCATGCATTGACCTCAAAAAATACCTGAAACTAAGAAAATCATAACTTTATGAGACGAGTAACCCGGAACACAATCAATTTTTATACCAGCAGAAGGTATAGCTCACGAGTGGATAACGTCTTTGGAAGAGGCTAATACTTGTAAACGTATTTCAATAGGCATAGCAATAGCTCCAGTTGCGTGAAGTCTGATCATATTTGTAATTCCTTTTTTCATAGGTCTATGTTGATTTTTATAAAGTTCAGAGTTGTAATTTGTTACATTAGTGAAGTTTTTATTAAAAAAATAATAAAATAAATAATCATTTAAAAAAGAAATATTTAAAAAATCGTAGTAAGAGACTAAAACAGATTTAATAACATTAAAATTAAAAAAATTTAATGAGTTAAAATAAATATCTCTTGAATATTCATTATTTAAATTAATAGGATCAAAAAATAAAAAGCTAGATTTAATTTCAGCGATTAAAGGGTTTGAGGGGCTGTTAGTTAAGTAAATAGGAAGGCTTACAATTTTATTATTGTTAGATAAAAATTCTCTATAAAGATATTCTCTTTTTGTTAAAATATCGATTAATGTACTTACGTTGTAAAAATAAGATTGAACCGAAGATTGGGGTTTTCAGTTTAATCTAGCATAGCTGCTTATTCCTGAGTTAGAGGGGTGAAATAAGGAATTATTGTAATTTAAAAAATTTAAATCATTTCAGTACCATGACATAACATTTAGTAAATTATAAGAAGAAACAATTAAATTATCATTTTGATTTAATATATCAAACACGATATTGTTTTTGTATCATGATACGTTACGTGCATAAAAATAAGGAGTATAGATTCAGTTTGGAAGGTAGTTACGTCTGGATCTAGATAATCTTAAAAAATAGGTTTCACTTTCATTAAAAGTTTCATTACCGGTTGTAATAAAATCAAAGGGTTTGGAAAAATAAGGCATTCCGTAAATAGCGTAACGAGAGGAAGAAGAGGGTTGAACTTCATATAAACCTCATTTCGAAAATCAATCAAACCATAAATATCGAGAAGCATCACTTTTTAAGGCTAATAAGAAAGGGAAGTCGTAAAAGTAAAAATTTAATGAAGAAGAAGAATCATAAAAATTATTAAAGAAGTGTTGAAAATTATTTTTATAAAGATTAATTTTAAAAAAATTTTCTTTGTTTTTTCCAAGTAATTTTTCGTACGAAATTCTTGAAGAACTGATAAGGGGCTGTTTGGAAAATGAATTAGAGATATCAGACAATTTAGTATTAGATCTACCTTCATCAAATCGAGTTCTGAAAACTTTTTGAATAGCGTTATAATTAACAATTGAGTTTTTTACAGGTGCTCGTAAATTAATAGTATTACTGGTACGGGTGTTTTTACTGATATTTAGATCAGTATCTAATTCCATGTTGGTAAAATCTAATTCAAATTGAGCTATTCTAGGATCTATTAAAAAAGAATAGTTAATTTTATCAAAGTCTGATTCGTCACTATATCAAGAAAAATCATCGTAGTTAGATCTAAACATATCAAATACAGATGAGTAACTATAAGGTTGTATACCATTATTTAAAGTATTTAAAAAAATTTTATCATTAGTGTTAAAAAAGTAATTTAAATATTTTAAAGATTCGTAACTATCTTCTAAAACAGGTATTACAGAAAAAACAGGGAAAATGGAAAAATCTTTAGTGGAGAGTAAATTTGAGGGATTGATAAAATCATCTAAATAAATAGAAGAAGAGTAGAGTTCATTTGTGTTCAGTGTATCTTTAAAAAAAGGTTTAGCTAAAATTTTATCTTTAAAATTTGTATTACGATTTAATTTGTTGTAAATATTTGAAAATTTATCAAAATATTCTTGTTCGTAAAAATCTTTTGCTAATGATAAGTACTCATCGTGTGTATAGATAGAATATACAGATTCTCAATAAGCGTCTTCTAATAATTCTAATGATTGTCAATTTCGAAAATCATAATCGTAATAAAAACTAAACATGGGTAAATAAAAAGATTGATGAATAGGTTGATAAGAGGTGTTATTAAAAATTCTTCATTCAACTGAAGAGTTAGATCAGTAAAAATTTCAATAAATGTTCATTACGTTGTTAGATATTAATTCATCTTTACCTTGAAAAATATTAGGAGTGGACTCATTGTTGGCGTTTTTTGTTAAATTATCGTAATCGAGGGAAGATATGTAAGGATTATTTGATAAAATAGGCGAGTAATTGTACTCAAAGAAAGGTTTTGAAGAAAAATATTTACTAGAGGTTATAGGACTAAATCAATTTGATTTGGATTGAGAAAATGCGGTATTGTTAGATAAGCCTGCAGTTAAATTAGATAAGTTTAAATATTCTTCGATCGAATTTAAATTTAAGGAGTAATTATATTGAGCTGTAGAGGGGGCTAAGGTAACATTTGTTCGAATAAATCTTGAGGAAGGGGAGAGGGATTGATTAGAGGAAGATGTTGATAAATTTTTAAAACTAATAGAATTGTTATTGAATAAATTAAAGGTTTCTGAATTTTTAGTTATTAAAGAATTTTCTGAAAAAGTATTTATTAAAGAAGTATTTTTTTGATTGTTAAAGTTTAAATCTAATAATTTAGAATTTAATAATTTAACAATAGGGTTGTTTATTTTTTTTTTGTCACTATTGTCGTTAATAGAGGAGACGGTACTGGGGTAATTTATAAAGTTTTTTAGATTAATTAAATTAGAGTTAAATAAAAATTTATCCGATTCGTATTGAAAATTAATGTATGAAAATTTATTTAAATTTAAAGAATTTTTTTTAAAAAAATTAAAATTAGAAGAATTGTTTAATGAGTTAGCAAGTTTAATTTGGTTATTAAAATTAAAATTAATTAATTTATTAACACTTTTTAAATTTATAAATGTAGATTGATTATTTAAAATAGAATTAGAAGAGAGGAAATTGTGTTGACGTTTCATTCCATATAAATAAGAATCTAAAAATAGATTATCATTTACATATAATTTTGAAAATGTTTTATATTTATTGGAAAAATTATTTACCGGTAAGACTAAATTTGATGTGTATGTTTTGGAAAACATTTTAATTTTTTTAAAAGCATTCATTTCTTGAATCGAATTAGAACCTATATCATTAAAATTTAAAAAATTTAAGAATTTATTATTGTCTAAGGGCATAACTAATAAATGGGCGGGGGTAATTATTTGATCGGTAGTTTTGTTTTGATAATATTTTCATAAGTTGTTAGCTTTTAAAGTAGTATCGGAACTTTTAGTATATTTTAGTGAATTACCTACAAAAGAAGAGTAAGATGGTTTGATATTATAGTTTAAATCTATATCTTTAGGGTAATAGTACTCCCATCCTCATTGATATGCTCGTACACCTACTACAAGTTCAGTTGTACCGAAACCATCATAATAGTCGATGGCATCCGTTGATTCGTTTACAATAATCGAAGTAGCTCAAGTTACGGGGACGGTTGCAGTAATCAAATCTCCGCATTTTGAACGACTTACTCCTCGAGTTTCTCGACGAGGTCTTACCCTCATATTACATCAACGAACGGTGCATAAAAAAGTGATAAAAAAGAAGACGATTATAAATATAAAAACAAACCACAATCAATATTGATAAACTAAAATATGAACAAATCAAAGATCATTATGCATAAAAGAGGGGGAAGCGATAAAGGGTTCAGGGTAAGCTAATTTTACATTTGGAATCGAATAATGATAAATTGAGGTTGTATTTTCTAAATTTGGGTACATGTTTAAATCTTCCATTTGATTAATAAAAGTAATTAGGGATTTGGTGTAAAAAGCGGAGTCGTTAAAAAATTTTAGATTACTATAGTTAGAATAATCACTTAAATAAAAAAAATAACTTAAATCAGAAGTTAAAAAATTGTCTGAAGTAGTGTTAAAATTTTCTGAAAAGAAGAGAAGGTCTGAAGAGAAATTTAATGTTTCGGTTGAAATCACCTTTTAAATTATTAAAAAACTAAAGAATAGACGAAAAAAGAGTTGTAAATTTTTTTCTTTTTATTAAATATGAAGTAGGTCCGTAAATGTATTTTGATTTAACTTCTTGTTTTTTTTTTAGAAGAATTGTACTATTGGAGGTGAAAGTTATCGATGATCCATCGTTTTTTCGATAAGGAAATCGTGTTCGTATTAGTAAACCTCGACATATATCCCCTTTTCGATTAAATTTAAATTTAAAACCTTTGTACTCTACGCGAGGAGGCTCTACTATACGAGCAGAAGCTTTTATAAAAAACCCTAGTTTAGAGGATTTTCGATAAAATCCTTTATATAGATGAAAAACTTGAAGTCAACGAACGTTTGTATTATCTGAAGCACTTAATCAAGATTGTTTAAAAATCATCTAATTTTTGAGATTTTTTTTTTAATCAAACCCGAGCTCCCGTAGATGCGTTTTGTTGACGTAAAAAATTTTGATTACGAATAAAAAATGTTGAATTAATTTCTTTTAAAATATTTATATTTTTTAATTGACTAATATTTAAAAAAGTGAAAATTCTTTTTATTAAAAAGCATAAATTAATTGATCCAAAGATACCGTAAAATAACATAAAATTTATTAAAAAAAAACCAAAAGAGTTATTATAAAAATAAATTTCCCGAAGTAGGTTTAAATCCGTAATATGGTAAGAGTGATAAAAAGAGTAATAATTATAATAACTAATATAAAAAAACCAAGATTTTTTTATTTGATAATTTAAATTTAAATCATTGGGGTTAGTAAGAAAGAAAAAGAATAAAAAAGAGAAAAGAAAGAGAAAAAAAAATAAGAATAAATATCGACTAGATAAATCGAAAAAGGATTTTTGATGTAAAAAATTCGAAAAATGTAAAATAAAAATAAAAAATATAAGACCTACACCAAGATCGATTACTCATAAAAATCCTACAAAAATATCACCGTCATCGGTTAATAAAATTAAACCCAATGAGACTAAGTAAATACCGGCTAAATATCATAAAGAAATTATATTAATAGTATTGATGAAAAAAATTAAACTTATTATACTTAATATTTGTAAAACAAATAATTCATTTAGCATTTTAAAAACACATTTAATTATTTTTCTTGGAAAGTATAAGTAATAAGAGTAGTTTCGTAAGGTTCGAAATTAGTATAGTTAAAATCGTTTAATTTTATAGAAGTAGGTTTGATAAATCTAAATAAAAAAAAACCTTTTTGTTGAACATACGAGATTTTAGAAATTTCATATAAGTAAAAATTTAAACGAGTGTTATATCTACTTATACCGAAAGTATTTCTAGTTACAGCACGTCCCTGTCTTAGGCTATCAAAAATCATAATGAAAAAAGCCATTAATCCTGCCACACTTAACATGTGACCAGCGGAAATAACACTATGTCATCCACCCATAGAAGCAGGGTAATCTAAAACTCGACGCGGCATACCTGCGTACCCTAATCAAAACATAGGGATAACTGTCATTAATTGACCTATTAAATAATAAACATAATGGAGGTAGGCGTAAATTCTACTGTATTTAACACCGAAAATAGCAGGGAAATAGAAATAGAATGCACCAAAAGAAGCAAACATGGCTGCTCCTGCTAACATTACATGAAAATGACCGATAACATAAAATGTATCGTGAAATAATACATCCATACCAGTATGAGCTACGCACATACCACTAATACCACCGGATACGAATAAAAAGATAAAAGTGAAAGTAAAAAGAAGAGGTAATTCTAAAGCAATGGCACTATTTACGGTAGTAACACTTCAGTGCATGATTTTAGTAGCAGCAGGTACTGAAATCATGACAGTTAGGGTACTAAAAAGCATACGAGTGGTATGAGCCAATCCTACCATATACATATGGTGACCTCAGACAAAAAATCCTAAGAAAGCTATGGTGTACATTGAGTACATTAAACTTGCTCTAGCTGATACTCGTTTTCGTAGATAATAAGAAATCATAGAATTTACAAATCCAAAAGTAGGAATAATGATAATATAAACTTCAGGGTGTCCAAAGAATCAGAACATATGTTGGAAAAGTACAGTATCCCCTCCTCCAGAATAGTCAAAAAACGAAGTTTGTCAATGACGATCTGATAATAACATCAAAATAGCAATTGCTAACATAGGATTGGCAAAAATCATCATTCAGTTAGCAACGATAATACTTTCGGTAAAGAAAACTCGAGCGTCTCGCATTTTTCTGTTGTTTAAAGTAGAAAGGTATCGATAAGTTACTAAGAAATTAGCGGCGCTTATGATTGAAGAGTTTAGAACTAAAAAAACCCCCATAAGACCGATATCGGTTTTTCCTATAGCAGTGAATCTTGTTCTAGATGAAAAGGGTGTAATCATAGCTCAACCCGGTAATAAATCTTTAGCATTTCGTTCGATTGATCAAAATACCCCATCTTCATGAACATATCGTCTAAATAGTGTTTTTTGATGGCGAGCGGCTAATAATTTGCATCGTCAAGCTTCACGAGTAAATTTAAGTTGTCGTCAGTTAGAATAGATACGTTGTTGCATAGAACTAGTATTGAACATTCGATAAAATTTTTGATTTAAAGAGTTCAAAGCGATTCATTTTTTATTGGTGAAATTAAAATCATTGGATAAGGTGTAAAAAAAATTATAAAAGGCGTCGGTATTATTGAACCGTTTGTTATCTCATTGGTGTAAAATCATGGATTTAAATTTTAAAGTGTTAGTTATGTTATTAAAATAATTAGAAAAATTATCAGTGAATGCTTTTAAATAACTTTCGGAAAAAAATCAAGGAGATGTTCTAACACTACTAGTTATATCACTAATAGTAGTAAAAAGGTGACTATATAAAAGTTCTTGAGTTTTGGAAAAATAATCTCCCGATTTATAATCATATTTAAAGACTGGATTATAAAATCTTAAAAATCTCGATGAATCGGATACTTCTTCGTTTGTGTATTTAGTAATAAAAGAGGAATCGGTGTTATTGAAATATTTTGATGTGTAATTTGAAAAATAGATATTTTTGGAGTTATTAAATTTATTTAAAGAAGTTGAAAAAAATAAATTATAGATATAACTAAAAAAAGAGTTAGAATTGGAACCGAATATAAAAAAGTTGAAAAAAGATAAAATATTGAATATTCAATTAAAAAAATTTAAAAAACAGTTAATAAATAAGAAGTTAAAAAAAGATAAAATATTTTCAAAAAAATAATTTATTTTAAAAGTAAAAAAGTTAATTTTGAAAAAAGAAGAATTTAAGTTTAATAAATTAATGATAAAATCGTAAAAATGAAAGTTATTTAAATTAAATGAATAAAAATTTAAATTTTTAAAAAAAATATAAAATAAATTATCATTTAATAAGGTAGGTAAGTATCATGTAGTTACGAAAGAATAGAATGAAAATAAAATATTGTTTAAATAAAAAAAATTAAAAAAATTACTTAAGATGTTAAAAACTAAGAAAGGGGTGTTTTTAATAAAATCTATTAAAAGATAAATATAAACAAAATAAGAATTATAATCAAATTTGAAATAAAAAGAGTCATTAAAAAAAGATTTTTTTAAAGAAATGTTGTTAATATCGTAAGAAGTGTTATTAATAGGTAAATCTGAAAATGAAGGATTTTGGGAGAAATTAAAAAGTGTAGAAAGGGTGGAAAAATTGAAAAGATTATATAAATTAAAATTAGTGTTGAATAAAAATAATGTATTAAAATTAAGAAGATTAAAATTAAAAAGAGGGTCAAGAATAAAAAAAAAATCTAAAACGATATTGAAGGGGTTTAAGTAAAAATTTGTTAAATTAAAATTAAAGGTACTGAAAGTGGTAGTGTTAAAATAAAAGTAATTAAAATTGAAAATACTGTTATTAAAAAAATTTAAGAATAGGGCATAAAAAGAATCTAAGTTAACAAAAGATTTAAAAAAAAATGAAAAAGATTTAAAAAATGATGAAAGTAGGTTAAAAAAATCTGTAAAATTTAAAATTAAAAAATTTAATGAAGAGAAATTGAAATTTCAAATAGAAAATAAAGTGTATAAAAAAAAGTTTAAGAAGTTTAAGTATAAAAAATTAATGGAAGAAGTCAAAGAAGAAAAATTAAAAATATTTAAAAATAGATTATTTAAAATTTTAAAAAAGTTAAAGTTATTTAAATAAGACACAAAATTAAAAAAAAAAGAGTTTATATTAAAAGAGGCTATGGAATTTATATTTATTAAAGAGAATGAACTAAAAACGTTAGTTCTTATTTTTGGAGTAAATTCGATACCGTAATTATAAAAAATAAACATATTGCTATTTATTGAATTAATGCTGTTAGTTTTAAATCTTAAACCCATAGCGGTCTTATTTAGAATAGAGTGATGGTCATGGGAATTAATTAAATCTACAAAAAATTTTCTTTTTAAAATAGATTGAATTTCTCGTATATTAAAACAATTCATTCTTTGATAACGACGATCGATACAAACTAATTGACATAACATAAGTAAACCTCCAGGTAAAAATCAAAAAGCTGCACTATTTAATCTAGGGAAAGCGACATCGTGGACACCTAATTGAGTAGGTATTAAGAAATTAGCAAAAGCACCTAATAATAAAGGCATTATCATAAAAAATACCATAATAACTCCGTGAGCTGTAGCCATACTTAAATATTGAAGACTATCACCAGCAAAAACTCCTACCCCAGGGTAAGCAAACTCTAATCGAATTAGGGTAGCTAAAACCATACCAACGATTCCAGATAAAATAACGAATCAAAAATAATTAACGGCGATTCGTTTATGATTTGTAGTATAAACTCAATTATTAACATAGTATAAAATTCTAACTTTTAATCAAAAAAACATATCAAACATGGATTTTAAAAAATCGCTTAAATTAAAAAGGGGGGAGTGGTTGGTTTTATTAACAAATAAAAATTTATAATTTAAAAAATTGCTTCTAAAGAACATTAATATGTATAAAAGGTCTTTTTTGTAAAGAAAAGATTTTTTTGACATCTTTGAGCACATTTATAATTAATATTTTCAGTTTAATTTATTTATATACAATTTATTTTTAAATCTGTTAGAAAATTTTAAAAAATTAGAATCGTAATCATTTAAATTTATAGAACGAGTAATGATATTTTGAATAAGTAGCAATACTAGTCCTATTCCAAATTCAATCGCAGAAAATACTAAAAAAAAAAACGTTAAAGATAAAATATTAAGGTTATCGTATATAAATCCAATAAACATTACAATTGAGTATAAAGTGATTCACAATAACTCAGCAGTTAATAATAAATGTAGAGAGGTATTAGTATTTACAACAATACTAAAAAGTATCAATAAAAAAAACAAAAAAAATAAATTTAAACTTTCGACCATCATTTTTATAATTAAATTATAGGATAGTTTTGAAAACAAATTTTGATTAAATATGAATTTAAGTTTAAATTTGTATTTGAAAGAAAATTAAAAGATGTGTTAATAAAATTGTCTGAAATAAAGTTGTTTAAATTATTACTAACAGGTGAGCTAGAAGGTGACGGTAGAATCAGATTAAAGTAATAAAGATAAAAATTTGTATAAAAATAGGCGTAAAAAATGAATATTATAATAAAAAGAGAAATTATATTCTCAAAAGTTCATTTTCAAGCTAATTTATTCAGACGAAACTCAAGGGAAGATTCTTTTTCATTGGTCATATCTTGACGAGTATATTTCATTTCTAGATACTCATAAACTGATATACCAGAAATATTAATCGTTTTTAGTTCAAAAGAAATTGAACCTAGTTTTAGTTGTTGTTTTTTTCTAAGAAATTGTTCGTAATTAACAATATTATTTAAGTGTTCAAGTTTCATTAAATTAAATTTTAAAGTTAGAAGATTCGGTTACAGATAGGTCAGAAAACTCTTGTCTTTTTAATTGAATATAATTATCTTCGACATAAGAACAGTTTACTGAATGAACTTCAAATATAATTAAGTAACAAATATAAAAACCTAAAGAAAGTCGAAGTATTTCTTCTAAAATAAAAAAAATGAAGGTAAATAATTTGGCTCAGCAAACGAAATAAATGTAAAATAAATCTAAAAAGAATTCATTTTCATCTTCTAAGGAAAAGGCTCTATCGTCGTTAACATCAAAATCATAAAACATTAAACCGTACATTGAAAAAAAAACTTCACTAAAATATTCATCATCGTCAAAATCACCTACAAAAATATAATATGAATCGTAAAAATCGTCTAGAGTATCATAAACATTTAATCGAAACAAAAGAATAAAAAAACGTAAAAAAAGAGCAAAAGTATTAATAAAATCACGGAAGAATTGTTTTGTTATGAAAGAAACTGATCGTCCTTCAGAAACTGAAGCTTCTAAAAAAGCAAAATAATGAATAGAGTATTTGTAAAGTAAAAAAATAATTAATAAACAGAAAAAATAAAAAAAACTCACATCAAACATTTCTATTAATTCTTCTTGATCGTCATCAAAAGTAGCAATCATCATAGATCAATAGAAAAAGAAAAAAAAGAAAAGTTGTAAAAAAGCTTCAAATTGAATTCTCATTTCTCGAGAACTTGAAAATAAATAATTGTATAGTCTAACCATGTATATTTCTAAAGGGTTGTTTCATTTAATTAATTGAAAAATATTAACAAAAATGACAACTGCTCAAATAAAGGAAAAAAATAAAATGAAGTATTCAACGAATTCGGAAATAGCAGTATTGAGGGAATCGTTATATAAATCAAAAACTGAAGCAGGATTATAATTAAATGCGCTATTAGTTCAGTAAATATTAATGTAATCGGTTAAAGCTAACATTAATTCAGGAGAGTAATATAAAATAATTGTAATAAAATCTTGATAATCTGTATAAAATAAAAATTGTAAGGGTAAAAATTTATTGTATACAATGGAAGTTAAATCTCAAATAAATAAATCGTAAAGTTCTCTTGAATATGTATTTTTATTAGTTTCAATTAAAAACATAATATCTAAGAAAGATAATTTAGTAAAAGAGTCCATGAAAAAATGACTATTAAAAAAAAAGGGTGTAGTTAAAAAATTATAAATTGTAAAATCTGATAAAACAAGGTCAAATGCTTCTTCTCAATTAACGGCGTCTTCTAATCATAAGCTGTCATTATCCAAATAAGATTCTAATCAACTATATTCTGCGGGTAAAATCAAAGCTTTAAATATTAAAAAACGATTCATACTTTAAAACCAAGAACTCCAGTAAAAGTCCTTACTAAATTTAATTTGTATAAAATTTTATTATTAAAAGTTGTATGACTAGTAAATCCTACTGTATGAAAAGCTGTTCTTTTACGACCGTTACCGGCTACGCTAATCTTCCCTTTAAGTTGAAATTTAACCCCTTTTATATTTAATTCACGAAAAATTACTCAGAAAAAGTAACGTAGTACGTATTTAATATAGCGTAAAAAAGTTTTTAATTTTCAAAAACTTATTTTTTGCATAGTAGAAGCCATTCAATTTGATAATAAAAAAGGGTCTTTGTATTTTAAAGAGAGGTAAATTATTTGTAAAGACTCGTTTAAAAAAAGTCGAGGACCTAAAACTTTTCTAAAATATTTTACTTTTTGAGATCATATCAAACATTGCGATTTTTCGGACATTGATAATTTATTTTGTAAAAAATTAAAAATTTTAAAGTAGACTTTTTTACCAGTCAAAAATTCAAAAAATCGAATTAAAACGTTATAGTGTCATATTGAGGTAATAGACGCAAATTTACTATAATTAAAGACTTTTAATATTTTTTTTTTAAAAATGAAAGAAAAAGATTCGACGGGTAGTAAATTTGTTAAAAAAAAGGTATTATTTTTTGAAAAAAAAATAGATTCATTTATATTTTTTACTAAATTTGAATAATTTAATTTAAATTTATTATTAAAAATTCTATTAAAAAATTTGAAAAATAAAGGATTAAAGAAAAAAAAAACAACTAATTCGTGGTAATTAAGATTTAAAAACAAATTAAATTGTTTTTTTGAAAAAGATAAATTTAAAAAGAAAGGTTTAGATATATGGTTTAGGTTGAAATTAGTTTTAAAAGATTTGATAAATGAAAAGGGTTGAGCAATTTTTTTTTCTTTAACATTTTTCATGAAAAAAAAATTTTCTTTTATTAAGTCATTAGAAAGTAATTTTAAATATACAGTGTTTAAATTTTTTGGAAAAAGTTTAGCGGTGCTAATCTTTTTTAATTTAAAAAAAGTATTTAAATTAATATTTAAAGTAGAACGAGTGAGTCTAGCGGTTTCAGAATTTATTCATTCATATTTTGATATTTTAAAAATACTTAAATTGTTAAATTTATAAGAAAAGTTTTTAAAAATTAATCTAGAAATTAAAAAAAGGGTGGTTAGCTTGTTATTTTTTTTTTGTTTAAAAATATTTGATGTTTTTTTATTTGATTTTAAAAAATTTGAAAAATCAATAAAAGAATTGAAACGACTGAGAAGGGAGTGCGAATATGTTTTTTCGGTTTTAAATTTTTTTTTAAAAATCAAAAATTCAAAATTTTTATTTCATTTTTTTAAAAAAATGAAATTATTTAAAAAAAAAAAAAAATTATTAAAATTAAATGTAGATTTATTTCGAATAGAGTAAAGTAGTGTTTTGAAAAAAAAATTTATTGATAAATTTGTATAAAAAATATAAAAATTATTTTTAATAAGAGACGATGAGTCGAGGGTTGAGTGTAAAAATATTAAATTTTTTGGTAAAAATTTGTGCTCAGGAAATTTAAAATTAATTTTAAATTTTTTAAAGAAAGGTAATAAGTAAAAATTGAATTTTTTATAATTTTTACTAAGTTTTCTGTTAAAAAGATTTTTGTATGGGTTTTTTAGTTTTTTAATTTTAAAGTTAAAAAAGGGGGAAGGGGGGGTTTTTTTAACATTACGCATCAAGAGTAGCAGGAATCGAACCCACACATGTGATTTTGAAGACCACTGTTCTACCACTAAACTATACTCCTTAAAAATCATCTGAGTTACCGGACTTGAACCGCTTTGGTTATTTTTTTAAAAATATTACCCGATGTTAATTTTTTTTTGGTTATAAGGATTTCGCTCACCGCTACTCTTCTATTCTCAGTTGAATTAATTAATTTAGCTACTAAGATGTTTCTCTTCGCGAAAAAAAATTATTAATTTTATCGATCCACGTAACTCCATTACTACAGATAATTATCGAAACTCCGTTTCGTATTTCGTTTAACATATAGGCATCCTCTTAATGCAACGATTCTTTATATTTATTAAATAATTCTCAATCTAAAAAAGTTTGAAAGTTTTAATTCAATTATAAATTATAAATAATCCAACAGCAGGTTCCCCTACTATTACCTTGTTTCAACTTCACTCAGGTTACCATATCCGCCTTGATTCACAAACATTAATTAATTTAAATTTAAAAATTTTAAACATTGTTAAAT
>JACCEA011461061.1_pt1 | contig 17025 bp, 14 predicted proteins | sample 7449851 | NCBI WGS metagenome assembly JACCEA01 (sample SAMN15323453, study PRJNA562643) | freshwater metagenome | isolation source: river surface water | place: USA:Blue River Watershed | collected 2017-08-18 | reverse complement strand
GGGGTCGGACAAACATCAAGAGTAGATGCTTTGAAGCAGGCGATAGTGAAAGCAAATGCATTCGGATTTGATTTGAATGGTGCAGTAATGGCATCTGATGCTTTCTTCCCTTTCCCTGATTGTGTTGAGATTGCTAAAGAAGCAGGTATTACGGCTGTTATTCAGCCAGGAGGCTCGATCAAAGATCAAGACTCTATTGACTATTGCAATGCGAATGGCTTAGCAATGGTGATGACTGGTGTTCGTCATTTCAAACACTAGAATTTATTATTTTTAATAAATCATTTTTCATATTTTTATAAAATGGGATTATTCAATTTTTTCACGCAAGAGATTGCGATAGATTTAGGAACTGCAAATACCTTAATTATACATAACGATAAGGTTGTTGTTGACGAACCATCAATTGTTGCGATAGACCGCAAAACCAGCAAAGTAATTGCAGTTGGTAAGCATGCTATGCAGATGGATGGTAAAGCACACGACGGCATCAAAACTATTAGACCTTTGAAAGATGGTGTAATCGCAGACTTCGATGCTGCAGAGCACATGATCAGAGGTATGATCAAAATGATTAATCCGGGTAGAGGTTGGTTTTTACCTTCTCTACGTATGGTTATCTGTATTCCATCAGGTATTACTGAAGTAGAAAAAAGAGCGGTTCGTGACTCTGCTGAAATTGCAGGTGCGAAAGAAGTATATATGATTCATGAGCCTATGGCTGCAGCAATCGGTATTGGTATCGATGTTGAAGAGCCGATGGGAAATATGATTATCGATATCGGTGGTGGTACTACTGAAATTGCGGTCATCGCTTTATCTGGTATCGTTTGCGACCAATCAATTCGTGTGGCAGGTGATAACTTCGATAGTGATATCGTTCAATACATGAGACGTGAACACAATATCTTAATCGGTGATAGAACTGCTGAGAAAATTAAAATTGAAGTAGGTGCAGCACTTGCTGAACTAGATGAACCTCCTGCTGATTTTGCAGTTCAAGGTCGTGATTTAATGACTGGTGTGCCTAAACAAATAAAAGTATCTTACTCTGAAATTGCTCATTGTCTAGATAAGTCAATCTCGAAAATTGAAGAAGCGATTCTAAAAGCATTAGAGATTACTCCTCCTGAATTATCAGCTGATATTTACCAAACTGGTATTTACTTAACAGGTGGTGGTGCGTTATTACGCGGACTAGACAAAAGAATATCTGCTAAAACAAAATTACCGGTACATATTGCTGAAGATCCTTTGAGAGCTGTAGTAAGAGGTACTGGCATCGCCTTGAAAAATATCGGAAACTTTAAATTCTTAATGACTTAAGAAAGTAAATGCGAAACCTCTGGATATTCTTTCTACGCTATTATGCGATTTTCTTATTCTTATTTTTAGAGGTCATTGCCTTCACTTTGATCATTAATAATAATTCATATCAAGGGGCAAGCTATTTTAATTCTGCTAACATCGTTGCTGCTAACATCTACAGTTCATTAGCTGATGTTGAATCATATGTTCATTTGAAATCTGTGAACGATAGCTTGGCAATGGAAAATGCAAGACTTAAAAATCAATTACTTTCTGAAAAATATTCTAACAAAGTAATTAAGGGCAGTGTTGCTGATACTTCTGGCATCCAGCGTTATAAATACTTACAAGCAAAAGTAGTGAACAACACTACTATGAAACGTAATAATTACATCACCCTCGACAAAGGTTATATTCATGGCGTTCGTAAAAACATGGGTGTTATTTGTGGTGATGGTATTGTAGGTATCGTTAAAGATGTATCAGAACATTTCAGCACCGTAATTTCATTCTTACACAAAGACTCAAAAATTTCTGCTCAATTAAATAGTACGAAAGACTTCGGATCTTTGGTATGGGAAGGCCTAAATCCGCGTGAAGGTTTATTAAAAGATATACCCACTCACGTGAAAATTACAGCTGGTGACTCTGTAACTACTACTGGCTTTTCAAGCATTTTCCCAGAAGGTGTTATGATCGGAAAAGTTAAAAATGCTGAACAAAAAAGCGGTGATAATTTCCATAATGTTGAAGTTAGTTTATCTACTAATTTCTCTACACTACGTTATGTGTATGTAGTGACTGATATTCTATCAACCGAAAAACTTAGACTAGAAGCAAAGGAGGAAGAGAAAAATGATTAAACTAGTTTTAAGCAACCTTTTTAGATTTTTGTTTTTATTACTTATTCAAATAGTAGTATTCAATAATATCGGCATATTCAATATGGTGAACCCATATCTATATGTGTTATTCATCATTTTATTACCTCTAGATACGCCATTGTATTTGTTGTTAAGCTTATCGTTTCTGATGGGACTTTCAGTTGATACCTTCTCTAATACAGGTGGTATTCATGCAGCAGCATGTACATTGATTGCCTTTATGAGACCTTTGATATTATTAATTATCACTCCTCGTGGTGGCTATGAACATCAGTCGGTACCCAATTTAAGAAACATGGGTATACAATGGTTCTTAGCTTATTCAATCACCTTAGTACTTATACATCATTTAGTATTATTTCAAATTGAAGTCTTCAGATTCAATGAATTTCTGATAACCTTAACACGCTCTATATTAAGTTCAATTTTTACATTACTTTTGATTCTACTTTCACAATATTTAACCGGAAGTTCTAAAAAGCGAGCATGAACATTTTCCCTGAACGTAAATTTATCATTCAAGGACTCATCATTTTTGTTGCAGTAATTCTACTAGCAAGATTATTTTATATTCAAGTTGTTGATGATAGCTATTTTCTATCGGCGAATAATAACGTTCTTCGTAAAATCAACATCTACCCTGCACGTGGTATTATATATGATCGTAATGGTAAAATTCTTGTACAGAATGAACCTGTTTACGATTTAATGGTGATACCTCGCCAAACTAAAGCTCTTGATACTTTAGAGTTTTGTAATCTTATTGGTATTACCAAAGAGGAGTTTATTGCAAAAATGACAAAAGCAAGAAGGTACTCTCCTTTCAAAGCATCCATTTTTGAAAAACAATTATCAGCAAGATTATACGCTGGCTTTCAAGAAAGACTTTTTGAATACCCAGGCTTCTACGTTCAAAATAGAACAGTTAGAAAATATCCAGATTCTACAGCAGCACACGTATTAGGATACATTGGTGAGGTAGATGATAATATGATCGCCAAAACTAATAACTACTATCAGTTGGGTGATTATATTGGTATCAGTGGTATTGAAAAGTCGTATGAAGATATCTTACGCGGACAGCGAGGTACTAAAGTAATTATGGTTGACGTACTCAATCGCGAGCAAGGCTCTTATGAAAATGGTGCGTACGATACAGTTGCAATTGCAGGTGAAAAACTAATTTCATCACTCGATTATAGAATTCAAAAACTTGGCGAACAATTGATGCAAAATAAAAAAGGTAGCATCGTTGCCATCGAACCGAGCACCGGTGAAATACTTTGTTTTATTAGCAGTCCGGGTTATGACCCAAATCTACTCGTCGGACGAGAAAGAGGAAATAATTACATCAAACTTTTACGCGACGAAACAAAACCATTGTTCGTAAGACCATTAATGGCTCAGTACCCTCCGGGTTCAATATTTAAAGCTGTTGAAGCATTGATTGCTCAACAAGAAAATCTAATTTTCCCAGAAACTCGTTTTCCTTGTGGCGGTGGATATTCAATTGGTAGTCGTATGGTAAAATGTATGCACGTTCACTCTCCTCTCGATTTAAGAGAGTCGATTGCGCAATCGTGTAATGCTTATTACTGCTGGACATTCAAGAAGCTCATCGACCAAGGAAATTATGGTACAGTAGAGAAAAACTTTTTGAAGTGGAGAGAATATGTAAACAATTTTGGCATCGGTAAGAAAACCGGAATTGATTTACCAAATGAGTTAAGCGGACTTTTACCTACTGTAAAATTTTATGATAAATATTATGGCTCTGGAAGGTGGAAATCTTCAACCATCATCTCACTATCAATCGGTCAAGGTGAATTAGGTGTAACTCCATTGCAGATGGCTAACATCATGGCTATTATTGCTAATAAAGGATGGTACTACAATCCGCATTTAATCAAAGGCATTGGCGATAAAGCATATGTAAAAAAAGAATTCACCACTAAAAATTTTGTTGGCATTGACTCTTCTTATTTCGAAGTTGTAATTGATGGTATGCAACAAGTAGTTGATAGAGGTACTGCTTATTATGCTAAAATAAATGATATCGCAGTTTGTGGTAAAACAGGTACTGCACAAAATCCTCATGGTAAAGATCACTCAGTGTTTGTTGCTTTTGCACCAAGAGAGAATCCGAAAATTGCCATAGCAGTAGTTGTAGAAAATGCAGGCTTTGGTTCAACATGGGCTGCACCGATGGCAAGTATATTAATTGAAAAATATTTAAAAGATACTGTAAGTAGACCAGCATATTATATCGATCGATTATTAAATGCAGATCTAATACATGCACCAAAAGTTTTGGTAGAAAAGGAGGATGAATCAGGTGAGTGAGTTAAGAAAAAATCAATTCTGGAGTAATATTGATATCATTACCATTGTATTGTATGCAGTCTTGGTGTTTATTGGCTGGATAAGTATTTACTCTGCAGTGTATGATGAAAATCATCAATCGATTGTAGACATAGAAAGAAATTATGGTAAACAATTAATATGGATTATCACTGCATTCTTTATTGCATTTATGATTCTATTAATTGAATCGAAATTCTACTCTGTATTTTCATGGGGTATTTATGGTTTCACCATGATACTATTAGTCTCCGTACTATTCTTTGGTAAATATGTAAACGGTTCTCGCTCATGGTTTGAAATCGGTAGCTTTAGGTTACAGCCTGCAGAATTTGCAAAGTTTGCAACAGCATTAGTACTTGCGAAATACATAAGTAGCGGAAATAAAAAACTCGATAAACTCAGCGAAATATTTAGCAGCGTTGGAATTCTAATTCTTCCGCTAGCACTTATCTTATTACAAGGTGACGTTGGATCTGCGGTAACATATGTAGCATTCGTTTTTGTACTTTACAGAGAAGGCTTAACTGGGTATGTTTTATTCATTGGCTTCTTACTCGGATTCATTTTTATACTTGCATTATTAGTGCCGCAACTATATTTAATCATCGGCATCTCAGCTGTTGGTGCATTTTTAATGTACTACTTCCACAAGAAAAAGAATGCCATTTTCATCATACTTGCAGGTGTTATACTTTCAGTGGTAATGGTCATCGGATTCGATTATGTTTTCAATAATGTATTTGAGCAACATCATCGTGATCGTATCAATAACCTTGTAGGTAAAGACATAGATTTAAAAGGAGCTGGCTATAATGTTAATCAATCAAAAATTGCAATAGGCTCAGGCGGTGTTTGGGGCAAGGGATTTTTGAATGGAACACAGACGAAATACGATTTCGTACCTGAACAAAGTACCGACTTTATTTTCTGTACCGTTGGTGAAGAATGGGGCTTTGTTGGCAGTATTGTTTTAATAGCACTCTTCGTAGCACTCTTACTTCGAATAATATTTATCGCCGAACGACAACGTTCATCATTCAGTAGAATCTACGGCTATGGTGTTGCAAGTATTTTGTTCATGCACCTTACGGTGAACATTGGCATGACAATCGGACTTGTACCAGTGATCGGTATACCTTTGCCGTTTGTGAGTTATGGCGGAAGCTCGCTTTGGAGCTTTACGATACTGTTGTTTATCTTGATAAAGCTGGATAGCAATCGACAAAACATTATCAGATAAACCTTACTAGTAAGTTAGTAGGCTAGTAGGCTAGTAAGTTAGTGCTAGTTACTAGTGATTAGTCGTGGTGGATAATGATTAGTGGTTAGTATTTTGGTGGTTTCTTTTTTAATTGCAATTTAATTTCTTGATTATAAGAGGCTGTAGAGATTGATTTTGAAAGCATTCTTTGCACTTCATCTAATAAATCTAGAATCGATTTTTCGATGTTTAATAAATTTCTTTTGTTAATTAATTTAAGCCAGAAATAGGTTTCATTAGATTCTTTCATCGCTACTTTTAGCTTATGAATAAAATCATTTGCACTCTCAGAACTATTGGCTTCAGATAAATTTGCAGAGATAGATGTTACTGCTCTTTCTAATTGTTTAGAAATGTTTTTTTGACCTATTTTTTCAAGGTTATCGGTTAAGTCGAGAACCATGCCACATAATTCACAACTCTTGTCAAATAATATTGATTCTTTCATACCCAAATTTCATTCGAATATGAAAGAATCACAACTGCATAAATGCAGTCTCTTACTTAATCCTTATTAAATAGTAATTTCATTTTTCACATCACTAACCACCATCTCTAGTAACTAGTCACTAGCACTAACTTACTAGCCTACTAGCCTACTAACTTACTAGTTTAGCATACTATATTTACAATCTTTCCACGTACAAATATAAACTTCCTCACTTCCTTCCCTCCCAGCTGCTTCTGAACTTCCTCATTCGCCAAAACAATCGCCTTCGCATCATCCTCAGAAATATCTAATGGCATCAAAATATTCAATCTCGTTTTACCATTAAATGAAACCGGGTATGCGAATTCTGATTCGATTAAATATTCTTCTTTATAAGCTGGATATTTTGCAAACGTAATTGATTCATTTTCGCCAAGTAATTTCCAACACTCTTCAGTAATATGTGGAGCGTAGGGTGATAAGACTATACATAAATCGCGAAGTATTTCTCGCTTGTTGCATTTCAAATCTGTTAACTCATTTACACAAATCATAAATGAACTTACTGAGGTGTTGAATGAAAAACGCTCAACATCTTCTTCAACTTTCTTTATGATTTTATGTAACGCTTTATACTCTTCTTTCGTTGGTGTTTCGTCTGATACTGCAAAGTTGAATTGATCTTCGTGAAATAATTTCCAAAACTTACGCAAGAATTTAAATACTCCTTCAATACCGTTGGTGTTCCATGGTTTGCTTTGCTCTAAAGGTCCTAAGAACATTTCATACATGCGAAGTGTGTCGGCACCGTAGCGTTCAATGATGTCATCAGGGTTTACAACATTGAATTTTGACTTCGACATTTTTTCAACTTCGGCATCGCAAATGTATTTGCCTGATGATAAAATAAATTCTGCGTTTGAATATTCTGGATTTGATTTTTTGAATTTCTCTAAATCTAAAATATCATTCGTCACGATGTTTACATCAACGTGCAATTTTGTTGTTTCGTAATTATTTTTTAAGTCGGATGATACGAACTGATTTGTGCCGTTCACTCTATAAACAAAATTCGAACGACCTTGTATCATCCCCTGATTAATCAACTTTTGAAAAGGCTCTTCAACTTTTATGAATCCTTTATCTTTCAAAAATTTATTCCAGAATCTTGAATACAATAAATGCCCTGTTGCGTGTTCAGCACCTCCTATATATAAATCAACATTTTGCCAATAATTCAATGCATCTGTCGATGCAAATTCATTAGTGTTTTGCGGATCCATATAACGTAAGAAATACCATGAACTACCTGCCCAACCTGGCATCGTTGTTAATTCATATTCGTATTGATCTTCATACTTCCAATCTTTCGCACGTGCCAGAGGTGGCTCACCAGTTTCAGTTGGTAAAAATTTATCAACCTCTGGTAAGGTTAATGGCAAATCTTTATCATCCATCAAATACGGAATTCCGTTTTTATAATAAATCGGTATCGGCTCTCCCCAATATCTTTGTCTACCGAAGACTGCATCGCGTAAACGATAATTAACTTTCGCCTTACCTAAATTATTTTTTTCTATTGCATCTATCGCTGCCTTAATCGCTTCTTTAACATCTAATCCGTTTAAGAAATCAGAGTTAATTAATTTACCTTCTTTTGCATCGTACGATTCTATCGATAAATCACCACCAGCAACTACTTCTAGAATGGGTAAGTTGAAATGTTTTGCAAATGCATAATCTCTCGAATCATGCCCCGGTACTGCCATCACCGCTCCTGTTCCATATCCCGCTAATACATAATCACCAATCCACACCGGCACCTTTCTATCTTCAAACGGATGTTGCACATATGCACCTGTGAATTGACCTGTGATGGTTTTCACATCACTCATACGATCACGCTCTGATTTTTTCGCTGCAGCTTTTTTATAATCTTCAACAGCCGAACGATATTCATCTGTTGTTATTTGATTCACTAATTCATGCTCTGGTGCTAATACTAAAAACGAAACTCCGAAAACGGTATCAGGTCTAGTGGTAAACACTTCAATTTTTTCAGTCGCATTTGCTAATTGAAAAGTCAATGAACTACCAACACTCTTACTTATCCAATTTCTCTGCATCTCTTTCACTGCATCAGGCCAATCGATAGTATCTAGTCCAGATAATAATCGATCTGCATATGCAGTAATACGCATCGACCATTGTTTCATTAATTTTTGTTCTACCGGGTAACCTCCTCTTTCAGAGTAACCGTCTTTTACTTCATCATTGGCAAGTACTGTACCTAAAGCTGGGCACCAGTTTACCCATGAGTCAGCTAAATAAGCTAATCTATATTGAAGTAAAATCGTTTGCTTACGCTCTTCTGTAAATTGCTTCCAATCATCCGCAGAAAATATCTCTTCACAATGATGTGCTGCATTAACGTTGGCATTACCAGATTTTTCGAAAATTTGTATAAGTGTTGAAATATCTTCTGCTTTATTTGAATCGTTATTGTACCACGATTGAAATAATTGAGAAAATATCCATTGCGTCCATCTATAATAATTCGGATCTGATGTCTTCACCTCACGATCCCAATCAAACGAAAATCCGATACGATCTAATTGTTCACGGTAGCGCGCAACATTTTGTGCTGTTGTTATAGCCGGATGTTGGCCCGTTTGAATCGCATACTGCTCTGCCGGCAAGCCGAATGAGTCATATCCCATTGGGTGCAATACGTTGAAACCCTTTAAACGCTTATATCTTGAGAATATATCGGTAGCAATATAGCCCAGCGGATGGCCCACATGCAAACCAGCACCCGATGGGTACGGAAACATGTCTAATACATAATATTTCGGCTTATTGCTTTGATTGTCAGCCTTAAATACTTTGTTAGCAGCCCAAAATGCCTGCCAGTCTTGCTCGATTTTCTTAAATTGATAGTCCATATACTTATACAGCCGCGAATTTATTAAAAAGGCATCACATTACCTCAGAAAGCTCGTTCAGATTAGATAAGATTTTTTATCTTCGCAACGTTAGCAATGCATATGAGTCAAAATAACGAGCAATTACCTAAAAAAGGCGTCAAGACATTTTACATTTCAACCATCTTCAGTATCTCATTGGTGCTATTGATGATTGGTATGTTGGGATTGATTGTTTTACATGCGAAAAACTTATCGAACTTCGTGAAAGAGAATATTGTATTAAACGTTATTCTCGATGAACAAGCGAAAGATTCTGAAATCTTCAAATTGCAAAAAGAGATTGAGAAAAATCAAGCAATTAAATCTACTGAATACGTAAGTAAAGAATTAGCAGCTCGCAACTTATCAAAAGATTTAGGCGAAGACTTCGTAAAATTTTTAGGATACAATCCGCTTTCTGCCTCAATCGACGTTTACCTAAGAGCAGAATATGCAACGAATGAAGAAATACAAAAATTTATTCGTCGCTTGCAGAAAAAAAATAATGTTAAGGAAGTGGTGTACCAAGAATCATTAGTTGATTTAGTCAATCAAAACTTAAGTTCTATAAGTATCATCATCATTGCATTTGGTGGAGCGATGTTGTTAATCGCTGTTGCTTTAATAAATAATACGATTCGTTTAGCGATGTACTCACAACGTTTTATTATTCGTAGTATGCAATTAGTAGGCGCAACACGCGGGTTTATTCGTAAACCTTTTATCATCGCTGGTATGTTACACGGATTGTTGGGGGCTTTGATCGCTATTGCATTATTAATCGCAACATTATTCATCGCTAGAACTGAAGTACCAGATCTAGTGATTTTACAAGACTACTTTGAATTCGGTATATTATTTATTGGCATCTTAAGCATGGGATTGTTAATTTCATTTTTGAGTACTTACTTTGCAGTAAATAAGTATTTGAATCAGAGTGTGGATGAGCTTTACAGCAAGTAAAAAAGTAGCTATAACTGGTAACTAGTAACTAGTAACTAGTTTTTAGAAAATAAAAATAGGTGATAATTTAAAAAAGAGTGATCGCAGTACGCAGTACTCAATACGCAATACTAATTTAACATGGCAAAAACAGAAAATAAAAAAACCGAAGCACCAGCAAAGAATGTAGACTTTGTGTTTGGAAAAGAGAATTACAAATTCTTAATCATTGGTGTGTTGACAGTATTATTGGGATTCATTTTAATGTCAGGTACAGAAGATATTCTTGACTTCAGAAAAATTACCCTTGCTCCTATAGTTGTGATCGCAGGCTTTGTGATTGTAACTTATGGTATATTAAAAAAACCTAGAGACTAATGAATTTAATACAGGCGATTATCATTGCCATCGTTGAAGGTTTAACAGAGTTCTTACCTGTTTCTTCAACTGGGCATATGATTATCACTACTTCAATCATGGGCATTAGTAGCGATGAGTTTACTAAACTCTTTACTATTGCCATACAGTTCGGCACCATCCTTTCAGTTTTATTTCTGTATTGGAAAAAGTTTTTTCAATCAGTCAACTTCTACCTGAAATTATTCGTAGGCTTTATTCCTTCGGCGGTGTTCGGCTTGTTACTTTCTGACTTCATAGATTCTTTATTAGAAAATGTATTAGTGGTAGCCATCATGCTTTTAATAGGTGGTATCATTTTTATATTAATTGATAGCTGGATGAAGAAATCAGAAACCAAAGAAGATGAAGAGCTCAGTTTTTCAAAAGTTTTAAAAATTGGATTCTTTCAGTGTATCGCAATGATACCTGGTGTTTCGAGATCTGCCGCTACTATTATCGGTGGTATTTCTCAAGGCTTAAGCAAACGTCAAGCAGCAGAATTTTCATTTTTCTTAGCAGTGCCTACCATGTTTGCTGCTACTGCAAAAAAGATGTTCGACTTTTATCAAGATGGCATAACGATTACTAACGACCAATGGTTATTATTAGGAGTGGGTAATTTAGTGGGCTTCATCGTCGCTATTATCGCTATCAAATCTTTCATCAATTTTATCACAAAAAATGGTTTCAAATTATTCGGATGGTACCGTATAATTGTTGGAGCTACAATTATAATTCTATACTTCATGGGTATAGAGTTAGCAATCATTTAAAATGTCAACTTTCGATTTTGTAACAGGCGAATTGCTATTGGTAGATAAGCCATTAAACTGGACATCCTTTGATGTCGTAGGGAAGATTCGTAATTCAACGAGAATTAAAAAAATCAAAGTCGGACACGCTGGTACATTAGATCCATTAGCCACCGGATTGTTAATAGTTTGCACAGGCAAATTGACTAAAAAGGTAGATGAATTTTTAGCAGAAGAAAAAGAATACACAGGTTGTATTCAATTAGGTGCTACTACCCCATCGTACGATTTAGAGACTGAAATAAATAATACCTACCCAACGGAACATATTACAGAAGAATTGATCTTAGAAGCCGCTAAATCGTTTCTAGGAGAGATAGATCAAGTATCACCCGCTTACTCTGCTTTGAAAGTGGATGGCGAACGTGCTTACCATAAAGCAAGAAGAGGTGAAGAAGTAAAAATTAAATCTCGTAAAGTACAAATTGTTAATTTTGACATAGAAAAAATTGAGATGCCTAATCTGTATTTCAGAATTGTGTGTAGCAAGGGTACGTATATTCGTTCTTTGGCTCATGATATAGGCAAGAAATTAAATTCAGGCGCACATTTAACAAGTTTGAGAAGAACTAGATCGGGTAACTTTAAAATTGAAGATGCCTGGAATTTAGAAGAGCTCATTCAGCGAATTAAAACAGAAAGAATAGAAGCAGAAAAAAAAGAGTTATAAAACATTTTTTATAATTTTTATATTTAATACATAGTGAAAGTTTACAGAAGTTTAGAAGAATTTACAAGATTAGATAATGCGATAGTGACCACTGGCACCTTCGATGGGGTTCATTATGGTCATCAAAAAATCATCAGTAGATTAGAAGAACTCGCTAAACAATATGCTGGTGAATCAGTAATCATTACTTTTTTCCCTCATCCACGACTAGTATTATTCCCTGAAGACAATGATTTAAAACTAATCAATACGCTTGATGAGAAAATTGAATTATTAGAAAAATCAGGTATTGATCATTTACTAATCATTCCCTTTACTAAAGAATTTTCGAGATTAAGTTCATTAGAGTTTATTCAACAAATACTAGTCGATAAAATCGGAACTAAAAAATTAGTAATTGGCTACGATCATCATTTCGGGAAAAATAGAGAAGGCAGCTTCGAACATTTAAAACATTATTCAACAGAATACGGATTTGAAGTAGAAGAAATTCCGGAACAAGATATTAACGATGTTGCAGTAAGCTCCACTAAAATTCGTAATGCAATTTTAGATGGCAATGTAACAGTAGCCAATAAATATTTGGGATATAATTTTAGTCTACGCGGAATTGTAAAAAAAGGTGATCAAATTGGTCGCACATTAGGATTCCCTACTGCAAATATATCGCTTGCAGAAAGCTATAAAATTATACCTACAGATGGCATTTATGCTGTGAATGTATTTCTAGAAGATCGCAAACTTCAAGGCATGTTATATATTGGCGATCGCCCTACAGTGCAAGGCAAATCAAAAGTGATTGAAGTAAATATTTTTGATTTTTCTGAGGATGTTTATGATCAATTAATTAAAGTAGAATTTTTGCAGTATATACGAGGTGATAAATATTTTAATTCTTTAGAAGAGCTCAAAGATGCTCTTGCGAAAGATGAAATTTCTGTTAGAACAGCCTTGAAAAATTTCTAATCAAAAAATCATGATTAACAAAAAACAAATCTCTATTCGCTGGTCAGACCTAGATCCGAATTTCCATTTACGCCACAGTGTATTTTATGATTTTGCAGCACAACAAAGAGTAGAAATTTTGAGCAGTATCGGATTAACCATGTCTAAATTTCAAGAAATGAAAATGGGTCCGGTGATATTCAGAGAAGAAGCAATTTTCAGAAGAGAAATAAAAATGGGTGATAACATTACCCTCGAAGTTTATTTATCAAAGATGAGTGCCGATGGAACTAAATGGTCATTCGAACATCGTTTTATGAACGATGCAGGCAAGTTAATGGCAACACTTCATGTTGATGGCTCATGGATAGATATAGTAGCTAGAAAACTATATAAAGACATCCCTCAAGACTTATTGCAATCATTCATAGACTTTCCTAGAACCGACAATTTTGAAATGCTAAGTTAAAAACATTAAATTGGCTTAGATTTTGTGTATAAAACACAGAAATTAAACTAATTATATGAGAAAACTTTACTTCATTCTTTCATTCTTGTTCATACTTAACACTTCTTTTGCTCAAGATATAAGTCTAAATTTTATACCTACTTCTGCAGAAGAGGTAGAATCTTTCAATAATAAAACCAATGCAGTTTATAAATTAGACAGCACCTTTAAATGGACTAAAAATACTACTCAAGGCAGCTGGGTTTTATTAACAAAAGATTATGTTCTTTACGATAAATCAGGTATAGATACAGCTACTATTTACCAGGTAAACAATGGTGCATCCATTAGAAATAACATAAAATTATCTAAGAGATTCAAAAATAATTTACTTGATACACTATACCGTCATGTATGGGAAAACGAAGCCTGGGCTCCATCTAGTTATACAATTTACGAATACATTAATGCAAAAATAATTCGCTCAAGAACATATGATTGGGATGGCTTTCAATGGATAGAAGTATATAAATCTGAATATTATTACGACAATAAAAGTAATGTAACTACATTGAATGTATACGGATTAGCACAAACAGATTTAGTGTTAAAACTAAGAAGAAATTATACATATGACTTTAGAAATAATATAACTTCTATCACTACAGAACAAATCAACAATACTATTTTAGAAAATTTCAGCAAAGAAATTAGATCTATTAATGAGTCAAATAATACTATTACTAGTGTGCTTATTCAAAAGTGGGTAAAGAACCCCAACAGATGGCAGAATGATGTACTAGTAAAAAACAAATTCAATGGTACTACATTATTAAGCGATTCAATATTTAAATACCAAGGAACAACATTAATTGATAGTGGCAGAAACGATTATCAATTTAATGCTAACAATAAACTATTAACTTCAACAGAATATGTTTATTTCTCTGGTTCATACAAGAAAATTCATTACACAAAAAATGTATATGACAATAACAATAACCTGTTAACTAGTAATTTCAATAGCTATTTGTTAAATGATGGTACTTTATTAAACGCAGATAGTATCAAGAATTTTTATACGAATGTAAGTGTTGGTATCAACAATAAATGCTATTCAATATTAAACATCTATCCGAACCCTGCAAACAATGCAATTTACTTTAACATCAAGGAAACTGAATTATCTGTAGATGTTTATGATTCGTTCGGCAAATTAATTTTACAATCATCAAACAATGAAATGCTGAATATTGAAAACATTCCGAATGGTATCTATCAAATTATCATCAGCACTAAGTCTGGTAATGCTTATCGATCAAAGTTTATAAAAGAATAAGAATTTAAAATAGAACAAAAAAGAAAAGCTTCAATAATTATTGAAGCTTTTCTTTTAAATACTGTGCTGTATAAGACTTCTTACTTTTAATCATTTCTTCTGGTGTACCTTCAAAAATCAAATGTCCACCACGATCTCCCCCATCTAATCCGATATCAATCACCCAATCAGCACATTTTACCACATCTAAATTATGTTCGATTACGATGATTGAATTACCTTGTTCTATTAAGGCTTCAAATGATTTTAATAGTTTCTTTATATCATGAAAATGCAAGCCTGTAGTAGGTTCATCAAACACAAATAAGGTATGATGACTTGTATTGCCCTTCACTAAAAATGATGCTAATTTAATACGTTGTGCTTCACCACCCGATAAGGTATTTGATGATTGCCCTAATTGAACATATCCTAATCCCACATCTGCCAAAGGTTGAATCTTCTGTAAAATTTTCTTATCATCCTTAAAGAAATCGATAGCCTCATCAATTGTAAGATTTAAAATATCAGAGATATTTTTCTCTTTGTATGTAACATCTAAAACTTCTTGCTTAAATCTTTTACCTCCACAACTCTCACATGGTAAAAATATATCTGCCATAAATTGCATCTCTACTTTCACCTCTCCTTCACCCTGGCAGACTTCACATCTTCCACCATCAACGTTGAATGAAAAATGAGAAGGCTTTAATCCTAACGCCTTTGCTGAATTTTGTGTAGAAAATAAATTTCTTATCTCATCGTATGCTTTTACATAGGTCACCGGATTTGAACGAGATGATTTACCGATCGGATTTTGGTCAACCATTTCAATGCCTTTGATGCTCTTCAAATCTCCATCTAAGCCATCAAATGCTCCTGTTTGTTCACCATTATAATTACCTATATACTTTTGCAGTGCGGGCACTAAAATTCTTTTCACTAAAGATGTCTTACCAGAACCACTCACTCCTGTTACTGCAGTTAAAGTGTTTAATGGAAATTTAACATCTATATTTTTAAGATTATTTTCTCGAGCCGATTTTACTGTTATTGAATCATTCCATTTACGTCGAAGTGTTGGTACAGCTATAGACTCTCTACCACTTAAATATTTACCCGTTAATGAATTTTTATCTTTTAAAATTTCTTCGTAGTTGCCCTCGAAGATGACGTTACCACCGTTGCGGCCTGCTTCGGGACCAATATCAATAATATGATCAGCGGCTTCCATTACTTCTTCATCATGTTCTACCACTATCACCGTATTACCAGCATCACGTAGTGATTTCAAAACAGATATTAATCGTTGTGTATCTCTCGAATGCAATCCGATCGATGGCTCATCTAATATATAAATCGAGCCCACTAAGCTGCTTCCTAATGAAGTTGATAAATTAATACGTTGCGATTCACCACCCGATAAAGTATTTGATAATCGATTAAGTGTTAAATAACCTAATCCAACATCACATAAATATTTTAAACGATTTCTAATTTCGGTTAAGATTCTTTTACCTACCACTTCATCGTGTGCATTCAATTTTATTTCATCGAAGAAAGTTTTAATTTCTTCAACAGGCATCAATACAATATCAGTGATAGATTTACCAGCAATTAAAACATAGCTCGCATCTTTTCTCAATCGCGAACCTTGACAATCGGTACAATTAGTTCTACCTCTATAGCGAGAAAGAATCACACGATACTGAATTTTATAAGTCTGCTCTTCTAAATATTTAAAGAAGGCATTCAAACCCTCGAAATGTTTATTGCCTGTCCAGAGCAACTCCACCTCCTTCTTCGTCAAATCTGAAAAAGCTCTATGAATCGGGAAATCAAATTTAGTAGAGGTCTTGATTAATTGATCTAACCATTCACGCATTTTCTCCCCACGCCAAGGAGCAATAGCACCCTCGTAAACCGATTTACTTTTATCAGGTACAACAAGATCAGGATCTATACCAATAACTTTACCATAACCTTCACAAGTTTTACATGCGCCAAAGGGATTGTTAAAACTGAAGAAATGTACCGAAGGTTCTTCGAAAGTGATTCCGTCGAGTTCAAATCGATCACAGAACTGATGCAGTTTTGGTTTTGCATCATCCGAAGAAATCTCTACAAAACATTCGCCATGACCTTCGAAAAATGCAGTTTGTATAGAGTCTGCAATTCTCGCTTGAATATCTTCATCGCTGATATTTAATACAATTCTGTCGATGATGATTTGTAATTCTTTATCGTTTTTTAAGGGAACGTTTTTAATAGAAGCATC
>JACCEA010442789.1_pt1 | contig 17026 bp, 20 predicted proteins | sample 7449851 | NCBI WGS metagenome assembly JACCEA01 (sample SAMN15323453, study PRJNA562643) | freshwater metagenome | isolation source: river surface water | place: USA:Blue River Watershed | collected 2017-08-18 | reverse complement strand
GAAAGACTTTTGGGTATTGGTAACGAAGAACTAGAAGAATACAAAAACAAAGGATATTCTAGTCGGATTTATGTTGTCTATGGCAAGGAATGGTATCTGTACTTGTGTAATCGCTGGGCTGAATACCCGCTTAATTTATTTAGGGGATTATTAGACATAGTGGGCTAAAGAACAAACTATATCAATCTAATTATCTAAAATAGGTTCATCAAATGGAGGAAAAAGAGATACAGCGTCTATTCGAAGGAGATGTGGTTCTTACTGAAATTGTAACACAAATACCTTATCCAATCATAGAATCTACCCAAAATGTATTTCATGACCTGATGAGCTGTATTATTGAGCAGCAAATTCATTACCGAAGTACAAAAAATACGTTTCATAAATTACTTGAAAACGCTGGGTTGGACTTACTTGAACCACACAATTTTTCCACTTTTGAAGAAAAAGCACTCCAATACATGAAGCTGTCTGAAACAAAATACCAGACTATTGTACATGTTTTGGATTTTTGGGAGAATAAGCAAGTGGATTGGTTCCAATTATCCGATGAAGAGGTCACAAAAAGTCTATCCTCCATAAAAGGAATAGGCCAGTGGACAATAGACATGATACTTCTTTATACATTGCAACGACCGAATGTTTTCCCGTGTGATGATTTCCATTTGAAACAAATAATGGTTTCTTTGTATGGCTTGGATGAAAAGGCAAAGTTGAAAGCACAAATGAAAACTATTTCTCTGAAATGGGGTAAACAAAGGTCGTTGGCAGTACTTTATTTATTATCCTGGAAAACATGGTCTAAAGAAAATGCAAAAAAGAGCAAGAACAGATAGTTCAAAAGAACATCGTAAACAGTTTATATTAGACTGTGCAGAACAGCTAATTTTAGAAGAAGGGTTACCTAATTTCAACCTAAATAAGGTATCCCGAAAAACAAAACTTGCTGTAGGTACTATCTATCTTTATTTTACAAGTAAAGAAGATATTATTGCCCACCTGACAATTAAATCAAGGCAAATACTACTCGAAAAATTCCAAGAATCTACCTCAAAAGTTGAGAACCCTCTCGAAAAAATCGAGGAGCTCTTGAAAAGCTTCTATTTCTTCTACAAAGAAAAACCCTACTATAATCAGCTTGTGTCGTTCTACGAAACAAATGCTGGATTAGAAGAAACAGAAGAACTAAAGGCTTCTAGTTTTCTAATTAATACATTTGTGATTGATATTGTACGAGAAGGTAAAAAACAAAATATAGTCAGAAATGACCTCGATGAAATTGGTTTTTCCTTCCTGCTTTGGGGAACTGCCATCGGGATTATTCAACTTATCGAGGTGAAATCCAGTAGTCTAGAAAATACGCTTCATGTCTCCCAATTCGATTTTTACCTTTCCTATATATCCCTGATTACTAAGTCTTTATTGAGATAATTGTTGAAATATAAAAATAAATGAACATAATTCATTTATTTTTGTTCTTTATCATATCAACAAAAAAGAAATGAAATGGAACAAATCAAAATGAATGTATGGGCTGAATCCGCTAGGGCAGGAATTTTCGCGATAGGAAAACGTCGTCCCGGTGTATTCAAAGCATTTTTACAACTTGCACACGAAGTCATGCATCCAGCAAGTGGCTTCAGTCCGCTTACACGTGAATTACTGGGGGCGTATGTATCGAAGAAATTTGGCTGCTCTTTTTGTCATCTAGGTCATTTAGAAACAGCTGTCGCTATAGGTGGGGAGGAGGTCAGACACCTCGTAGATGAGCCAACACAAGAACTTACAGTTCTCTTTGAACTAGTAGATAAAATAGTGGAAAATAGGGTTACAGAAACCGACTTACAAGAGTTTGTAACCAAGGGTTTCACGGAAAAACAGTACGAAGATGTCGTTTTTGTCTGTGCACTCTTTGGTTTTGCTAACCGGATGGTCACTGGTTTTGGTATCGAGTATAATGCAGCGCGCGACGAGGCTTCTTCCAGACAATTGGCTAAAGGATACATATTTCATTGAGTTTGATCCCACCACTTTGTTTGAAAAGTGGTGGGATTTTATTTTGAAATAATTGCTGAGACGAATAAAATCCGTTAAGTTATTCCTGGTATGCAAACACAAAAAGTAAAATGCCCCAAATGCAATCGAGTTGTAAGAAGTCTGGGAAGTTATCATTATTGTGAAAAAATAGAGGTAGATGCTCTTTTTTTAGATAAATCCGACGAAATCTTGCTCATCTTTTTAAAACTATGCGAGCAACTAGAAAAACTAGAAGGCATTGAGGTAAGCGCTACCAAAAATTGCATTGTCTTTCTTCGAAATAAGACGTTCGTTGTCGCCAAACCAATGCGTAACTTTTTACAAGTGAAATGCTACGCGCGGGAACTAATCGAAGACGAGGATATTGTCAAGTCACAACTCTGGGGAAATAAATACGAACATATTTTTCGATACAAAGAGAGGAGTGACTTAAAATCAAATCACTTCCACTATTTTTTTAATTCATATCAAATTTCGTAAAATGAAACGTGCTGGTTCCGCAGATTTAGCCCTTTTGGGAGGTAGTATTCCTTCTTGGTTATTTGAACGAATGGTAAAATTAAGCTTACCCATCGTTGAGTCTATTGTCATGGAGTACGGAAAAAAAGAGTTATTAAGCAGATTATCAGATCCTTTCTGGTTCCAAAGCTTTGGTTCTGTAATCGGAATGGACTGGAACTCTTCCGGAGTGACGACTGCGGTCATGAGTGCATTAAAGAAATCACTGAATCCACACGCGAAAGAATTGGGCATTTTTGTATGCGGTGGTAAGGGAAAAGACTCGTTGCAAACACCCACAGAATTGATGCGCATCGGTGATAGAACGGGAATGAACGGAAATAAACTAGCCCAGTATAGCCGCCTAACAGCTAAAATTGATAGCAGTGCCATCCAAGATGGATTCCAAGTATATATGCACTATTTTGTGGTTAGCGACCAAGCAGACTGGGCGGTGATTCAGCAAGGAATGAAAACAGAAACGTCCAGAGCAAGGCGTTATCACTGGAGTTCGGAGAAAATAACATCATTTATTTGTGAACCGCACACAGCGATTTGTGGCGATTTTCAAGGAGAAATCCTAAATCTAGTAGATAAAAATGCGCAGCCCGTACAATCTGCATTACTCGAAATCGTAAACGCTCATCCAGATAATATTCTCAAGGAAATAAAGCGATTACAAATGCCAAGTTACAGAGATATTCAAGCGAAAGACGTAAACTTAAAGCGGTTAGGGAGTATTTTATGGCTCGCCCAAGAGGTTCCAACAGATTCATTTGAAGAACTTTTATTATTGAAAGGTCTTGGTCCAAGAACTTTGCAATCACTCGCCTTAGTGAGTGAAGTTATTCATGGAACGCCCTCCCGATTTACCGATCCAGCTCGGTTTTCCTTCGCACACGGCGGAAAAGGAGCGAAGCCATTTCCTGTGCCTATACATGTGTACGACGAAACTATCCAAATACTTACCCATGCAGTAGAAAAAGCAAAAATGGGTCTTACAGATAAACAAACCGCTATCAAAAAGCTCCATCAAATGGCACAGAGCAACGAAGAGAATTTCACTGCGAATGAAAATTTTGCGTCGCTCATCGAAAAAGAAAATAAAGATGCTTGGAAATACGGGGGACGATCTATTCGTGGGAAATCGCAACCCGAATAATTTTTTCATTCATCTCCTCAAAATTTTACGATAAAAACGAAAACATTTTTTCCTTTTTTGGGCGTGCCCCTAGCGGGTCGGGCTTTTCGTTGCAATCTTTTTGTTCGTACCTCACAAAAAGGATTTCCACTGCAATCCCTCACGCAAGATTTTATTGCGTAAATGTGTCTTTCATCCACAGATGAAGCGAATTTCTCCCAATTCCTTACCATTCCTCTCTTATTTTTGTAGTTTTGCTCTTATTCAACCACTACACCTTTTCAAACATGAACGACCTACTGGAGGAGCTTCGTGGCGCCATCTCAACACAACTCAACCCCGATGAGCTGGCATGGTTTGGTACATTCACCGACATCCCGCTTGAAAGAGCCTTTGTCATGGCTCCTCGGAAAATACAACGCAAACCTTTGATTTTCAGTCATCTGCCTGAACGCATGGCAACGCAAGCAAAAGCACAACGCTGGACGCTCGACCGCCTCGTGCGTATCTATTGTGTCTTGCAACTAGATGCGGCTGCCGCTACGCATAAAATACATACGTTGTTTGATACCGCCGAGCTGCAAGAAGCAGTAGCTCTGTACAGTAGTTTGCCCTATCTCTCTCATCCAACAGAATGGCTTTTGCGCGCAACAGATGCTATCCGGTCGAACGTGGCGCATGTATTTGCCGCAATGGCACTCGGAAACCCTTACCCAGCTTCTCATTTCTCTGAGTTGGCATGGAATCAGCTCGTCCTGAAAGCTATTTTCAACGACCAACCACTCGCTGAAATTCATGGATTACTCGAACGAAAAAATCCAACATTGGCACACGATATTTGTCTATTAGCCCAAGAAAGATGGGCAGCAGGTAGAAGAATACCCGCATTTGCGTGGTGTCTCGTGGCAGATATGTCTTACCCAGAAGAATCCCAAATGATTGCACGCTTGGCAGCCTCTGATGATGTGCAAGACCAACGCGCCGCGCTTTTTCTGCAACAAAAATCTCCTGATTTTTCAACCACTTGGTTTACATTAGTATAAATTAATCGACTGATTATGTGTTCATTACACGACAATACCACAGGGCATCCTTCCCACTTTGAAGGCTCCTCAGAAGAACAACAAACGGCCTCGGTTGTGCAACAAGATTACCAGACGTACATAGAAGGAATGCGTTTTTTTGACCCGCACATTCACATGACTTCCCGTACTACCGACGACTACCAGGCACTTGCGGATGCCGGTGTTGCTGCCATCATTGAACCCGCTTTTTGGTTGGGGCAACCCAGAACCGGACTTTCTACCTTTCAAGATTATTTCAATAGTTTAATCGGATGGGAGCGTTTTCGGTCTTCCCAATTTGGTATCAAACATTATTGTACGATTGGACTCAACTCCCGCGAAGCCAATAACGAAGCACTTGCCGAGCAAGTCTTGGAAATCCTTCCACTCTATTTGTATAAAGAAGGAGTGGTAGGCGTGGGTGAAATTGGTTTCGACGACCAAACAGCCGCCGAGGAAAAATATTACCGCGCCCAACTTGAACTCGCCAAAGAAGCAGGTTTGCCCGTGCAGGTACATACGCCGCACCGAAATAAAAAACAAGGAACTGAAAAAAGCATGGCAATCGCCCTCGAACACGGCATCGCCCCAGAAATGGTCATCATTGACCACAACAACGAGGAAACCGTCAAACAAGTACTAGACCAAGGTTTTTATGCCGCTTTTACCATTTATCCGTTTACCAAAATGGGGAACGAACGGATGGTCGAGATTGTCAAACAGTACGGTTCTGATCGAATTATGGTCAATTCTGCCGCCGATTGGGGCATTAGCGACCCATTAGCTGTTCCGAAAACAGCTGCCTTAATGAAAATAAAAGGAATTGCGGTGGAGGATATTCGCAAAGTGACGTACCAAAACGCCATTGATGCGTTTGCACAAAGTGGTCAAATTCGCTTGGAAGATTTTGAAAATCCAAGTTCCATTGACCAATCGCAGACGTTCAACGGAAATACTATTTTACGTGGTGGACAACAACCAAGAATAAATAAAAATGATTTACTGATTCGCTAATGGTACGAACTTATCTTCAATTGCTTCGCCCAGCTAATGTCGTGACTGCCTTTACAGACGTCCTTGCAGGTGCTTCCTTAGCAGGTTGGGTACTTTTTACAGGAACTGGCGCTTCTGTTTCTCCAATTGCGCTCGTCGCTTTATTGGTGGCAACCATGGGGCTTTATGGGGGAGGAATCGTCTATAACGATGTTTGTGATGCCGACCTCGACGCAATAGAGCGACCAGAACGCCCCATCCCAAGTAAACGCATCTCTTTGGCAGACGCCTTTCGTTTTGCGGTCATTTTATTTGTTGTCGGGATTGTCGCCAGCCGAATCGTTGGACTAACAAGCATGTATCTAGCCATCGGAATTGCTGTTTGTGCTATGATTTACGACAGTTGGGGTAAACACCAAAGTTGGTTCGGCCCTTTAAATATGGGATTGTGCCGTGGCGGAAATCTCATGTTGGGGATGTCCATTTTACCTAATTGGTTGGAAGTCAGCTGGTTGATGGTATTTCCTGTTTTGTACATCGCTGCTATCACGTTGATAAGTCGGGGCGAAGTACATGGTGGAAAGTCCAAGACGATGCTTTTGGCGGGCTTGACCTATCTTGTGATTCAAGGAACCCAACTGGTTTTGTCTTTCGAGAAAGGACAACTTCTGACGACCGCCGTGTTCGTCGGCTTTCATGCCTATCTTATCTTCCCGCCGTTGTACAAAGCGTACCAAGAACCGATTGGAAAAAACATTGGGTTGGCAGTAAAAGCAGGCGTTCTGGGATTGATCATGATGAATGCCTCTTGGATTAGCTTATCAGGTGATTGGATATTGGCTAGTTGTGTCACATTTCTTCTACCTCTGTCCATGCGGCTAGCTCGTATGTTTGCCGTAACCTAAACATTTTTCTGAAGCAGGTAATTATTAAACTATCCGCACACAACGTTACTTCAAATATGACGATACTTACCCAAAATTTCACAGTGAATTACCGCTATCAGGTCTGTTTCACAGAACGATTATTCGACCTTAAAAACCCACATTTGGCTACATTTTTACAAGAAAATCGCGTAAACGGGCATTCTCAAAAACTTCTTTTTGTCTTGGACGAAGAAGTTTTGAATGCGCATGATTATTTGTACCGTGCGATTACAGACTACATGGCCGCGTTGCAAGACGTACAAATGGTACGTGAATTGGTGGTGATACCGAGTGGTGAAGCAGTGAAAAATGAGCCAGTTTATCTGGAAAAAATGTTAGCCGTTATTCATCAACACGGTATAGACAGACATTCCTACGTGGCGGCAATTGGTGGAGGTGCGCTTTTGGATATGGTGGGCTATGCGTGTGCGATTTCACACCGAGGCGTACGTCATATTCGTATTCCGACGACTGTATTATCCCAGAATGATTCAGGGGTAGGCGTGAAGAACAGTGTCAATTTTTATGGAAAAAAGAACTATTTAGGTACATTTTCGCCTCCGTCTGCGGTTTTCAATGATTTTACCTTTCTCACTACGTTGGGCGACAGAGATTGGCGTTCGGGTGTTGCGGAGGCTGTAAAAGTAGCGTTGATAAAAGACAAAGCGTTTTTTGAATGGCTGGAAATAAATGCACAAGCTATTTGTGCAAGAAATTCAGCTGTGATGCAAGAACAAATCATACGCTGTGCACAACTTCACCTCGACCACATCGCATCAGGCGACCCGTTCGAAAGAGGTTCTGCGCGGCCTTTGGATTTTGGACATTGGGCAGCACATAAATTGGAACATTTGACGAACTACACGGTCAAGCATGGAGAAGCCGTAGCCATAGGCATTGCACTCGATACGTATTATTCCCATTTGTTGGGCTGGTTATCACTAGCCGATTTTGAACGTGTATATCGTGTATTAAAATCACTTGGATTTCAATTGTATCATACTGATTTACAGGTAGATACATTGATTTCGGGATTGAGGGAATTTCAAGAACATTTGGGAGGCGCGTTGACAATTACGTTGTTGCAGTCGCTTGGCAAAGGCGTGGAAGTACATGAAATGAACGAGACTTTTATTGAAAAAGCAGTTCAATTTTTAGCCCAGTTGGATACGGTACATGAATAAAAAATCTCGTTTCCTATTTTTCAAAAGATAGGAAACGAGATTTTTTCATTGATTAGAAACTGTTTTTGAGAATAAGTTAATGACGAGAACCCCAGCAATAATCAAGATAAGTCCAAGAAGGGCGGGTGTGTCCAGATTTTGTTTGAAAAACAGGTATCCCGATAGAGCGATAAGTACCGTGCCGACCCCAGACCAGACTGCGTAAGCAATACCAACGGACATTTCCTTGAGTGTTAAGGAAAGGCAATAAAAAGCAATGCCGTACCCAATCACGACAAGCAAGGAGGGAAGCGGTTTGGTGAATCCTTCAGAAAAACGGAGAGCTGATGTTCCTATCACTTCCGCGAAAATAGCCATACATAAATAAACCCATTTCATACTTTATATTTTTAATTGATTGATTATCAAGTAAAAAGGCTAGTAAAAACTAGCCTTCTTTGTTTTTTATTGTGCAAATTGAGCTGCTTTTTTCATCTGTCCCAATGCTGCTTTGATTTCTTTGTCGCGTTCCTGAACAATTTGATAGTACGCATTATTTAAGCCATCTGCATTTCTTGACTGCCAAATTGTACGTGCGATAAGCGCCTTTACTTGTGTTTTTATGTACGGAATGGAAGGCTGAATGGCTTTTTTATCAATAACAACACCCGCTCTTTTAGCCATTTGAAAAATAGCTTCGACTTGGTTGTCATTCACAAAAAATGATTTCTGAAAAGCTGCAAATCCTTTGGCTTGCCACTCTTTTTGGTTTTCCGCAGTGTATTCAAGAGTAAATTCTTGCAAGATATTTTGATTGAATAAGTCTATCAATCCGACAGTCAAGAAGCTGGTATCTGCTGGAACGATGACGTCGGGCGTAATGCCACCCCCACCAAAAACAGGACGTCCACCAAGTGTTTTATAGACAGTTTTTATTTGCGTCGAATCTTGTTTTTGTGCGTTTCGCGTATATCTTTCTGCTTGGTAGCCCTCTACGTCTCCGGATACAAACGGTTTTTGAATACTTCTTTTACTTGGAATATAATATCTGGAAATAGTCAGGCGGAGTTCTGCGCCGTTGCTTAATGGAATAGGCGCCTGAACGAGCCCTTTTCCGAATGTCCTACGGCCTACAATCCAGGCACGGTCGTAGTCTTGCAATGTTCCTGATACAATTTCGGAAGCGGAGGCACTTCCTTCGTCGATGAGCACGACAACGGGTGTTTTTTCCAGAAGACCTTTTTTACCAGCAAAAACGCGTTGGTTATTCCGTCTGTCTTGTCCCTCTGTATAAAGAAGTAATCCATCGCCCTCGATAAATTCGTCCAAAATATCGGTTGCACGATCCATATAGCCGCCGGGGTTGCCACGTAAGTCCAGGATGAGCTGTTTCATCCCTGATTTTAGGAGCGTTTCGGTATGTTTTTTAAATTCGTCGTAGGTCGTTTCTGCAAATCGATTCACCCGAATAAATCCTGTTTTTTTGTCTTCCATGAGGTAAGCGGCATCAATGGAAAACGTTGGAATTTTATCGCGGACTATAGTAAAAGGCAAAGGTTTTGCATATCCACGTCGTTTGATTTGCAAAGTAACTTTGGAGTTTTTGGGGCCTCGGAGGACTTTATACACGTCTGCGGTAGATGCTTTTTTACCTGTCAGAGATTGGCCGTCAGCGGAGAGAATAATATCACCACTCCGGATTCCTGCAGCTTCAGAAGGGCCTCCTGCTAAGGGAGTTACAACAAAAACGGAGTCATTGAAAACATTAAATTCAACTCCAATTCCATCAAAACCACTTTGTAATTGAGAACGCACGGCCTCGGCTTCTTCTACAGGAATATACGATGTATGTGGGTCTAATTTTTCCAGCATTTTCGTAATGCCGTAGTCGAGAAGTGTATCTGTATCTACAGGATCGACGTAGCTTTCATCAATATGTTGTAGAATTTCTTTTAGCAGAGAGGCATTTTTGGGGCCAATCAGGGTTGCTGTCTCGTCTGATTTGCCGAAAAAAGTAGCGCCTAAATACAAGCCAAGCGAAATACTCACGCCAATCACCAAGGGCAATCGGATGATAGACGGCTTGTTATGGATGTTTTGTTGGTTATTCATAAAAATAGAAACTAGCGAGGATGAATGTCGATTATTTTCAAACAAGAATTTAGCGTACAAAGTTACTTTGGGCAAATGAAATTCGTCAGTACTTATGCCAAAAAGAAATTCACCCAAAGATTTTCAGGAATTAGCAGACTTAAATAGGCTGTCTGAAATCGTTATTGACAAACGGAATGAAAAGCGGGCAGATGCGAAAAAGGGGAGGAGAAATCGCCATTATGAGCGACTTTTCATTCGGCAAGCTATCAAGAATTTTGACCATTCATCAATTCAAAAAGAAGATTTAAACGAAACAAGTTTTTAATTTTTTTATTTGTGGAAACCATCGTCGTTCTAAGTTGTTTCTTATAGATTATATCAATGGAAAACTTCTAAACCATTCACTTCATGCAACGTAAAATTGGACAAATCCTATCGTGTATAGGTATCTTTTTGTGGTTCATTCAATGGACGTCACTTTCTGCGCAAACGGTTCGTACTGGGCAAATTCAAGGTATCGTCCTTGATAAAAAGTCGCAAGAACCGCTCATCGGTGTTACAATCCAGATAGCTGGGCTAAATTTAGGTGCGCAAACAGACATCGATGGTCGTTATAAAATCAACAATATTCCAACCGGAAGTTATAATTTGACAGCATCCTACGTCGGGTATGCTCCTTTTGTTCAATACAATATTGTGGTTACTTCGGGAAATGCCAACCAAGTGAATTTCCAATTACAAGAAGAATCAACACTGCTAGACGAAGTAAAAGTGGTCGTCAATCGGTCGGTTTCTGTGGCAAGTACAGAATCGCCCAACTCCATTCAGAAATTATCCGTAGAAGAAATCAAGAATAACCCGGGTGGGAACTTCGATATTTCCCGTGTTTTATCTGTTTTACCTGGCGTGGGTGGTACTGCGGGGTCTGTGGGTGGTTTCCGGAATGACTTGATTATCCGTGGGGGCGGACCGAATGAAAACGTTTTTTATCTGGATGGTATTGAAATTCCCGTCATCAATCACTTTGCGACACAGGGAAGTTCAGGTGGCCCAACAGGTATTTTGAACGTATCGTTTATTGAGGACGCCACTTTGTCTTCCAGTAGTTTCAATGCGCGGTATGACAACGCCCTTTCTTCTGTTTTGCAATTCAAACAACGAGAAGGAAACTCCGAGCGTGTGCAAGGGAATATTCGTTTGAGTGCGACAGAATTGGCTACTACTTTGGAAGGGCCTTTGGGTAAAAATACGACTTTCCTGGGTTCTGTGAGACGCTCGTATTTGCAATTATTGTTTTCAGCGATTGACCTCCCGATTCGTCCGAATTATTGGGATTTTCAATATAAAGTGACGCATAAAATCAATAAAAAAACAACGTTAACGGCTATTGGAGTAGGAGCAATTGATGATTTTTCATTTGGCGTGCCCAAAGAATCGTCGCCTGAAAAAGAGTATATTTTACGCTCAAATCCGCTCATCAACCAATGGAATTATACAGTTGGGGTTTCTTTGAAACGTTTGCTAAACAATGGATTCATGGATATTTCCCTCAGCCGGAATATGTTTGATAACCGTCTAGATCGTTTTGAAGACGGTGTACAAGAGGAATCGCGCCGTGTTTTGGGCAGTAATTCACAAGAAATAGAGAATAAATTACGAATTAATGTACAAAAATACCTTGGCCCTTGGGAGTATAGTTACGGGTTTGTGGCACAATACGTAAAATACAATAATGACTTTTTGTCTATTTTATCTCGGGATAGAGAATTACCCAATGGTGTGATTATTCCGGGAATTACCCTTCGTTTTGATACAGATATTCAATTTTTCAAATACGGTGCGTACGGCCAAATTGCGCGTAAATTTTTGGACGATAGATTGAGTCTTTCGGCAGGTTTACGCACAGACATGAACAGTTTTACAACCACTGGGAACAACCCAATTGAAACGTTAAGTCCAAGATTATCAGCTAGTTATCAGGTAGCGCCTAAGTGGAGAATCAATGCGTCGGCGGGTCGATATTTCAAAACGCCTATTTATACAGTGTTGGGCTTCCAAGCTCCAGATATAGCTGCCGGAGGCGATGCTTTTGTGAACAGAGATAATAAATATTTGCAGTCAGACCATCTGGTTTCTGGGTTGGAGTTTATTCCACGTCCACAAACGCGGGTAACGGTTGAGGGTTTTTATAAAAAGTACAACGATTATCCGGTTTCAGCACTTACAGGCATTTCGTTGGCGAACCAAGGAGGTGATTTCGGTGCAATTGGGAACGAAAAAACGGTGTCCGTAGGTGAGGGGCAGTCGTATGGATTGGAGTTTTTCTTCCAACAAAAATTAGCGAAAAATATATTTGGGGTTGTATCTTATACATGGTTCAATAGCCAGTTTTCAGGCATAGACGGAGTTTTGAAACCTTCTTCGTGGGATTCGAGACATTTGATTTCGGCTCAACTTGGGCGTAAGTTCAAGCGTGGTTGGGAAATGGGCTTGAAGTGGTTGTACCAAGGAGGCGCACCATATACGCCATTTGATTTGGCGGCATCGCAACAGAATTATTTCTTATTGGGTGTTGGTACATTGGATTTCAATCGGTTGAATACAGAGCGATTGCCGGCTTTCCGTCGTTTTGATTTCCGTTTGGATAAAAAGTGGAATTACAACAAATGGACATTGGATGTATTCATAGATGTTCAGAATGCGTTTGTGCAGTCGAATCCTGCGTTGCCTCAATATACATTTGCACGGAATGCGGACAATTCAGGATTTGCCACGACGGACGGACTTCCGTTGGCGAGCAATGGGGCAAATGCTATTCCGCTTATTTTGTCTAACAACGACCCACAAGTAACCCCAACGATTGGTTTTGTGGTGGAGTTTTAAGAAAGCTATACGTAAAAACACAAAAAGGATAGAAGGGCGACTTTCTATCCTTTTTTGTTGTTTGCAATGAATGATGTGTTCAGATATTTCAAGGGTTGGCTTAATCAAACTTGACATTCCCAAACCCAAGTGTTCTTCCATTCTCCTTTAATGTTCTTTCCGTATCCTGACTGAAACCCTCATGGTTGGATGCTTGAATGTGAATGGTGATTTTTACCTTGGTGCCTGCTGCTAACTTGAGGTGTTTTGAAATCTCTTTCTCAATATCATCTGTAGAACGGAAGAAATGAGTTGCATCTGTTTCTACATGGTCAATGAACCTTGTTCGCTTGGCTGTTTTGGGGGAAGAGTACACTTTTTTAATATTTTCTTTATGATATTCTACTTTATTAATAAATTTTTCTTCTCTTTCTTTCTGTGGTATTGATACAGTAAGGATATAAAAAATAAATCCTGCTATATAACTTAAACACATATTAATACTACTACACCATTTTGAACTAAGAAGTTGAAAAGAGAGCCAATTGAGCGAATTTTGTAGCGACAAAACAAACAAAACCCTCAAAATGACTCTCACAGACAAACTTAATAGTATCAAAGGGAAATACCATAAGTGCATGGTAGAAAATGTTACGATGCTTTTAACAGGATTATTAACAAGTAAGACGACTAATCTCTATAAAATGAAAGATGATATGGCTCGAATTACAGGAGTAAAAGGTTTAAAGTCAGGCAGTTACTATCAGCGTTTAATCAGGTTTTTTGAAAGATATTCTACGACTCGGCTTTTTCTTGACTTACTTTTATGGGCTTTGACAACTGTAATTAAAGAGGTAGATAATTTTTTTTGGATGGCACAGAATGGAAGATTGGTTGTTTTGAATTACACGTTTTAGTATTGGCAGCACAGGTAAATGGGATTGCTATTCCCGTCTATTTTAAAGTGTATGAACACAAAGGTGTACTTTCAGAAAGAGAACGAATTAATTTCATTCGTAAAGCACTCATTATCATAGATTTAGAAGGCAAACTATTAGTTGCTGACAGGGAGTTCATAGGTAAAGAATGGTTAGGTAGTTTGATTGAGATGAAAGTTAATTTCATCATACGTTTACGCAAAAAGATGTACCAAAGTTACATAGAGTTAAGCGGTTATAGCTATCAAAAATTAGAAAAAAAAGCCCTAAAAAAAGGGTATTCACAGGCAGTTTTTGAGATGGAAGGTCAATGGTACAAAATCGAAATGTGGAAATCTACCATTCAGGATGAACCTATTATCTACTTGATTACTAATATTTTACATCAAAAAAGAATTGGAAAACAATATGCTAAACGATGGAAAATTGAGTATTGCTTCAAGCACTTAAAAACTAACGGATTCAATCTTGAAGATATGTCATTAACAGATTTGAAAAAAATAAGATTGATGATTGCTCTGGTTGTAGTAGCTTATATTATGGCGGTTAGAGAAGGTATAATTCAACAAAAAAATCAGCCTGTAAGAGTTATAAAATATAGGAATGGGGATAGACTTCCAGCCGTATCTCTTTTTAGAAATGGACTGCAAGTAATTAGTAATCAGATTATTGACTGGGTAGATTTTGATAAATACTTAGCCGTGATTAAACCTAAAAAGTATTCAATAGTACAAATTGTATAGTAGTATTATAAATATCATATGAACCAGCATTAAAAGGGACATCAAAATTATTCGATTCAGAGTAACCAGTAATGGCATATCCGCCATCCGTAGTAGAAATTATTTTCTCAGGAAATTCTCGAAAACTTCCTCCAATAGATTTCTGCCATTCAATGATTGGTGGTTGTGCAACAATAAGGTGTGGAATTACAATAAAAAATAACAAAAAAAACTTCATAGCTACTTTTTTCTAAAAAAATATAAACTAAATGTATCGCCATTTCGCTCACCGATTGAAAAAAAACCTTTCCCATTTTTTTCAAAACAAAACCCTTCTTCTTGTATTTCCTGCCTCACCGATAATACCTTGTCTGCACTTCTCGAAAAAGTAGTTTCGATACTTTCGTTTGATTTTCTGTACCAATAAAATGTTGCAAGATAGTTTTTTAACACAATTTCTTGTCCATTTGGTGAAATTTCTCCGCTCGTAATGAGCTGATAATCAATTTCTCTGATAAATTTTGCCGTCTGGCTATTGGTTTGAGGATAGGGTAATTGGTAAATCCTAACTTTTGATTCTCGTTTGGTTATGATATAAATATCATTCGTCTGAGAGTCAACTAAAAACGCTTCGGCATCTCTACTTCCATCAGGATAACTGAATTTTATACTTTCAAAATTGGTAACAACTTCATTGATAGATTTGGGTTCTAAAAACTTATAAAAATAGTATTCATTATTGTAAGCAGCAGCGTTATCACCAATATCGGCAATGTAAATATAATTTTTCCCATCAACAAAACTTTTTACTACTGTCATATCCTCCCAATCCCGATTTGAAAAAGGGAGCTGAAGTTTTCCTTCATATTTTCCCTCATGACTTAACAAATGTAGAATACTTGGATTTCCACTATCTTCGTTTACCCATATTTTGCCGTCCATATTTTTGCTATCGCACAAACCCGATGCTTCATCAAGCACAAAGTTTGGTAATACATAAGATTGTGGAACAGTCTCGTAATCGGGAATAGAAATCGTTGGATTAACTATTTTGGAGATTTTATCACATGAAAACATGGACAAAATCAGTAGAGCAAATAAGGTATTTTTCATTCAAAATGATAATTTTAGTAGCTGTTTAAGTTAATTTTTAAAAAAGGGAAAGTTTCGCTATATTATTGAATGCGAATCAAGAAATATAGTTCAGACCTTTCCCCAAAGAGCTGGCAAGTTATCAAAAAAAATATACAAGTCCGTAGAAAAAGTAAATGGGACTTGGAACAAATCGTTAATGCTATCTTGTATTTAACCAAAAATGGCTGCGTTTGGCGTGATATACCAGGAGAATTTCCGCCTTGGATAACAGTTTATTGGTATTTCTGTAAATGGGTTAAGGATGGAACATGGAAAAATATAAGTGATTGTTTAACGGTAGATTTTCGAGAAAAACAGGAGAAAGAAGCTCAACCCACCGTAGCTATTATTGATAGTCAAAGTAGTAAAAATAGTAGTACGTGCGGTGAGAATGTGGGAATTGATGGTGGTAAACTAATCAAAGGAAGGAAACGATTTTATATTGTTGATACTTTGGGAAATTTACTTGACAGTTTTGTTGTTCCTGCAAATTGCTATGATGGAACAACGGCTATTAAGTATTGGGAAAGCTTATCTTGTCACAATATTTTATTAGATAATGTTACCAAAATATACGCTGATGGTACTTTTGGAGGCACTTTTAGCAAAGAAATGACAGAACGTTATAGTATTTCTGTCGAAATCCCTAAAACTCCCATTGCTCAAAAAGGAAAAATTATAATCCATGAAAAAAGATGGATTGTAGAGAGAACTATTGCTTGGACACTTAATAACCGAAGATGTTCAAAAGATTATGAAAGAAAAACAGAACATTCTAATACATTCTTAATCATCGGGAATATCAGAAGGTTAGCAAAAAAAAATAACTTAAACAGCTTCTTAATTATTAACGTATTCTCACTAAATTTTCTTATTTCTAAAAATATTTCCTTTTTGACTCCCTGTTGCACTTGTTTTTTACATACTTTTGCTGTATGAAAGTATTTTTAATCATATTATCTATTTACTTACTTGTACTTTCGTGTCTGCCTTGCGGAGATGTGGAAGATTGTAAAGTAGTGGATAATGAAAAAATAGCATTTTCAGAAACCAACCATAGCACCCACCAAGAAGATACCGAAACTTGTTCACCTTTCTGTATTTGTGCTTGTTGTGGTACAAATATTGTCTTAAATTTTTCATTCTCTCCCCTCATTTCGGAAATAGAACCCAATTTTTTATCTGAAAAAGTAACTGTAAATTTCTACAATACTTCTTTTATTTCCGATTTCTACGGAAATATTTGGCAACCACCCAAAATCTAATTTCTGAAATTTTATTGCCATTTCTACTTGCTGAAATTTACTCAGTGGGATTTTTGCTTATGGCTATCTATGAATTTTTCAAAATTAGATTTAAAATATGTTAGATAAAATCATCCATTTTTCTATCCATAATAAATTTATTGTGGGTCTATTTACTTTGGCTTTGGTATTAGTTGGTATTTATAATTT